>OIWO01002306.1_pt1 | contig 12896 bp, 11 predicted proteins | sample 1587641 | NCBI WGS metagenome assembly OIWO01 (sample SAMEA3888924, study PRJEB22519) | human gut metagenome | biome: human gut; feature: human-associated habitat; material: faeces | place: Denmark | collected 2010
CGCTCAAGGGCGCTGTTTATGAGATCGTCAATGCCCGCAGCGGCAAGGTGGTGGACTACATCACGACGGACGCCCGGGGCGTTGCGGCCAGTAAGCCGCTTCCTTTAACGCGCTACCAGATCCGCGAGGTCACAGCGCCGTCTTTCTGGCAGATCGACCCCACCGTGCATGATGTAACACTGGAATATCCCGGTCAGATTATCAAAATCTCTGCTTACGACAAAGCAGCAAACCTTGGCGTTTCCATCACCAAACGGGGTAACGCACAGGTCATGGCCGGTCAGTCCATGCGCTATGACCTGACGATCGCCAATACCTCTAATGTGCCGCTGGAGTCGTTCTTCTGGCATGATAAAATCCCCTATGATGTGGCTCGTCCCACGACGCTGACCACCGGCACCTACAGCGCGCGGCTCAACTACCGCATCCTCTACAAAACCAACTGCAACACGAGCTATCAGGTGTTGGCGAGCAACCTGCTCACCAGCAACAACTACAGCTTCAGCCTCAACGCCATTCCCATGCAGGCCGGCGAAGTGGTGACCGACATCTATTTTGACTTCGGCAAGGTTCCTGTCGGCTTCCAAAGCGTTGTTAATCCCACGCTGAGTGTGATGGTGAACGGAAACGCGGTCAATGGCTATCAGATGGTCAACCGCGCCGATGTGGGCGGCAAATATCAGGGCACATGGCAGGCCGCAACGGCAAGCTGGGTGACGATCATCCGCCGTCTCTGGAATACACCTACACTCCCCAAGACTGGCTACTAAATCCAATCCTTTTCAGGGGAAGCGCCCTATCCGGGGCGCTTTCCCAATTCTAATGTGAGGAGTTGAACCATGAAACACAAGAAAGGATTTGCTGCCGTCCTTTTGACGCTGATCATCAGCGCGCTGCTGTCCGTTTCCGCCTTTGCCGCCTCTGACGGCTTTTCTGATGTGCCGGAGGCATCTCCATTTTATGAAAGCGTCACTTACCTTGCTGGGCGAGGCATTACTTGCGGTACGGGAAACGGCTGGTATGCACCGGGCACACCGATTACAGTGCGCCAATGGGCAACAATGATCTGCCGGGCCTTTGATAAAGAAGACGCCCTTTCGGATCCTGCCGGCTATGGCGGTGATGCCTGTATCAACCAGGGCTATGCGGATGGATGGCTGAATCTGCCGGCTATGGCGGCGCCGGACTCCCGCCTGTGCCGCTATGCCATCTATGAAAGCGGCTTTGCTGCCTTTGACATTGCCCTTTACAGTTCTCAGCTCTACCCGGAGGGGGAAGCCCTGTCTTCGCAGGGCAATGCTTTCCGCGCTGCTGTGAGCTTTGGCTTATGCGAAGACACCTGTGCAGGGACGGACATCATCACACGGGGCGAGGCTGCGGATCTTCTCTATGCTCTTTTGACCGGGGAATTTACCGTTGCGCCGCCACCCATTCTGGAGACGATCCCTCTGAACAATAAAGAGGGCGTCCATCTGAACAGCTATCTGCTGGAACTTCAAAAGATCCCAGAGCCGATCCGGCAGGCATTTGCGGAAAGAGGGTGGCAGTACACCATTGACTATGCATACCTCGCAAGGCTGAGTGAAGAGCGGAATATGAGCTGTATTGGGGCAACCAATTACGGAAGCCGCCAAATCACTGTATCCTCGGCGGGGGCCACCGTCCACGAGTTTGGTCACTTTCTCGATGAGCTGATGGGCTTCCCGTCTCAGACGGAAGGCTTTTATCAGGAGGAGTCCGGAACCGCAGCAGCCCTGCTCCGTCCGTATGCGCTTACCAACGAGCGGGAATATTTTGCTGACTGCTTCGTGTACTGGCTCACTTACCGTGATAACAGCAAAAAAATGGCGGCGCTTTGCAGCGCCGCACCAAAAACATACGCATATCTTTTGGCATTGGAAAGTCAAAATTGGCAGCCGGCTGCATAGGCCTTCCTGCCTGGCTAGGGCTGTTTGACCCCCCACAACACTGTTATTATACTGTACCGTGTCCTGCATCGTCAATCAAATTAACGGCAATCCGTCTAAAATCAGATGGATGCACAGTTTGCATTATGACTATTTCGTACAATTTGCGGATTGCAAACCAATAGAAAATCTGCTATTTTATAAACACAGAAAGAAAGGTGAGTCCGATGTACCAGTAACCCTCAAATCTGTAGAAATCGGAGGTAACCAATGATGGTAGAGCCCAAGACTTACATAGAATGACCCTTGACTGCGGAACACGAAAGCAGTCAAGGGTCATTCTTATATGCTGGCTCCTGCGTGCAGCAGGGGCTTTTTTCATGTCTGCGGGAAACCTCATTCATCGGCGCGCAGAAGTGCCTGTGTCTTGAGCAGCGCACTCATCAAGGCACGGTGATCTTCCCACTCCTCCCACCAGAGCGGCTTTAGGGCAAGCAGCATTTGTTCGGCCCATTGCAGCTCCGATTTTTGCAAACAGCCCCGTTCCAATCCGACTTGAAACCGTGCGAACGCATCTCGGACATGGTCTGATGCAGAGTCACGATTCAGGTAACTGCTGAGAAAGCCGCCTAAAACAGCGGATTCTTCCTGCGTATAAAACAATATTCTTCCCCTCCTATCGCACACGAGGGGTATTCTACCACAGACTGTTCGGATTGAGAAGTGTGGATTTTTGAAGGTTCCGATCTGCCACGCAAAAAAGCCTGCCGCAAATGATGCAGGCGCCACCTTTAGACTGGAAAGGATACGACCATGAGCGAACACAACCATACCGGACTGGATGAGGCAGTTTCTGTTGCATCCAATACCCTGCAGGCAGTCCGGACCGGCAAGGCCATTTCCGCCGCGGCAAAGGGCGCCGCGGCAGGCGGGCCCTACGGAGCTGCCATAGGCGCGGCATTGTCCGCACGAACGCACATTGGAAAAGCAGTGGCGGCCGCGCTGGTGTTACTGGCGCTGCCGCTGCTTTTTATTTTGCTCCTGCCGGGGCTTGCCTTCGGGAGCCTGACGGACAGCGGAGCGTCTGGAGCAGCCGGGCAGCCGATCCTCAACAACAACGCGGCCATTACGGAAAATATGAATCAGGCTGCCTTTGCGATCAATCAGATTCTCGGAGAGGGCATTGAGAATGTGCAGGAGCGCATCGCCAGTGATTTTGCTGGAACGGATGGGGACCACTATGAAGTAGTCAATCCCTATGAGGGAGATCCTATCAGCAACACCAACCTTTTCATCTCTCAATACTGCGCGGCAAAAGAACTGGACTTTGCCTCCATCGCCCTTTCCGATATGGAACAGATTCTGCGTGCTGGTCTTACGCACCTTTACAGTTTCAGTCGGACACGGGAAGTACGTACCATCCCCGCGGAAGAGGATGATGAAGATGACACAACAGAAATATGGTACATCTACACGATTCGCTATAATGGCGAAGCCTACTTTGCTGATGCCATCTTCGCGCTGACCAACAAGCAAAAAGAGTTGGCGGAGAATTACGCAGAAAATCTCAGCCTGTTTCTTGGTGATGGTCTGTTTCAATATGCTCCTTCTACCAACACTATTACGGCTCTTGGCAATGTGCGCTTCACCGATGGCGCAACAGATGTCGTTTATTTCAACCAGCTGGATGAACGCTACGCCAATCAGCCTTATGGCACCGACCATATCGGGGGGTATGGCTGTGGGCCGACTTCCATGGCTATTGTGGTCTCCTCGCTGACCGGTGAGACCGTTGATCCTGCCCAAATGGCACGGTGGGCCTATGAGCACGGCTATTGGTGCAGCAAAAGCGGCTCCTACCATACCTTGATCCCCGGCGCAGCACAGGCGTGGGGACTTTCCGTTGAAGGGTGTACCGCTTCGGAACCGCAGCGCATTCTGGATGCCCTGGCAGACGGGAAGTTAGTCGTGGCTCTGATGACCAAGGGGCATTTCACGAAGTCCGGACATTTTATCGTGCTGCGGGGCGTCCAAGACGAAAAAATCCTTGTAGCTGATCCCGCCAGCTACCGACGCAGTCAAAAAGCGTGGGACTTGTCCATCATTTTGAACGAAGCCAGCAGACGTGCGGGTGCCGGCGGGCCGTTCTGGATCATTGGGTAAACTACCGGAAACAGCAAGAGCCCCCTCATTTCTTACCTTTCAATTTAAGCTACTTAGGCATCTCGTTTAAAGAGTGTTCGACATATACTATGAAAACTCGATTGCTCCATTCTGTACCCTTCCATTATAAACTATGCCAAAATCGTTACTTACATTTCAGAAATTCCCAATTGAATTTTCCGTCCTGCCTTTAGCAACTAGGAATTGCGTCAATGTAAACTCCGCATGGTTTATATTAACGTAATTCCCTTATACAATTAAATTCACAAAAGAGAGGTGATTCCAATGCAGTAAGCATCTCAAATTAGAATCTATCCTTTTTGTCACCATCATTCTTGCTTAAAGAGAAATAGCCTGACTGGGTAAACCCCACTAACGGCCAAATTCATCACGACTCTCACAAATATCAAAAATCAATCATATAGTGATTTACCCATTCACGCTTGACACGTACAGACTAAAGTGCAATATCTAAAGCATTCAGTTTAGCGTCCATCCTTATTAGTCTTTTATCTAAGCGCTAATATGCATTCATTCGAAATACCGAACACACAGAAATGGAGGTCACTATGAAACTCAAAAAGTTTTTTTCGGTTCTTCTTTCCTTAACTATCCTCGCCAGCATATGTGCTCCATGCTATGCAGCTGACATTCAATCAGCAGATATTAGTCCAGAAGTTCAAAGCCAGATGTTACGAATACTCTCTTCTGTAGAACATGAAAAAGATAATTATGGACTAACAAGCATTGATTTCTCCTCCATTGAAATTGGATCTCCAATCCCTTCATATAAAGTTCAAAACGGAGCGCTATCCGCTTCGGACATTCAACTGATCCCTTTACTCTCTGAAGGTAAACTTGTTAGTATATTTTATGTTGCAACTCTCCCCGATGGTGAGTACTATGTCCAACTAAGTAACGAATTAGTTTCTTCAATCGAAGCATATAGTAGTTCGAATTCATTTGCAATAATCTATGATGATTTTGGCGCATATATTTATGACAACAGCACTTTGCATCTTCTCGGCGAAGCAGAAACTATGGCCTATTCTGCCGAAGATATTATCCAACATAATTATATGTTTCCCTCCCAGATAATCTCCTATCCGAATAGCACCAATTCTTTATCTGAAAGTAGTAATTCAATATCATGTCTTGCAAGCACCGAATTATCTGCTATTAAACCTGAACCTATTGCGGTTAATACGACTTTAAATGTCGAACACTTCACAGAATCTCTTGCTTCTCCCATGGCCACTTCCAGTGCATATCTTCCCGTTGAGATAATTCAGCAGCCTTCTGGTACGCATATTTGTTGGGCTATCGCCGTCACTTCAATCGTTAATTATATTTTTAACGCAAGCAACACCTATGAAGGGATTGTGCAATTATTTAACGGCGGACAAGATACAGGAATGGTCACAGAAAATATTTTTTATCGTTTTAATGAGGTATTTCACACAGTATGGCTTTACGAGTATACAACAAAAATCAATCCGAGTCTTATATTAACTTACTTAAACGCTGGGTATCCTCTTTATGGTGATTTCAGCCGAACAGGTGGTGCTCACGCCGTTGTTATCCGAGGTGTGAATTCTTCAACACGAACATTCTCTGTTATGAACCCAAATCCGACCACAAGCGGATACACGTCTGGCACATTTTCTTCATCCAATGTCTTGACTTTTATTTCTGGCTACAGCGGCTCCTCTTATACTTTACGAAGCTACGCTTTCCCCGGAGAAATCTAAGATGAGTTTAAGCTTTATTAAGGTTAAAAAAGCTTGTATACTGGCTTTCCCTTTGATAACCTTATGTTGTCTTATATTATTGTGCTTCTCTAATAGGAATAATCTGACTTTTCCTATCCCTATAGATCAAATAGAATCAATTTCTCTCTATTACAATGGTCAAAAGAAAGAAGTCACGTCTACATCAGATATATCTTATGTCGTGCATTCGGTAACTCACGCATATTCTCACGGGTCTTATGAAAAAATTCCTACTGGTGGTCAAACCTTTTTTATTAGTTTTCACCTGACTACTGGGACATCTTTCCTCTGCACCTATTACCAAACGACAGATTCCAGTGGATATTACGCTGACAAAGAATCCAACTTACGCGTTTCCTCCTTAAATTTCGCTGAAATTTGGGATAATCTATCTGCTCAGGCTTTTACTGAAACTAAGAGCGATTTCTTTGTATGGCCCAGTTTGTAAAAACTAATGCGAGACAAGTTTTCAACTTGTCTCGCATTAGTTTTTACTACTTCGCCGAAAGATTTGGCAATTAACTCGCGTAGGGGCCATCAAAATTTATACGCAAAAAGATTTGCAGACTCCGATTGAATAAACATCGCCCAGAGCCGCCCCCCATGCTCCATATTCATGTACCGCTTGTTTCCCCACTGGGTTCCCGCCACATGGTTCCTGCGGCGGATCTCACGATTCAGCCGTTCAACCACATCGTTGGTGCGGATGCGCATCCTGTGTTCGCCTGGAAAGTCACAGTAGGTTAGCGTCTCCTCAATGCCGTCCTCAGCTTTCTTACTTTCCTGCGCATGGATCGCCTTGAGCATTTTCGCTACAATTTCGACTTTATATCTAAGCACAACAGGGAACATGTTACGGTGCAACGCTGGTATTTGGCGTCTGGAAATACTTCGCCCACGGCCTCCAGCATCCCCCCAGCAATGAGCTTCACGCCGTTCAGGCTACGCCTAAAAAATAATCCTATTCTAGCCTCAACAATTATCAGAGCAAGGCTTGAATCCACATCATCTAACGTTAAATAAGCTAATACTGAATATTCTTCTATTCTTTTAGTATGTCCTCGACTGTCCTCCTATCCTCTCCTTGCATATTATTCATTTTTATCGACTACTACTTTATCTACATCTGCAAAAGATGCTTCTTCAATGCCCTCATTCCCACATGCCCAAATAAGCAAATCATTAAGACGTTTAATGTAACAATCTTTCTCATTATCTACTCCTTATTGGTTTTTTGTGTTTTTATTGTCCGGCAGGCAGCAGAAAATGTAATCCACACAAATGTTAATTTTAGGAGATTTCCACTTAAATCTCCAGTTCGCCTTTAGCAACCAAGAATTGCGTCAATGTAAACTCCGCATGGTTTACACTGACGTAATTTTCTTATACAGTTAAGTCTACAAAGGGGAGGTGATTCCGACACTGTAAGTATCTTAAATTAGAATCTATCCTTTTGACCACTATTATTTTATTTTCGTGTGGTACCATTCAACTCAAGCAAATGTGCAAAAGAACAAATAAGAAATAAGAATGGAGGTATATACAATGAAAAAACGGCTTTTTTCTCTACTGGTTACTATGGTGATGGTATTTTCTATCTTGCCGGTTTCCTCACAAGCAACCAACGTTAACTCTGCATCTGAAAGTAACATCATTCCTCAAAACGTTGCAGAGATTATTGCTTTATATTTCCTTCGTGATGCTGTTCTGCTCCCAGGTATTTCTTGGAATTCTTCAACAGAAATCTCATCATGTGAAATAATGTATAACACTATCGGCAATATATCTGCCTACTCTTTCGAGCTATCAACTGGTACCGTCGATTCTGGCTACATCGTCATTTCCGCATATCCGGATGTTCCAAACGTTATATTGGAATTCTCAGATGAAGCTACCCCTCTCTATGATTCTTTAAATCTACAGCCAGGTGATACTATCATCTACACTGGAATGCTGAACTACTATAAAGATGATGGTAGTCCTCTTCTTCAGACCGTTGATAACGAAAGAATTGCCATTTCTGAAATACCTACGCCTTTAGAATCCTCTCGTAGTGTTTCTAATCTTTCAATAATGCCTCAATCTAAATATCCTATTGAAGATCCCTACGAATGGGCCGACACCTACTACGACGGTCCTTTCGTCTACAGTGGTGAATCTATAAACGAGTTTGAGAATTATTGTCACTTTAGAAGGACTTCAAACTTCTCCGGATATTATAACAACTGTGCCCCCACAGCAATTACAAACTTAATTGAAATGTTAGGTGAATACCACAGCTACTCTAAAATTGAAAATGATACCTATCAGAAAATTTATAAAAATGTTGCCACATACGGCATCAACGAAGGGTATTATGTAAACGATGAAAAGAACGGTACAACTTACTGGAGTACCCTAAATGAGTATATTGAAGGAGCCTTTGATTTATACGATCTAACCGCAACTGTAACCAGCAAGACAGCTACTCTTAATAATATTAAAACTGAGTTGACTAATCACCGCCCGTTCTATCTAACGCTCTATTCACATCCCGAATATGGTAATCATGGTGTCACTGGGTACGCTTATACACGCCTTATAAGCGAAACAACTGGTTATTACCTAAGCTTTTTGAAAATTGCAGATGGGTGGGCAAGTTATGGCCGTTATCTGGATATCACATCAATTGATGAATCTGATCAAGCTGAATTGCGGGCAATTCGAATCCGGTGGTGACCGCAGCTATGAATGTGTCACATTATTTAAAAACAGCCGTTTGCTCTTTCTTGCTAATTTCTCTCTTTACATCCTTTTGTTTTTCGTACTACAAGAATGATCGGAATGTTAACCATATCAAGTGGTATAAAGACGCAGTCGCCTACTGTTCTAAAAATGGTCTATTAACCGATTCACTGCAAGATGATACCAATCTGACAGATAGTGTTACCTGGTCATCCTTTGTCCAAGTATTATCTCAATTAGCATCAAATTACTCTGATGAACTCTATACATCATCAATGAATTGGGCAAAAGACTTTGGACTTATAAAGGAAGATATATCTGAAAATGAAACTGTTTCTCGTTTCGATGCAGCAAAAACTTTCTCCATTTTCATAAATAAATCAAATATAAATACGAATCAAATGCTTTCTACGAGTAGTTTTATAGATTTCCATAATATTCCAACATCTTATCAACAAGATGTACTATTCGTAGAGTCAAACTCCTTGATGAACGGTTATGCTGATGGAACTTTTGGTGGAAGGGATCCGTTGACCACTTGTCAATTAGCACAGATCCTCTACAATGGGAAAGATTTTTTCCTCAACCTATCCATGAGCAAAATTTTCTCAATTAGCAAAAATAATATCACTTATATCGAACTTCAAAGCGGAAGCACCGGAAATAAAGAATCAATTACCGCCGCGGATAAGATTTTAGAAATTGTTAATATACTTAATAGTTTTGAGTTCGACAAAATGCATGCTGTAGCAGGTGATGGCTGGACTTATAGATTGATATTACATTTTTCTTCAGGTGAGATGGTTTCCTTTTATGTATCACCAAATAGCATAACCATTAATAACGTGATATATGAAGCTTCTCTGCAAAACTTTTGGTACAATCTGGTTGAACTCATTTAGGAAGCGGTTCCCATTGGGTCAGAAAGTCACGCTACTGTTTTCCACCCAAAACAAGTAAATAATGGAGGTCCTATAATGAAAAAAATCTTATCATTTGTTTTAGCCTTAACAATGATGCTCGTCTTGTCCACTGCCGCTTTTGCATCTGAACCTCATCTTTCTATCGAGCAAGCATCCGAGCAGGTCGCACTATCATTTATGCGAAACTCACTAAGTAAACCTGTTGAAATTGCAGAAACAACACCTTTCTATGATTTAAATAACAATGTTACTGCATACCACATTTCTTTTTTGCTTAATGGTATTCCAAGTGGTTATGTGCTCATAAGCCTAATCAATCTCGACAATCCTATTGTCGAATTTTCCTTTGAGGGATCCGGATTAGTCTCAACCATTGCTAAAAGCCGAATCCAAACCCAAGCAAATACAGCAGACTTCAATAATATTTACTTCTTAGGGGCTGGCGGTTTATACACTGGTAATCCAACCACAGAACTCCAAAACATCTACAACGGTAAAATTTATCCAGCCCAACAGCTTAACGAAAATTATCTAGAATCCCTTGCTGCTATGCCTATGCCCATGAACGATGTTATAATTGCCGATGGTATTCTTAACTGGGCAGATTCTTCAATTAAAAGCAGTAGTGTTGTAAAAATCAGGAACTTTGGAGCAGGTACAGACTACTGGTTACTGCAAGATTTTTCAGATGGAAATGTTTGTTCTCCAACATGCGCTACTAATATCCTATGGTACTGGGGCGTCCAGCGTGGATATAATTGGGTGGTAAAAAATGGTGACAGAACAGGATTTGATTTGGCTGAAGGCCTTTTTAATGCCATGTCCCTACAGATGGGAACAATTCCGGTTGCAGGAACCCTAGACTCTACAGTAAAGCATGCTTATAAGAGTTATATTGAATTTAGAGGAACGAATTTCACTCTAACAACCCTGACACAAAACAACTACAGTGACTTTATAGCCGCTGTTGATTCTAATCATCCGGTTCATACCATGTTAAGAAATACATCTCTATTTTCTACCGGACATGATGTAATGACCTTCGGTTATGGTGAAAGCACGAAGGGGACTGATTACCTTTTCGTCATGGATGGTTGGTATAGTTATGGCCGTTTTGTTAATTTTGATTTCTTCCCAATTATTAAGGGAATTGAAGTAAGTGTTGGTTCTACGGCAAATTAAATAAACCTCTAAAGCAAGTAGCTATTCAGCTACTTGCTTTTTTCTAATCAACTTGATAAAAGACGCCATCAGCATATTTATATACTAGCACATCTTCATTATCTGTAAGCAGCACATAATAAGTCCATCTTGTGGGATCAAGACTATACCAAGGGCGAAGCACTGTTACTTCCTTAAAGATGGTATCTGAATACACCTTCTGTTCCTCCTCGATTTGATTTTTCACTTTCTCTGTATAGCTCATTATTCTATAATTGACAGAAGCTCTTAGCATTAAAATTGTAATAATTGCCGCTACTAAGAAAGCAACCGTTGGCAAAACAAAATGGTGATTTTTTTCCATATCTATTTCTCCTTTTTAAAACCTCAGTTCTATCTATCAGATTATATCTGATTTCAATTCCCTTAACCCGTATATTCGCTGGAATCTTGGATGGTAGTTTTGTGTGCCAAGCTCAAAAGCATGTTTTATAATTTGCCTTGAGCCACCGACCCCGCATCACATTTTTACTATTTAGCTTAAAAATTTGGTCATCAGCTATATCACGTAAAGTACTTACTTCTCAGATTGTTATATCTGCTCTTTTGAGCGACTATCATACGATTTTTTGATTCCAGTTTCCTGATACTATATTTCCCTCATAAGAACACCTCGGCTTCCATGATTAAAAGTATATCATCCCGCCCCTCGGCCTGGTCAAGCATCCGCTGCGTAAACCCGCTCTTGGAAAACAGACCGTACAGTACCTTATACCCGGGGAAAGCCGTGCGCAGTTCCGCGGACTTTTTTACCTTCTCCTCCAGCTCATAATAGACCGTCGCATCCACCGGCTTATTGTGGTACTTGCATTCCCCGGCGAATACCTGCTTCTTCTGGTGATCTACCGCCATCACATCGATCTCCGTATCGCCGTTGATGTCATTGAGCCAGTAGGAGCCGATGCGGGACGGCGCAAAGTCCACCGCCTTGCTCCGGCACAGGGAGGCAAAGATATCCTTGCAGATGTCCTCGTAGGAGAAGGCAACGAATTTCTGAATAAAGTCTTTCGCCAACTCGTCCAGAACGATCTGCTGATTGTCCAGTTCCAGTTCCCCCTTGTAGGGATAGACATAGCGGAACCAGAAGCGGATGAAATTATCTGAAATGAAGTAGAGGCCCTTTCGGGACTTCTCCGGATTTTTCTCCGTAACCGGTGTTGCCTTTTTCAGAAAGTCCAGATCGATCAGCGTGGAGAGATAGGGCGTCAGCGAAGATGTCTCCATGCCCAGGGCGCCCGCGATCTTGCCCAGCTTGTGATTGCCGTCCGCAATAGCGCGAATGATGGAGAAATAGCTGTTGGCGGACTGTACCTCGTCTTTCAGCAGGAAGTTCGGTTCCTCATAGAGAAATCCATTCTTGGACAGTACAACTTCCTGAATCTGACGGTAGAGGTCTTCTCCCGGTTCAAAAAACTCCAGATACTTCGGGATGCCGCCCGTTACGGAATACTGCTCCACCGCCTGAGAGAACGGCTGCCCCTGCACGGCATAGAGGTCTGTAAACGGCAGAGGCTTCAAGCGAATCTGCGCGCTGCGCCGGCCATAAAGCGGACTATCGTGAGAAAGGGCATGCTTCTGCATCATGCTGATCAGCGACCCGCAGAGGATCAGCATAACATTACTGTCCTTCAGGATCTCGTCCCAGGCATTTTGCAGAATGGACGGAAAGGCCGCGTTCGTCTTGACCAAATACGGAAACTCGTCAATGACCAGCACCTTCTTTTCCCCCGGCCGGTAGTTGGAGATCTCCCGGAACAGATCCAGCCAGTCCGTGAAGGTGACCCGCTGCAGCATGGAGTTGCCCGTTACCCGGGCTACCACGCCGGCAAGGCGCTTCATGCTCTGGGACTCCACTTCCTCTGTCGCAAGGAAGTAAAATGCCTGCTTATCTTTGATGAATTCTTTGATCAGCGTTGTCTTTCCGATACGGCGCCGTCCGTAGATCACAACAAAGCTGCCATCCCGGCGGAATTCCTTTTCCAGCGTATTCAATTCTTCTTTTCGTCCGATAAAGTTCACCTGTGCCACCTCCAGCATCTGCGATTGATTTATGATAAATCATATTATGATAATCTTGTTTATATTATACGCAATTTTCTGAAACTGTCAAGCGGTCTGCTATATGCGGGCCGCTTTTTCTATTCTTTACAAAAAGTTCAAATTTTAAGGGGACGATCCCCCCCTTG
>OIWO01002308.1_pt1 | contig 12866 bp, 12 predicted proteins | sample 1587641 | NCBI WGS metagenome assembly OIWO01 (sample SAMEA3888924, study PRJEB22519) | human gut metagenome | biome: human gut; feature: human-associated habitat; material: faeces | place: Denmark | collected 2010
TGCCGAAATCGCAATCTTGATTCCCGAAACAGGCGGTATGCCCGTATATCTGAAAAAGGTATTCGGTGACAGGGTTGGTTATCTCTGCGGTTGGATGCAGACTGTTGTATTCTATCCCGGTCTGGTTGCGGCACTGGCAGTAGCGGTTGCAAACCAGGCAAAGCTGTTCCTGGGCGACGGCATGGTTGTTCCTGTGGCAATCGTATGTATCATCATCATGGTTGCGCTGAACTGCATGGGCGCTAAGGTTGGCGGTGCAGCACAGACGATCTTTACCGTAGCAAAGCTGATTCCTCTGGTTCTGATTATGATTTTCGGCTTCATCAGAGGCAACGGCAATCCCATCTTCGACCCTATGCTGGGTGAGGGACTGAAATTCGGCTCCGTTTTGGGGCAGCTGATGATTGCAGTTCTGTTCGCATACGAAGGCTGGACAAACGTAGGTGCAATCGCGGGCGAAATGAAAGATCCCGGCAGAGATTTGCCTAAGGCGATTGTTGGCGGCGTAGCGCTGATTATGGCAGTTTATATTATCATCAACCTGGCTTACCTGTGGGTACTGCCTGCTGATGTAATGATGAATCTGGAATCCCCTGCATCCGCAGTAGCAATGCAGATCTTCGGCAACATGGGTGGTAAAATCGTATCCGTTGGTATCATGATTTCTGCCGGCGGCGCATGCAACGGCTTTATCCTGTCCGGTTCCCGTACAGCACTGTACATGGCAGAACAGGGTGACCTGCCCGGCAGCAAGGCTCTGTCCAAAATCTCCGGCACAGGCGTTCCCATCAACTGCATTTTCCTGATTGGTATTCTGGGTGCAATTTATGCACTGACAGGTCAGTTCGACCTGCTGACAAACCTTGGTACATTCGTAGGCTGGGTATTCTACACACTGACATTCCTGGCAGTTATGGCTTACAGAAAACAGGCACCCGATCTGAAACGTACTTATAAGGTACCTGCATACCCTGTAATTCCTATCATCGCAATCATTTCCGGTCTGTATGTTCTGCTGAACCAGCTGTTCATGGCAGGTCCTGATGCAAGAAAGGTTGCTGTAGGCGGTATCATTCTGGTACTGATTGGCTTGCCCGTTCGTGCAATCTTCACAAAGAAGAAAGCGGCATAAGGCAGTCTGAACGATTTCGTTCCATAAATTAAAAATATTTGCTTATGAAAGGCTTCAAAGGCGTATTCTTTCTGAACTAGGCGGTTCGGAGGGGATACGCTTTTTGTTTGTGAAAATAAAGTTGTCTGAGAAGATGGAAAAGGTAGGAAATGCCCATAAAACCGAAGCAGGCAAAACTTTTTCCCTTTTGCACAAATACAGAATACACTGAAAATTCTGCTAAAATGTACGACTTATCTATGAAAATTAGTGGTGGAATATACAAAATATACAATAAAAATGAGGGTGTTAAGAAAATGGTAAAAAATATATAGTCAGATACCACTAACAGTCTTGACATTTTTTTGATAATCATTGATAATATATTGTATTGGAGTAAATGCAGATGTCAGTTTCAGCTTGAATTTTCAACAAAAGCCGGAGGAATTTCGGCTTTTTCGGCAGAAGGAAACGGCATTTTCATGGAAACAGAAGGGAAGTAAATGCTTTTGAGGGAAGGATGGTTCAATGTATTTATTATTGTTACTGCTGTGGTTTATTTTTAATGGCAGAGTAACGCTGGAAGTTGCCCTGTTTGGGATAGTGATCTGCGGCTGGCTTTATTGGTTTATCTGCAAGTACATGGGCTACAGCTTTCAGAGAGAGAAGGTTCTTGTGAAAAAGATTCCTCTTTATCTGAAATATGCCTTTGTTTTGCTCTGGGAAATTTTCAAGGCGAATGTGGATGTCATCAAGATTATTTTTTCGCCGAAAAAAGCAGAGATTCAGCCTGCGCTTGTAAGGTTTCATACGGATTTGAAAAGTGAAGCCTCTTTGGTTGCTCTGGCGAATTCCATCACACTGACCCCCGGCACCTATACGGTGGAATTGGAAAACGGGGAATATGTTGTGCAGGCGCTGGATCGGGAAAAATTCGGCGAGGGTCTGGAGGATTCCGTTTTTGTAAAGCAGTTGAGAAGGTTGGAGGGATGAGCGTATGAGCGGTACAATGCATTTTATTCTGGAAATCGCTATGTTCGTTCTGGCGTGCGGCATGATTCTGGCGTTTATCCGTGCAGTCAGAGGACCTCGTTTTACGGATCGTATTGTGGCGATTAACATGATTGGTACCATGACGACGGTGATGATTGGGATTCTTTCCGCTTATCTGGGCGAAACCTCTCTGGTGGATGTTTCTCTGGTTTATTCCTTGCTGAGCTTCTTGGCGGTAGTGGTGATGTGTCACGTTGTTACCCTGCATCATAAGGGTCGTCTGCTGTTTCTGGCAAGAAAGGAAAAGGAGGCAGAGGAAAAATGTCAATAAGAGAAATCATTGCAGCAATCTGCATTTTTATAGGGCTGTTTGTGTTCCTTTGTTCGATTCTGGGGATTTATCGCTTTAAATATGCGATGAACCGTATGCACGCAGCAGCCTTAGGGGATACCATGGGAATTTTCTTTGTTGTATTAGGTCTTCTGATTTTAGGGCAGGATATTTTCCACATGGCAAAATATGCCCTTATCATTCTGTTTTTCTGGCTATCCAGTCCCATTTCGACACACCTGATTGCGAAGGTAGAGCTTCTGACAAACAAAGACTGTGAAGAAAGGATGAAGGACAGATGAGCGATTTTAGCGTTACCATTCAGATGATTTTGGTTATTTTTCTCATTGCCAGTGCCATCGGCGTTTCTGTAACAAGAAAGCTTTTTATGGCGGTTATCGTTTTCATGGGGTATAGCTCCGTTATGGCAATTGTGTGGCTTTTTCTGGAATCTCCCGACCTGGCTATCACAGAGGCGGCTGTTGGCGCAGGGATCGATACGGTACTGTTCTTCCTGACGCTGAAGAAGGTTCACGCACTGAAAGGCACAAGGGAGGGGTGATGAGATGAAAGAAGAAAAATCGTTTTGGGAGAAATTGAAACGCTGGATTGACGGGGACGAGGTGCTTCTCGATGCAGATGAAATTATCTCCAAAAAAGAGAAAAAAGAGTTTATTTATGAAGAAAGAATTTTTCCGATTGGAGACATTCGCTCCAATGTAACCCTGTATTGTGTGCTTTCCGTTTTCGTTACGGTGGTATTTATTGCAGTTATGCTGCATGTAGTTATGGAGCTGCCGATGTTTGGCGACCCGAACAGCATCACCAACAACGAGGTTGCGGCGCGCTACTTGGAAAAAGGGATTGCGGAAACAGGCGCAATCAACTTTGTTGCAGGCATGATTCTGGATTACCGTGCCTTTGATACCTTTGGCGAATCCAACGTACTGTTTATGGCGGTTATCGCGGTGCTGATGCTGCTGCAAAGAGATAAAAAGAACATTGATGCGGCAGAGGATCAGGAAATGCAGGAGGACGAAATGCTGGATGCAGAGGATTCCAAGCTGATTTTGAAAAAGGGCGCGAAATGCCTCGCTCCTGTGGTTATCCTGTATGGAATCTATGTTGTTTTAAACGGACATCTTTCTCCCGGCGGCGGCTTTTCCGGTGGGTCTATCATCGGCGCAGGTCTGATTCTGTATTCCGTGGCATTCGGACATAAGAAGATGCAGACCTTCTTTACGATTAAAACACTGACTTTGACAACGGCAGCGTGCCTGCTGACCTATTGCGGCTGTAAGAGCTATTCCTTCTTTACAGGGGCAAACCATGTCGGCTGGGAGGTACCGAAGGGCACACCCGGTGCAATTCTAAGCTCCGGCTTTATCTTGCCGTTGAATATCTGTGTCGGTCTGGTTGTTGCATGTACGATGTATGGGTTCTATGCGTTATTTACAAAAGGAGAAGTCTGATTATGAGTCAACTGTTGACAAATTATTATGAAGCAGCTTCTGTTATTCTTTTTGGCATTGGATTCATGAATCTGCTTCTGCAAAGAAATCTGATTAAAAAGTTTATTGGTCTGAATATTATGGATACGGCTACCTATCTTTTTCTGGCGGCGAAGGGCTATGTGGCAGGCAGAACTGCCCCGATTTTGACAAACGGCATTATTGATGCGGATTATTATATCAACCCCATTCCTGCCGGTCTGGTTCTGACGGGTTGTATCGGTATCTGTAACAGCGTTCTCTCTTGCTCTGGTTCTGCGGCTGTATAAGCATTACGGCTCGTTGGATATGGATGAAATCCTGAGAATGATGAGAGAGGAGGAAGGGGAATAATATGGAACATCATGTAAATCTCGTACATAATATACCTTTCTTCAGCGTCTTTTTTGCGATGTTCTGCGGCATCATTACGCCTCTGCTCAAAAGCGGACGTGCGGCACGCCATCTGCATGGCTTTATGGTAGGGCTTGTCGGCATACTTTCTGTTGTGCTTCTGGCGAACGTGGTGAAAAATCAGGAAGCATATACCTTTATGATGGGGCATTTTCCTGCACCTTGGGGCAATGAATTGCGCATCGGGCCTCTGGAGGCGTTGCTGGCGGTTATGGTCAGTGTGGTTATGTTTTTAACCATCACGGCAGGCAGCAGGCAGATTTTTGAGGAAATTGTTCCGGAAAAACAAAAATTTTACTTTATTATGCTGAATGCAACCTATGGCGCAATGCTGGCAATGACATATACAAACGATATGTTTACAGGCTACGTTTTCATTGAGATTCTGACGATTGCCTCCTGCACACTGATTCTGGCAAGAGGGACAAAGCAGGCAATTGTCGGCACAACGCATTATCTGGTGTTCGGCTGTATGGGCTCCGGTCTGTTCCTGCTGGGTGTTTGTATTCTTTATGGCATCACAGGGCAGCTCTTATTCCCGCAGATGAAGGAAACGATTGCCATGCTGATGGAAACAGGGCAGTATCATTTCCCGCTGATGATTGTAGTCAGCCTGATGTTTATGGGTCTGGGCATCAAGAGCGGTCTGTTCCCGTTCCATTCTGCACTGCCTACGGCTTACGGCTCTACGATGACAACCTCGAACGGGATTTTGTCCGGTCTGGTGCTGAAGGCATATATCATTCTGGCAATCAAGCTGGTATTTGAAGTATTTACCATTGAAACACTGGTTAAATTGAGAATTGCGGACGTTCTGTTCGTTCTGGGCGTTCTGGGCATGATTATGGGCTCCTTCTATGCCGTACGGGAAAGCCGGCTGAAGCGTATGCTGGCATACTCCTCTGTGGCACAGATTGGCTACATCTTTATGGGGATTGGCTTAGGCTCAGAGGCGGGGATGCTTGCAGCCTGCTTCCATGTTCTGGCACACGCTGTTACAAAATCTATGCTTTTCCTTTGCTGTGGTACCTTTATTGAGGAGGCCGGCGGCAAGGAGCAGCTGGAAAACCTCAAGGGGGCGGCTTACCGCAACCCTCTGGCAGGGATTGCCTTCATCGTTGGGGCTATGTCCATGATTGGTGTGCCGCTGTTTGCAGGCTTCATCTCCAAGCTGTACTTTGCGGAGGCTGCATTGGAAATGACGGGGACACGTCTGGTTCCGGTTCTTGCGGCACTGGCTATTTCCATGATTCTGAATGCGATGTATTTCCTGCCCTCTGTTATTGCAATCTGGTCTCGCCCTGAGACAAAGGAAAAAACAGTCAGAGTGCAGAACTCTCCGCTGTTTGCAATGGCGATGGTACTGTTTATTGTAGTCAATTTGGCGCTGGGTATCGGCTATCGTCCCATTATCGAAATCATGAAAATGGGTATCGAGCTGATTCAGGTTGCATTATGATGAGAGAATGAGGTGAAAGAAATGAACGGATCTGTACTTTTGCTGCTCCCGATGATTTTACCCTTCATTTTTGGTCTCATCATTGGTTTCCAAAAGGAGGAAAAGCAGCGCAATATCTTGGTATTTATTGCAATGGCTGTGGAAGCGGCTCTGGTCTGGTATCTTTGCAGCGGAGAGATGCAAACCTTCGTGCTCTGGCGGATATCTGACCGATTGGCACTTGTTTACAAAACGGACGGATTGGCAAGATTCTTTGCCTGCCTCATCAGTACCATCTGGCTGATTGCGGCAGTGTTTTCCATGGAATATATGAAGCATGAGCATAAGCCGGCGCGGTTCTTCATGTTTTATACGTTTTCTCTGGCGGCATTGATGAGTCTTTGCTTCTCCGAAAATATGATGACGATGTATCTGTCCTATGAATTTATGACAATTCTGACAGCACCACTGGTTATCCATACGGGTACACCTGAGGCAACGCGTGCGGGCTTGAAATATCTGGGGTATTCCTTCTTCGGCGCAGGCTTAGGGCTGATGGGGTTCTTCTTCCTGAACACCTATTGCAGAACAACCATCTTTATGCCCGGCGGCACACTGGATATGGCGATGGTGGCAGGGCATGAAAACCTGCTTCTGGTTGTGTTCTTCCTGATGGCGCTTGGCTTTGGCTGTAAGGCGGGTATGTTCCCCCTGCATGCTTGGCTGCCGACGGCGCACCCCGTTGCACCTTCTCCTGCATCCGCGGTGCTTTCCGGTATCATCACGAAGGGCGGTATCATTGCTATCATTCGTGTGACATATTATCTGTTTGGCGTGGATTTTCTGCGCGGCACTTGGGCGCAGACGGCTTTGCTTGTGCTTTCCATTGTGACGATTTTCATGGGTTCCATGCTGGCATATAAGGAAAAGCTGCTGAAAAAGCGACTGGCGTATTCCACGGTTTCAAACGTATCGTATGTTGTGTTCGGGCTGATGCTGATGTGCCCTGCCGGATTTATGGGCGCGCTGCTGCAGGTGGTATTCCATGCGGTTGCAAAGAATATCCTCTTCCTTTGTGCAGGTGCGATTATCTATAAGACGCATAAGACCTACGTTTCCGAGCTGAAGGGCATTGGCAAGGAAATGCCGATTGTGATGTGGACATTTGCGCTTGCGGCGCTTTCGCTGATCGGGATTCCGCCCACAAGCGGCTTTGTGAGCAAATGGTATCTGGCACAGGGCGGCTTGCTGCCACAGGCGGGGATGCTTGGTCTGGTCGGCGTAGCGGTGCTGATGGTCAGCGCACTGCTGACGGCTGGCTATTTGATGAGTATTGTAGTGAATGGGTTCTTCCCCGGCAAGGATTTTGATTACGCATCCTTGCAGAAGAAGGAGCCGAATTATTTGATGACGGTACCTCTGGTGCTGCTGAGTATTGCTGTAGTCGGCTTTGGCATGATGCCTGCGCCTTTGATGCAGGCAATCCGCAGTATCAGCGGAATGATTTTCTAAGGGAAAGGGAGGAAACATTATGAACGCATTTGCGATATTGTTACCGGTGATCTTTCCGATCATTGCAGGTGCCTGCCTGCTGCCGGTAAAATTTAGTGACAGAAAGGCGCGCCAGAGGGTGGTTCTGCCGATTATTGTGCTGAATGCGATTTTTGCATTGTATGCCATCTTCTTTGCGGACAGCGGCGCGATTACGATTTTCCGCTTCAGCAACAGATTGTCTCTGGCACTGCATGTGGATGGCTTATCCAAGATTTTCGGTACGATGGTATCTCTGCTTTGGATTCCCACAACGATTTATGCCTTTGAATACATGACACATGAAGGACATGAAGACCGTTTCTTCTCCTTCTTTACCATGACATTCGGCGTAGTTATCGGGATTGCCTTTGCGGATAACTTCTTAACGATGTATCTGTTCTACGAATTTCTGACATTGGTGACGTTGCCTATCGTTATGCACCAGTTCGATAATAAGGCGCGCCACGCCGGGAAAACCTACGTCTTTTATATGATGTTCGGTGCATCTCTGGCGTTTATCGGGTTCGTGTTTGTGCTGTTCTACGGCACAACGACAGATTTTGTTTACGGTGGTGTGCTGAATCCCGATTTGATTGCAGGCAATGAACAGATGCTGCGGTTGGTATTTGTGCTGGCGTTCTTCGGCTTTGGTGTAAAAGCGGCGGTATTCCCGTTTTATCGCTGGCTGCCGAAGGCATCCGTTGCCCCCACACCCGTTACGGCTCTGCTGCATGCCGTGGCAGTCGTAAAATCCGGTGTGTTTGCCATCATCCGTCTGACGTATTACGCCTTCGGTACGGAATTTCTGATTGGCACATGGGCGCAGTATGTGATGCTGATTGCAGCTTCGATTACGATTGTGTTCGGCTCGACCGTTGCACTGCGGACACCGCATATCAAAAGAAGATTTGCATATTCTACCATCTCCAATCTGTCCTATATCATTTTTGGCGTTGCCATTATGACACCGATAGGGCTTGCGGCAGGGATGCTACACATGATTTATCATGCGGTAATCAAAATTACACTGTTCTTTACTGCCGGTGCGATTTTATATAAAACCCACAGAGAATATCTCTACGAGGTGGAGGGCTTCGGCAAGCTGATGCCGATTACCTTTGCAACAATGGCAATTACGGGGATTGGTCTGGTTGGCGTGCCGCCCTTTGCAGGCTTCCACAGCAAATGGGCATTGGCAACTGCGGCAACCGCAAGCGGCAACCCGGTTACCTATATCGGCGTGGTTGCGCTGATTCTGTCTGCACTGCTGACGGCATTGTATATCTTCTCCATCATCATTCGGGCATATTTCCCGCGGGAGAAGGAATACCCTGCAGGCTATTACGATCATGTATCCGATCCGAATAAATATATGACAGTGCCTTTGATTGTTCTGGCAGCTGTTTCGATTCTGATGGGTCTGATGCCTGCGACACTGCTGGGCATTATGAATGATGCGATTATGGGCATACTGTAAAGGAGGGGAGAAAGCATGGAAACTATGACAACAAGCATAATTTTACCGTTTCTGGTGTTCTTTCCTTTTCTGGGTGCGGTAATCAGCTACATCATCGGGCGCAGCAATAAGGGCGCAAGGGATATCTGGTGCTGGATTTTATCCGCGGTGATTTTCATTGCGAGCCTGACGCTGATTGGGAAGGAAACAGTTTATAGCCTGCGCGGCTTCTGCGGCTTGGGTCTGAGCTTTGCGGCGGATGGCTTCGGCGTGATTCTTGCCGTGCTGACGGGCGCAATCTGGCTGATTACAACCATCTTTTCCAAGGAATACATGGCGGCTGAACGGAACAGAAATCGGTATTATTTCTTTGTGTTCCTGACATTGGGCGCAACAATGGGAATTTTCCTTTCCGCCGATTTGTTTACGACATTTATTTTCTTTGAAATTATGTCCTTTACCTCTTTTGTGCTGGTTATGCATGATGAGGAGGACTTTACGGTTCGCTCCGCAAAAACCTACCTTGCGGTAGCGGTGATTGGCGGTCTGGTGACACTGATGGGTCTGTTTATGATGTATCAGAAGGCAGGCACGCTGAACATGACAGAGCTGACCGCGTTTATGCAGAGCAGGGAAAACCCTGCGGAGTTCTATGCCATCGGCGTATTGATTCTGTTTGGCTTTGCGGCGAAGGCAGGGCTGTTTCCGCTGCATATCTGGCTGCCGAATGCGTATACCGTTGCACCGGCACCCTCCAGTGCGCTGCTCAGCTGTCTGCTGACAAAAACAGGCGTATTTGGTACGATTATCGTCAGCTGCAAGCTTTTCCTGCATGATGCGGCTTGGGGGCAGTTTATTCTGATTCTGGGCATTATCACAATGGTGCTTGGCGCGGTTCTGGCGGTATTCTCCGTCAATCTGAAACGCACATTGGCTTGCTCCTCCATGTCCCAGATTGGCTTTATCATCATTGCCATCGGGATGCAGGGGCTTCTGGGCGAGCATAATGCCTTGGCGGCAAGCGGCACGCTGCTGCACTTCCTGAATCATTCCCTGTTCAAGCTGCTGCTGTTCCTTGGTGCAGGTGTGATTTTCATGAACCTGAGAGAATTAAATCTGAATAAGATTCGTGGCTACGGCAAGGATAAGCCGCTACTGAAGCTGATTTTCCTGATGCCGATTCTGGGTATCGGCGGTATCCCTCTCTGGAACGGTTATATCTCCAAAACGCTGATTCACGAGAGCATGGTGGAATATATCGAGGTGCTGAAGGAAGCAGGGCAGTCCATCGCGTTTATGAAGGGCGCGGAAATTCTGTTCCTGTTCTCCGGTGGGCTGACACTGGCCTATATGACGAAGATTTTCGTATGTATCTTCCTTGAGGATAACCCCTACGGCGCACCGAAGCCTGTCAAAAATGGGCCTTATATCAGCAAGCTGATGGCGGTCATTCTGGGCGCGATTGCAATTTGCCTGCCGATTCTGGGTATCTTCCCTCACCAGACACAGGATGCTCTGGCGGCAATGGGCGCACATTTCATGAATGCACATACCCCTGCGCATGCCGTGCATTATTTCGCATGGGTAAACCTCAAGGGTGCGGTGATTTCCATCTGTGTGGGCATTGTGGTGTATTTCCTGTTCATCCGCAAGGTGCTGATGCAGAAGGATGCAAACGGCAATCTGGTTTATGTGGATCGCTGGCCGGAATGGTGCAATCTGGAGGATAAGGTATATCGCCCGATTCTGCTGACCGTTCTGCCTTATGTGGGTGGCTTCTTCGCCCGTATCGCAGGAAATCTGATGGATGATATCATTGCATTGCTGCGTATCTTTATCTTCAATAATGATAATGGACGCATTGTTCCGCCGGAGGATAAATATTTCTCTGCTTATACGGATTATGAAAATGACCATCAGGTATACCGCGAAGGCTTCGCGCAGAGTATTCTGCTGATTGGTCTGGGTCTGACGATTGCGGTAATCTATATCATTGTTTAACGGAAAAATTTTGAAAAGTCCCTATTAGGGGTGTTCCGATAAGAAAGCATGAAGAAAATGCAATAGCTGTAGCTTTCAGCATTTCAGAATACAAGGCTTCTTATTCGGGCGCACCTTTTATGGGGACTTTTTTTAATGTGAAAAAAGAAGGGTATAGCTGCTTCATCTTTGTCCATACTAAGGAAAAAGAAGGAGAGGGAAAGCTATGGATTTTAAACAGAGCGAAACAAAGAAAAACCTTATGCGTGCCTTTGCAGGGGAAAGTCAGGCGAGAAACCGTTATATCTTTGCTGCGGCGCATGCGAAAGAACAGAAAATGCAGGTGGTGGAATTTGTATTCAGGTTTACTGCCAAGCAGGAGGAGGCGCATGCGGCGGTTTTTTATCAGCATTTGAAGGAGCTTTCGGGGGAAACGGTTCACATTGACGGCGGCTATCCCGTGGATATTTATGAATCCGTTTCGGAGCTTTTGCGTGCGGCAGAGCATAACGAATATGAAGAATTTGACCCGGTGTATCAGGCGTTTGGGGATAAGGCGCTGGAGGAGGGCTTTCCGCAGGTGGCAGCATCCTTTCATCAGATTGCAGGCATTGAAAAAACACATGGAGACCGTTTCGGACAGCTTGCGGATTTATTGGAGGAAAATAAATTATTCATCAATTCTGTGGAATGTAAATGGATGTGCTTAAATTGCGGCTTTATTTTTGAGGGGAAGGAGGCTCCGCAGGAATGTCCTGTTTGTCAGCATGACAGGGGCTTTTTCATTCGATTGGAGCTGGCACCCTATACGGCAAAGGCATAAAAAAGGGGATAAGGCAAATTTACCTTATCCCATACATAGCCTTTAAAAGGGCGCATTGTCCCAATGCTTTCCGTTGATGGTGGCATGCTCATCCTCTTCTAAGGGGATGACAATGCACTTTTTACCATTGATAAATTCCGTCTGGATGTCAGGCAGCTTTTCCGCAGAAACCTGCAAAATGACCTCTTTTTCAGGGAGTGCTTCCTTTTCCTCCAATTTTTGCTTCAGGCTTTCTACCTCTAATGCCAGCACATTCGCTTTTTTCGCGGCAGCGTGTGTTTGCAATGCCTTGCTGTCAATCAGATTTTCCGCAAGGGGAGGGGTATCGCCGAAGGTTTCCTCACAAATTTCCTCCACCTTGGAAATGACTTCCTCGGAAAGACCTTTTTCTGCCATAGCCTCCCGAATGGCAGGTGGTGTTAGGAGAACAGGCTCGTTTTCAAACACATTTTTGTGTTCCTCCACCATATCATTCAAATCCTGCTGAATATCCAGAATGACGGTTTTCGCATCCTCCACCTCCTCGGAAATAACATCCTTTAAAATGCCATGGAAGGTCTTTTTTTCCTCGGCGGCGGTGCGCTTTGCTTCACAGCCCAAAACCTCCTGCATGAACGCAGGCTGCGCCTTTTTGGCATCCTTCACATAATAGCCCATGGCATTTACATCACTGCTGCGGTCGGAAAAGGCAGGAAAAAGAAACCCTGTTTCGGGGACGGAAACCACCCAATCACGAATACGAGGCGCGATGATGTTTTTATCCTTATGATAGCCTAAGCCTGCCTTTGTCAGCTCGACAGGGCAGATGGCGCAGAGGACATATTCATAAACCTCTTCGGATTCGTCCAGCTTATTGTTATCGGTCGTTTTCGTGATAACATCATAAGCATCATGGAACAGGAGAATCAGATAATTCCCTGCAAAATCATATTCGCGAATGATGCGCTCATAAAGCAAATCCAACAGCCCATCCTGCTTCAAAGCACTGTCGCGCAGGGCAAGGAAGAACTTCTGCGATTCTTCTCCTGCTTCATCCCTGCGGAAGGAAAGCTCTAAAAGATTGTTGCCGATTGTGCCGGAAAGAGCCTTTTTTGCAATTTCCAGATATTTATAAAACTCATCCTCCTCCAGATTGAGAAAGGTTTCGTCGATATGTAAGAGAATATTTTTTTGGTTGTCCACATAACAGCCGCGTAATTTCGTAAAGGTGCAGGCATCTTTTTTGAAGCGGCGCTTTAATTCCAAAATGTCTTTTTTCTGCATGGGTTGCTCCCTTCTTTCGTTTTGATTTCAAAAG
>OIWO01002315.1_pt1 | contig 12814 bp, 11 predicted proteins | sample 1587641 | NCBI WGS metagenome assembly OIWO01 (sample SAMEA3888924, study PRJEB22519) | human gut metagenome | biome: human gut; feature: human-associated habitat; material: faeces | place: Denmark | collected 2010
GCAAACCGGTCGTTGAGACAGTGGATGCCCTCGATGACCAGCACGTCGTGCTCCCCCAGGGTCAGCTGCTCGCCGTTATACTCCCGCTCCCCCTTCTTGAAGTTATAGGTGGGCAAATCGATGGTCTCCCCCCGCAGCAGGCGGCCCATGTCCGTGTTGAAGAACTCCACGTCCATGGCCTCCAGACATTCAAAGTCATACTGCCCGTCGGCATCTCTGGGGGCCAGCACTCGGTTTTTGAAATAGTTATCCGTGGCGATGGGGTGGGGCGTCAGGCCGCAGGCCATCAGCTGGGTGGACAGCCGGTGGGAGAAGGTGGTCTTGCCGGAGGAGGAGGGCCCGGCGATCATCACAAAGCGCACGTCGGGGCGGTCTGCGATCTCCTGGGCGATGTCGCCGATCTGCTTTTCCATCAGGGCCTCCTGCCCCAGGATCAGCTGGGTGGACAGCCCGGCGGAGATCATGTCGTTGATCTCCCCCACATTGTCGATGTGCATGGTCGCCGTGCGCCTGGCCATGTCGTGCATGGCGCGGAACACTTTCATAGAGGGCTTGAACTCCCCCAGGTGCTCCGGGTCGCTCTGGCTGGGCAGACGGAGGATAAAGCCGTCCTCAAAGGGCTCCAGGGCAAAGCACTTCACATAGCCCGCGTTGGGAGCCATATAGCCATAAAAATAGTCGGTGAAGTCCCCCATGGTGTACAGGTTCACCCGGGAGCTGATGCGGTAGCTCAGCAGCCGGGCCTTGTCCTCCATGCCCATGGCCCGCAGCCGCTCCACCCCGTCGTCCGTGCTCATAGACTGCTTGACGATGGGCATTTTCTCTGCCGCCAGCGCCCGCATTCGGGCCTCCACCCGCTCCAGTAGGTCCTTATCCAGGGTAAAGTCCCCCATCGCACGCAGGAACAGGGCGTGGCTCAGGGAATACTCCACACGCACCCGGCGTATTTTATCCCGGCCCACGGTGTCGTAAAAGGCTTTCAGCAGCAGGAGCAGGGCGGTGCGCTCATAGGTCTGCATCCCGGGCCGGTCCGCCGCCGTGACCATGGTCAGGGCGCAGTCCCGGTCCAGCTTTTTGTGCAGCTCACACAGCTTTCCGTTCCGGTTGACCAACAAAACATCGTGGGGATAGTCCCCCTGCACCTGGTCCGCGATGGTTTGAAAGGTCGTTCCGGCGGGATAGTCCCGGACCGTCTGGCCCATGGTCACACGAAACATCTGATTGTTTTCCACGTTCATATCCTCCTCCGGGCCGCGTCACCGCCGCCCGTGTATCATTTCTGTCTCTGCCGGGGATAAGAATATTATATCGGTCCCAGCCCGACACTTCAAGAGACAAAGCCCGCCCGGTGTCGCCTTTTCCGCAAAAACGCGTCCGCCCCTCCAAAATCAGAGGGGCGGACGCAGACTTGCCTACTTTGTTAAGCAGGCTGGGATCACTTCATGCCGTTCTCATAGGCCTCGATCATCTTCTTGACCATCTGGCCGCCCACAGAGCCGGCCTCACGGCTGGTCAGGTCGCCGTTATAGCCCTGCTTCAGGTTTACGCCGACCTGGCTGGCGGCCATGGCCTGGCGCGCATTGGGGATCATAATGTTGTTGCCCTTGTTGTTAGAGTTAGACATGATGCGTTTCTCCTTTTCTCTTTTTGGTTTGTTGGGTCGTGGATGGAACATCCACTGCTAGCATGGCCCCCAGCGCCCCGGATATGCGTGTTCTGTCCTGCCTCTTTTTGACAAAAACATCAAAACTCGTCCCCGCTGCGCTGGAGCTGTTCGCGCAAAGCGGCTATCTGGGCACCTCTATGAGCGACATCGCAAAGCAGCTCGGCCTGACCAAGGCGGCTCTCTATAAGCATTTTCCCAGTAAGCAGGCCATTTTGGACCAGATCGTATCCCATATGAACCAGCTGGACGAGCAGCGGGCCAGGGACTATCAGATGCCCCTGGCCCGGGACAGCGGCGCGGCGCAGGCCTATCTGCTGGCCCCGGCGGAGGAAATACGGACCTATACCCTGGCCCAGTTTGCCCACTGGACCCAGGATCCCTTCTCCGCCGCCTTCCGTCGGATGCTCACCCTGGAGCAGTATCACGACCGGTCGCTGAGCCAGCTGTTCCAGACCTATCTGGCCTCCGGCCCCACCAAATACATGGCGGAGGTCTTCCAGGGCCTCACCGGAGATGCGGACCTGGGCGCCCAGCTGGCCTTAGAGTTTTACGGCCCCATCTATCTCCTCTACGCCCTTTATGACGGGGCGGAGGACAAACCGGCGGTGCTCGCCACTCTGAACAGCCACATCGACCGCTTTATTTCCCGGGTCGAGTCTATCAGAGCCGCCAACTCCTAACTCATCACTATAAACGCAAAAGGCAGCGGCCCCGCCTTTCAGAGACGAAGCCGCTGTCTTTTCATGTTCCCTTGTCTATGTATTCCCACTGCCGTCCAAGGCGCGGTCAATGCGTTCCATGATCCATTTGGCCTGGCGTGACAGAGACACCTCCGGGTCGCAGACATATCCCGCCTGCATCAGCCCGTCCGCACCCTGAATGGGCACCCGGCGGATCTCTGGACTGCCGTAGGGGGTGCAGACATCCATCACGCCCAGGCAGCACACATCCGTGTGCTGCAGCATGCTGGAGGCCAGGTGGTCGCTGTTGGTATAGACCCAGTGGCTGAGCTCCTGGGCATCCACCGCCCCCACGCTCACCGTCTCCAGGTGGTGCTCCACCGAGAAGAAGTCCCGCACGCCCCGGATGAACTTCAGCCCGGGCACTTGGCTGATATCCATCTGTTCCGCCCGGTACAGGGGGTGCTCCGGGCCCACATAGAGACACAGCCGCTTTGTACCTCTGGGCAGAAAGCACAGCCGCCGATAATTGATGATGTTCTGAAAGACCTCCAGGCGCTTCTGGGCCACAAAGACCACACCCAGTTCGGAAATGCCTTGATGAACATGGTCAACGATCTCCTCCACGCCGCCTTGGCGATATTCTACGTGGACATCTTCGCCCCAGGCCCGGTAGAACTCTACCATCAGCCGGGGAATCATCCGGCTGGGATAGGCGGACAGGCGCAGGCTGTTCTCCCCTTCCGGCACTGCCAGGGAGGCGATCTTCTCAGCGGCCTTGCGCATGATCACCGCATATTCCATCACCGCCCGGCCATAGGCGGTAGGCCGGACCCCCTTGCCGCTGCGCACCAGCAGCGGGCGGCCCAACTCCTCCTCCAGCGCCCGGATGTTTTTGCTCACATTGGGCTGAGAGGTGTTCAGACAGGCAGCGGCACTGGACAGGCTGCCCTTTTCGCAGGCCGTAGTAAATATTTCAAGCTGCCGCAGATCCATAAAACGCTCCCTCTTCTCCCGTCGATATTCCGTTTGATCCCCAGTATGACCAATGCAATGCTGTCAACTGTTTCTCATCGTCGACCGATTGGAGAAAAGCCGCTTGGCACGCGCATCAACACCGCCTGGAAGGGGTCTGCTTTCTGATCCGCTTCTTTTATGCGATCACGCCCCGCACACCTCCGCCGCCAGCTGGGCGACGGTCTTGTGCAGCAGGGGATGGCGCTTGTTGGGGGCGATCTCCTTCAGGGGCAGCAGCACAAAGTCCCGCAGGTGCATCTCCACATGGGGGATGACCAAATCGTCGCTGTCCATAACCAGGTCGTCGTACAGCAAGATATCCAGGTCCAGGGTCCGGGGACCCCAGTGGATCAGCCGCTCCCGGTGGGCGGCTTGCTCGATGTCGTGGAGCCGGTCCAGCAGCTCGTGGGGGGGGAGGAAGGTTTTCAGTTTCAGGCAGGCGTTGAGGAAGTCATCCTGCTCCACCCCGCCATAGGGTTTGGTGTTCAAATAGCCGGACACCTTTTCCACGCTGCAGCCGCGGACCTCATCCAGGGCCTTGACGGCCTCGTCCAGATAGGCCTTCTTGTCCCCCAGGTTAGAGCCCAGTGCGATATAGGCGGTGTGCCAGAAGCGGGTGATCTTCACCGACACGGTCTTTAGGGGCAGCCCCACCGGGGCCCAGGGCTTTTTCAGCTCCAGCGTCAGCCCCTTCACTAGGGGATAGTGGAGCAGGACCTCCTCGGCCATATGCTCCGCCGCCGTCTCGATGAGCTGGAAGGTGTTCTGGTGCATATAGTCGGTGAGGAAGGCGCTGACCTCCCCATAGTGGACGGACTGCTCCAGGCGGTCCGCCGTCCCCGCCGGGCGGGTGTCCACATACAGGACCAGGGAGATGACAAACTTCTGGCCCAGGCGGTTCTCCTCGGGGAACACGCCATGGCTGGCAAAGACCTCCAGGTCCTCCACGTGGATCTCGTCATAAGGCAGCGTCATGTCTTTAGTCCTTTCCGTCCCGCAGGATGGCCTGGGTCATGCGGATGGCCCGCAGGTTCTCCTTCACGTCGTGGACCCGGACGAAGGCCGCGCCCTTCAAAACGCCCATGACGGTGGTGACCATGGTGCCCTCCACCCGCTGGTCGGTGGGCAAGTCCAGGGCCTGGCCGATGCAGGACTTGCGGGAGGTGGCCAGCAGCACGGGATAGCCCATGCCGCACAGCCGCTCCAGGTGGTGGATGATGGTCAGGTTATGCTCATAGTTCTTGCCGAAGCCCACGCCGGGGTCCAGGATGATCTGCTCGTCGGCGATACCGGCCTCCTTGGCGATGGCCAGGCTGTCCCGCATGTCCTGGCAGAAGTCCTCCAGGAAGTTGCCATACTCCGCCTTCTCCCGGTTGTGCATCAGGCAGCAGGGCACCTTGTACTGGGCGATGAGGTCGGCCACCTTCCGATCATACTTCAGGCCCCAGATGTCGTTGACCAGGTCTGCGCCCGCCTTCAGGGCGGCCTCCACCACCTGGCTCTTATAGCTGTCGATGGACACGGGGGTGTCGAAGTTCTTCTTGATCATCTCGATCACGGGGACCACCCGGTCGATCTCCTCCTGCACGCTGATTTGAACATGGCCTGGGCGGGTGGACTCGCCGCCCACGTCCACGATGGCCGCACCCTGGGCGATCATGTCGGCGGTGTGGAGACGGGCGGCCTCTAAATCATTCCAGCGGCCGCCGTCGGAGAAGGAGTCGGGGGTCACGTTCAAAATGCCCATGATGGAGCAGTCATGCTCCACATCAAAGGTATGATTGCCAATCTTCATCATAGTAAAACGGCTCCTTTATTCTAGTTAGCACTTAGGAGTGAGGAGGTAGGAGTTGACCGGATCACTCATCACTCCTACCTCCTGACTCATCACTTTTTAATCGTCATATTCTTCTTTTCCGGGCTCCAGTTGCACTCCGGCTCCGCCGGACAGAACAGGCAGGCCCTTGATGCCTTATCCGCCTCATAGAGCAGTCCGGCCAGGCCCTCCCGCTGCCGGTCCTGCCGGCCCCGGTGCTGTAGGATGGCGTCCTCCACCGCTGCCCGTTCGGCCTGGGAAAAGCCGCAGTCAGCCAGGATGACCTCCGCCAGCTGGGCGCTGGCCTGGTCGTGGGGGATGTTCTGGGTGTATTGCAGATGACGCCCGATGTCGTGGAGCAGGGCGGCGGCATAGATGAGTTCCTTGTCTATGCCCAGCCCCCGCTCTAAATTTTCAATATAGGCCAGCCGGGCCACATCCAGAAAGTGAACGAGATCGTGGCGGCAGAACTGCCTGTCCCGCTCCAGCCGGGCGATCTCCCGGACGCTGTCCCGCCACAGGTCGTGGCGGCAGATGGCGTTGACCCGCTCCAACTCAGCGGTGCTCCAGCATCCGGTAGAAGTCGGTACGCAGGCGCTCGTCGTCATTGAACACGCCCCGGGTCACCGCCGTCACCGTCTTGGTGCCCGGCTTTTTGATGCCCCGCATGGTCATGCACATGTGCTCGGCCTGGACAAGGACCATCACGCCCTTTGGCTTCAGCTCGTCCATAAAGGCGTCGGCGATCTGGGCGGTCAGCCGCTCCTGCAGCTGGAACCGCTTGGCGAACACCTCCACCGTCCGGGCCATCTTGCTCAGGCCCACCACTTCCCCGTTGGGGATATAGGCGATGGCCGCCGTGCCGTAGAATGGCAGCATGTGGTGCTCACAGAAGGAGTAGAAGTGGATGTCCTTCTCCATCACCATGTCGTTGTTGTCCACATGGAAGCGCTTCTTCAGGTGGGGGGCCGCAGAGTCGGTATAGCCGCCGGCCAGTTCCTCATACATCCGCGCAATACGGTCAGGGGTCTCCAGCAGACCCTCACGGGTAATGTCCTCGCCGATCCCGCTGAGGATCAGGCGAACGCCCTCTTTGATCTTCTCAGAATCCATGATGTGCGCCTCCTTTTCAATTCAAAGCGTCAGCGGCCTCGCCCAGGAAGGACAGAGAGCCGAAGATGATGATCGCATCCTCTTTCCCGGCCAGGGTCAGGGCCTTTTCCACCGCCTGGGCGATACTGCCGGCGGCCTCCACCGAGGGGTTCACCTTGGCCACCGCCGCCGCCAGCTCTTCAGCGGGCAGAGCGCGGGGGTTGTTGGGGGTCTCCACGGTGATGATATGCTGGGCCAGGGGGGCCGTCATGCCGATGACCTGGTCATAGTCCTTATCCTTGAACATACCCATAACGAAATAGAGCTTCTTTCCGGGGAAATACAGCTCCAAAGACTGCTTCAGTTCCCGGGCAGCACCGGGGTTGTGGGCCCCGTCGATGATGACCACGGGGTCGTGGCGCAGGGTGGTAAAGCGGCCCCGCCAGGCGGTGCGCAGCAGGCCGTCCCGCACCTGATGGTCCGTGATCTGAAAGCCCAGCTTCCGCAGGGCCTCCACCCCCTCCAGGGCCAGGGCGGCGTTTTTGATCTGATAGCTGCCCGCCAGAGAGATGGCCATGTTCTCCCAGCTCTTATAGGAGAACATCTGCACCTCTGCCCCATAGCGTACATCCCGGATCTGGCTCTCATCCACCACCTGCAGGCCGCTGTGCTGCCGCCGGCAGGTCTCCTCGATCACCTGGGCGGCCTCAGGCTCCTGATGGGCGGAGACCACTAGGGTATTGGGCTTGATGATGCCCGCCTTCTGCGCGGCGATCTTGGCCAGGGTGTCCCCCAGCACGTCCATGTGGTCCATGCTGATGGAGGCGATGACCTCCACCAGGGTGGTGGTGATGACGTTGGTGGCATCCAGCAGACCGCCGCAGCCCACCTCCAGGGTGACGATGTCGCAGTGCTTCTCTTTAAAGTAGAGGAAGGCCAGGGCGGTCTCCACCTCAAAGACAGTGGGACTAGGCAGGCCGGCCTTCTGCATCTCCTCGGCGGCGGCGGCGATGGCCGTCACGTGGCGGGCCAGGGACTCCTTTTCAATGTACACCTGATCCACCTGGATGCGCTCCCGGTAGGAAAACAGCGTGGGAGAGATGTAGCGTCCGGTGCGGTAGCCGGCGCCGGTCAGGATGGTGGAAAGATACGCCAGGACCGATCCTTTTCCGTTGGTACCGGAAATGTGAATGAACTTCAACTCGTTCTGGGGGTTGCCCAGGCGATCCAGCAGTTCTCTCATGCTCTCCAAGCCAAGCACACTTCCGTATTTGGAAACCTCGTCCAAATATACTCTTGCTTCTGTGTAATTCATACTGCTCCTTGTCCGAGACGGACAGCCGTCTCTGAATTTTGTCAAAAAATATTATATTCCCCCGACCTGTATCCTGCAACGATTTTACCGGAAATTTACGCTTTTCCTTTTAAAGAATATGGGTGTATTCAGATTAAAAAAGTTGAATATTCTTGGTAAATATGCAAGAAAAGTATCGGCAGCGCTAAGTTTCCGATCATCCTTCACGCTCCATTCCGCCACTTTCTAAGCCCAGTTTTGCATTTTTTCTTTCAATTTCGGTCTGTTTGAACACAAATCGCAGCATCCTGTCGTCTGCATTTTTCGTCCGGCCCGCCGGGAAAAATCGCCCGGTCCCGGAGCTTCTGCTCCTTGACCGGGCGATATCATTCACATCTTTATGTTGTTACGCCGTCTCGCCATCGTGGCCGGTCTCCGGCTCCAGCCGCTCCACCAGGGCCCACTCCACCCGGCGCTCACACAGCTCCTCCACCCGGATGCGCAGACCCAGGGCCTCCACCACCGGGCGGCTTCCGTCCTCGGGGATGACGGACAGCCGGGAGAACACCAGTCCCCCCAGGGTGTCATAGTCCCGGTCCTCCTCCTCTGGCAGCTCCATACCGACCGCCTGGGCCAGCTCCTCCAGGTCCGCCGATCCGGACACCCGCCACTTGTTGTCCTCCAGACGGATGATGTCCTGCTCCTCCTGTGGGTCAAACTCGTCATAGATCTTGCCCACCAGTTCCTCCAGCAGGTCCTCCATGGTGACCAGACCGCTGGTACCGCCGTATTCGTCCACCACCAGAGCCATGTGGGTCTTTTTCCCCTGCATGTCCCGGAACAGCACGTCGGTGGGGACGGTCTCCGGCACGAAATAGGCCGGACGGAGCAGATCCTTCATGGGCTTGGGCTGGGGCAGGCGGCAGTTGAGCAGATACTCCCGGGTGGACAGCACGCCCACAATGTCGTCCACGTCCTCCTGATACACCGGGAAGCGGGACAGACCGGAGGTGCGGATGGCCTCCATCACCGTCTCGTCGTCGTCATCCACATCCAGGGTGACCATGTCGGTACGGTGGACCATCACGTCCCGGGCGGTCATGGTGTCAAAGTCAAAGACGTTTTCGATGAGCGTCTTTTCATTGCTCTGGATGGCGCCGGACTCCTCGCCCTCCTCCACCATAGCCATGATGTTGTCCTCTGACACTTTCTCCTCCCGGCGCAGCAGACGGCGGATGGGCTTTTGAAACAGCAGGATCAGATTGCCCAACAGGCTGATCCCCAGCAATACGATGGGCCATATTTGGTCCCCAGGCACGAAGAATTCCCCCTTGAACGGTTTTGCGCATCTAAAATAGTAAGAATACTATATCACACCCCCGCTCACCGCGCAAGGGAAAGGCACGGGATTTGTTCTCCGCCTTCCCGCCGCAAAAATTTTTCAAAAATTTTTTGCAGAAAAAGAGGAATCCCTCTTTTTTTTGCGTATAAGAAATTATAAGACAAGATTTTGTCTGTTGGCTGAAGCGGCCTTTGCGCCGCACGTTCAGAAAGGAGCGTGTGCCATGACCCTGCGGGAAGAGACCCAGCGGCGGGAGGCAGAATTTCTCTCCCCCTATGCCTGCCCCTCCGCTGCCAGCCGGGGTCGTCAGCGGAGCGAGGAGGAGTGCCCCATCCGCACCCCTTTTCAGCGGGACATTGACCGCATCGTCTATTCCAAAGCCTTTCGCCGTTTAAAGCATAAGACCCAGGTGTTCCTGGCTCCGGAAGGAGACCATTACCGGACCAGGCTCACCCACACTCTGGAGGTCGCCCAGATCGCCAGGACCATCGCCAGGGCCCTTAAGATGAACGAAAGCCTGACGGAGGCCATCGCCCTGGGCCATGACCTGGGCCATACGCCCTTTGGCCATGCAGGAGAGTACATATTGAATGAGATCTGTCCGGAGGGTTTTTCCCATTATAAGCAGAGCGTCCGGGTGGTGGAGGTGGTGGAGAAAAAGGGAAGGGGACTGAACCTGACAAAGGAGGTCCGGGACGGCATCCTGAACCACCGGACAGCCGGGAACCCGTCCACCCTGGAGGGAAAGATCGTCCGCTTTTCTGATAAGATCGCTTATATCAACCACGACATCGACGACGCCATACGGGGACGGATCATCACCGAGCATGACATCCCCGGAAGGTATACGGAGGTGCTGGGAAATTCTGTGAAGGAGCGTCTCAACATCATGGTCCATGACATTATCATGAACAGTCTGGACCGTCCGGAGATCGTCATGTCCCAGGACGTGCTGGATACCATGGTGAGCCTCCGCCAGTGGATGTTTGAAAACGTATATAAAAATCCGGCGGCAAAGGCGGAGGAGGGGAAGGCCCAGCAGCTGATCGTAAGGCTGTATGAATATTATATGGAGCATGTGGACCGGCTCCCGGAGGAATATTTTATTATGATCGAAAAAAATCATGAAACGAGGGAGCGGGTGGTCTGCGACTACATTGCCGGTATGAGCGACCGCTTTGCCATTGACCTTTTTGAAGAATTATTTGTGCCAAAGGCCTGGAAGGGCTGAGGCGTTGGAGGATATGGATGTATTACCCGGATGATGTGATCGAGGAAGTACGAACGAGAAATGACATTGTGGACGTGATCTCCCAGTATGTCAATCTGAAAAAGAAGGGGGCCAATTATTTTGGCCTGTGTCCCTTCCATAATGAGAAGTCCCCTTCGTTTTCCGTATCGCCGGGGAAGCAGATGTACTACTGCTTTGGCTGCGGAGCCGGAGGAAACGTCATTACCTTTGTAATGGAATATGAAAACTATTCCTTTGTGGAGGCGGTGAAATATCTGGCAGACCGGGCAGGGATCACTCTGCCGGAGGTGGAGTATTCCAAGGAGGCCAGGGCCCAGGCGGATCTTAAGAATACGCTCCTGGAGATCAACCGCCTGGCAGGAAACTATTTTTATTACCAGCTGAAGCAGCCCCAGGGACGGGTCGGATATGAGTATTTCAGAAACCGGGGTCTAAGTGACGAGACCATCCGCCGCTTCGGCCTGGGCTATTCCCTAAAGACACCGGATGACCTGTACCGGTATATGCGGTCCAAGGGCTACGGAGACGGGATCCTGAAAGAGACCGGACTGTTCTATATTGAAGAACGGGGATCCAGGGACAAGTTCTGGAACCGGGTCATGTTCCCGATCCTGGATGTCAATAACCGGCTCATCGGCTTCGGAGGGCGCGTCATGGGCGAGGGAGAGCCCAAATATCTGAACTCCCCGGAAACGAAGCTTTTTGATAAGAGCCGGAACCTGTATGGTTTAAACTTCGCAAGAACATCCAGGGCCGGGTATATGCTGGTCTGCGAGGGCTATATGGATGTGATCGCCATGCACCAGGCAGGCTTCACCAATGCCGTGGCATCTCTGGGAACGGCCTTTACTTCCCAGCATGCTTCCCTTTTAAAGCGGTATACGGACCAGGCAGTCTTAACCTATGACAGCGATGGAGCCGGGACCAGGGCGGCTTTGCGGGCGATCCCCATTTTAAAAGAAGCAGGGATCTCAGTGAAGGTTCTGGATATGAAGCCCTATAAGGACCCGGATGAATTTATGAAGAACCTGGGAAGGGAAGAGTTCCAGAAACGCATTGACAGCGCTGTGGGAAGCTTCATGTTTGAGATCTCGGTGATCCGGAGCCAGTACAATATGCAGGATCCCGAATCCAAGACGGCTTTTTATAATGCGGCCGCAAGAAAGCTTCTGGAGTTTCCGGAAAAGCTGGAGCGGGACGCTTACACCGAGGCCGTGGCCAGGGAATACATGATCCCCCAGGAAGACTTAAAGCGGCTGGTGTATTCCCTGGGAGGACAGTACGGAACGGGCATCAAGGCTTCGGATCCGGAACGGGAGAGAAAACCCAGAAAAGAGAAGGAGGACGGGATCCGCAGGTCCCAGCGGCTCCTCCTTACCTGGCTCATTGAGAAGCCGGAGCTTTTTGATAAGATCGAAGGGATCATCGGCCCCGAGGACTTTGCGGACGGCCTCTATAAGGAGGCAGCGGCTATGGTCTTTGAGGAGCATAAAAAAGGAAATATGAATCCAGCCCAGATCCTGAATCATTTTATCGAGGGAGAGGAACAATACAGGGAGGTGGCAGCGCTTTTTCACGCCAGTCTTTCTGAATCCTTAAATAATGAGGAACAAAAGAAGGCGTTTTCCGAGACTGTGAAGAAGATCAAGAAAAACAGTCTGGAGATACAGAGCAGAAAAGCAACGGACATCACACAGCTGCAAAAAATCATAAAGATGCAGTCAGAACTGGCATCACTGCAGATTTCACTGGATTAGATCCAGACGCCGGGAAGGATGGGAATTATGGAAGAAAAGATGCTTACGTTTGAAGAGAAACTGGACAGGCTCCTGGAAATGGCAAAAAAGAAGAAGAATGTCCTGGAAGAGCAGGAGATCCTCGATGTATTTGCCAAAGAAGAGCTGACACCGGAAAAGCTGGACCAAATTTACGACTTCCTGGACAATAAGAAGGTGGATGTCCTTAAGATATCGTCGGATGACGACATGGATCCGGACCTGTTTGCAGAAGAAGAGGCCGGAGAAGAAAATATGGAAAATCTGGATCTTTCGGTGCCCGAGGGCGTGGGGATCGAGGATCCGGTGCGTATGTACCTGAAAGAGATCGGAAAGGTGCCGCTGCTGACCTCTGAGGAGGAGATCGAGCTGGCAAAACGCATGGAGCTGGGCGACGAGGAGGCAAAAAAGAAGCTGGCAGAGGCCAACCTCCGTCTGGTGGTCAGCATCGCCAAACGGTATGTGGGCCGCGGGATGCAGTTCCTGGATCTGATCCAGGAGGGGAATCTGGGACTCATAAAGGCAGTGGAAAAATTTGAATACCGGAAGGGCTATAAGTTCAGTACCTATGCCACCTGGTGGATCCGCCAGGCCATTACCAGGGCCATCGCGGACCAGGCCAGGACCATACGGATCCCGGTCCATATGGTGGAGACCATCAACCGCCTGGTACGGGCCCAGAGACAGCTTCTCCAGACCCTGGGACGGGAGCCGTCTCCGGAGGAGGTGGCAAAGGAAATGGAGCTTCCGGTGGAACGGGTGCGGGAGATCATTGTGGAGGGCAAGGGGAAATTCTCCTGCCAACTGAAAGAGAAGCCGGAGGAAATCCGGACCGTACAGACGATCTACGAAAAATTTCTGGAGCTTCAGAGCCTCAGCG
>OIWO01002316.1_pt1 | contig 12814 bp, 3 predicted proteins | sample 1587641 | NCBI WGS metagenome assembly OIWO01 (sample SAMEA3888924, study PRJEB22519) | human gut metagenome | biome: human gut; feature: human-associated habitat; material: faeces | place: Denmark | collected 2010
GGGGTGGCTACGGTTTTTGTATGGTAGATTCGGTATTTAGGAGTATACAAATCTTTAAACAAGAGTAAATAGACTCCACTATATCAGAAGAGATTAACTAAGTGTATGACATTGATAATTAGGACGGAAAGGAACAAAATATAAGGATACATATGTTCCTCATTCTTGCGTGTCATAAGATATCAAAAATTGCGAGAAGTGGCATAATAGTGGTGGTTACAACTATACCAATAACAATTCGTCGAAGAGCAAGCGGCACTCCGTTATTTTTATGCACCTCAGTTAATACTGGCCACGATATAATATTTAGGGGCAAAAGAAATAAGCCGGAAATTTGTTCTGACCACCAAGACACATATAATAACAAAATTCCATCCGTCAATATGTGGAATATACACAACCAAAAGGAGAGTCCATAGTGGCTTTTGATGAATTTGAACAATTATATACCCCTTTCATCCAACCAACTAAGATTTTTACAGAAAATACACTAAGTTCGTAGATTGTTTTGAGTGGTTTTATAGGGCGGAGAGGGGGATGGGATACTTTGCTGTATGGGAGAAAATTAAAAATTTCCACCATGTGGTCTAGTCTATTAAATAGGCCATGTATGTTAGAATTGTTGGTGGCATTTCTGATTTTGTTTTAAAAGCCACTTTATTTTTCATTAGTATGTGTATAATTCCTTGATGCTCGATTGCGCCAAGACAAAGTTTTGAATCATCTATGTCCAACTTTCCTAATAACTCACCTGAAAAAGTTTTGCATATGATTTTTGCGTTTCTATACCCCAGCCGTGGTGCGCTATCGCCCGAGAGATATGAAAAATGCTGATCTGTTACACTGCTGAGAACATAGCGTTTATATGGAGTGCAGGCTTCAATCAATTCTCCTTTTTCCTGGTCAAGATCATAATAAAAAAGGGCGCTGGAATTGTCGATATCATTAGCGTTCTCGTCAATTAGACATGTTGACGCAAATACCTTCCTATATGCGACACCATAAATTCTAAGTGGTCTTTCATCATCAAGTCTTTTCATCTTAGAAAGCTGCTTTTCCCGCAAATCTATACCAAATATTTCTTCGAGACTCTCTCGATATTTTCCACTCCCGCGGCTTCTCAAATATTCTCTAAACTCCGTCTCTTCTTTTTCTGACAATGGGGGAATAGGCTGTTTACTCTTGAATTCTTTGAACCATATCGCCGAATCCCTCGCAAATTCAATACATTTAGTTGCTTCTACACTATTTTCATATAAATTGAAAAAATTAAGGTTGGCCAATGTAGTGGCACCATTTGTGCGGTAAACCTCTTCAGGATTTTTGCCTTTTTGGATTTCATAAACACACATGACTCCATCCTCGTCGTGATTAACATAGAATATGGAGCGAGGAGTAGTTTCTGAAAACGGATAATCCAAATTAAAGTAGGGACGCAATCCCTTTGGAATCGTTTGGGAGCAATCTTGTATGGTTCCATCTGGATACACAAAACAGACATAATACTCATACTCAGCTTCGGCTTTGATGTAGAGAGGATCAGGCTCTGTATAGCAAATTTGCATCACATCACCGTAATGCAGTGTCACTATTTGGTGAAACGATTGGATCCCAAGGTCCTTGTCGTAGACCGCGGTCCCGTTCAACTCTTTCCATCTGACTTTTAAGCGGCACATATTCAGGGACTGCTTGTAAAGCAATCGGCCTCCCTCCGGTTCGGTGGAAAATGCACACAAACTCAGCAGATTCTTTTCCGCACTCTCCCGCCACTCCACTCTGAAGCGACTGGTATATTTTTCGCGATCAATGTAGGGTAGTTGCTTCAAAAATTGCTGATAACAATACACAACATGATTTTCAGAAAAATAGATTGAATCCAGGTTGATTTGGGTTTCCGGTTCCTGTTCCAGGATACAATCTCGGATTAGATGCCCCTCCAAATCATATTGGCAAACACTATATCGGCTCTCTGGGAGTTCAGAAATAGCATAAATTGTATTCTCATGAACTCTCATTTTTCTGACATGTGGGATGGCCAGAATTTTCACCCATGAATTCTCATGATACTTATGAACACAAAATAAATTTAAAAGTAAACTGCTCAATCCATTACTTACGTACTCGCTGACAAGCAACAACTCGCCATTACTCAAAGGAACATACGTTGGTTCAGTCCTCAGTTGTAAAGGAAGCCAAAAGGCTGGGTGTTCGCGTACAGAATTACAAAATATATCTGCATATTCGAGATGGTTGATTTCCATTGTCTGTTCTAATATTTTTCTCATCGCGGGTTCCCTTCCTCATATCACACATATTGGCTTCTGTATTTGGCGTGGCAATCGGTTAGATTCCCTGTCCACGCTATGTTATTTGTCTATGTGTAGATGTAGATGGAGTGCCTAGAATTTAGAAATTCCAGAGTTATTAGGCAAACCGGAGCAACTGGGGTGCTGCACCTGTTGAAAATGTAGCCAATGCGTAGGTAGTATATTGTGCCAGAGTCGCTCCCTTAATGACTGGCACAGCATTGGCTGCGAATGTCAAAATAGCTCCTCCAGTCTGAACGGTGAGGTAAGCAACTCCTGCAACGACTACCGTCCCAACTGCAACGGCAGTAACGGTCTTAACTGCTGCTCCAAGTTGCTGACGTACTTTCTGTAGTGTCTGTACAGTTGCTTCTTCGCGCTTTTGAAGGTTATGGTATACCAGAAATTCATTGTGCAACTGAGGGACAGGGACAGTTTCGGTCTTTCGGCCAATTGTCCTCTTGACTTCATAACCAATAAGCCCTTGTGCCCCCTTGGTCTGAACAATCATTTCATAGGTGCGTTTCGGTGCCAAAATTCCAAGAGTCTCCAAAAGAATCGACCTGGAATAGATGCCAACACCAAGAGGTTGTACTGAAGAATAAGTTTGTCTATTATCAGACATCTCGCACACCAATATCGACATATACCTGCCCAATTGATTTTTTGCCGCTGTTAGTGTTGCGGCAGGCTTGTTATACCGTGTGTATCTAAGGTGACTGGCTGGCTTTACCTCTCCAACATAGGCCTTTTGCTTGCCCATTTTCATTTTTTGAATGATAAGAATGTCAGCTCGGTTAGATTCATCAATAGAATACTCCAACTTTATATCGGAATTACTGTATACATTGGCGTATTGAGTATATGCAATTATCTGTGCGACATTGTGCCCAAAGGATAGCGGGCTTATTGGATAACTGAGCATGCTTGCAGCTATAAACGAAGCGAGTCTGTGGTGCCTTTTGCACCCAACATATGTTTTGCCTATGGCTTCCATTTGCGATCCTGTAATCAGTCCTAGCGGATCAATTTCATTTACAGGATTATTAGCCACATACAGATATTGAACCAACTGTACAGGCTCCTCCACATACTCCTTGATGCTGTACTGGCTCGGATCAAGGATGGGGTCCATAGCGGTAAAGTGACGGTTCTCTGCGTCATAGAACCGTGCCTTGGCATAGTACTGGTTCAGCACCGCATCGAAGTCGTGGGTTGCGTACCGCTTCACCAGGTCCAGTTCCCGCTGGCCGCACTTGAGGACGGCATTGTGGGTGATCTCGCCCCACTCATTGTAGTGGGTCCAGCTCTCCACCTTACCGGTCAGGGGACTGGTGAGGTAGTCGGCGGTGCCCAGATAGTCCATGTGGTAGTACAGCCGGATCTGGTTCCCGTTTTCCATGAGCTTACTGGAGCCGGTTTCCACGCCGGTGATATTGACGCTCAGGCGGTCGTTGCCATAGACATAGCGGTAATCCAGACCGTTGACCTCATGCTCCATCAGAGGCTCATGGGTCTCAGTGGTGTAGTCCACCACAAACTCCTTCACCACGGTGGAGGTCTTTTTCACCTCGCTGCCGGTGGGCTTGTCGCTGGGCTTCTTACCGCTGTCGTCCTTCTTCGGGGCGGCCAGCAGCATGATGCCAGAATCGGCAGAATCGGCGGGCGCTTCGTCCAGTGCGGCGTCTGTCTCTGTGGTGTTGTCATCAGAGGGAGCCGGAATCTCGGGGCTGTCAACAGTGTCGGCGGCAGTCTCCGGCTCTTCGGCGACAGGCTCAACGGCCTCGGCCAGCACATCATGGTAGCCATAGCTGTTCTTCGCAATCACCCAGGTCTGCTCCACCAAGGCGCCCAGTCCGTTATAGAGATAGGAGCTGCTTTCGGCGTTGGCATTGACGCCCTTGACCATCTTATTGGTCTCGTCGTAGGTGTACGTCCCGATGCTGGTGACCTTCTTGTTTTTGCCGTACTGCTCCTGGATCAGGTTGCCCCTCTTCTCATAGGTGAAGGTAGTGTGGGTCTTCCAACCGTCGCTGGACTTCTCCGTGATCTGATTCAGATTGTTAAGCTTGTAGTCCGTGGTGACGTTATTGGAGTTGGTCTCCCAGGTGAGGTTGCCCAAGCTGTCATACTGATAGGTGCGGCTGGCGTTTCCGTAGTTTTCCTTGGCGTTGGTCACCCGGTGCAGTGCATCATAGGTATAGAAGTTCTCTACTGTGGCCTCGCCGGTGCCATTGCCCCGCATATACTCATAAGTCATGTTGCCGCAGTCGTCATATTTGTAGACATGCTTCTGCTGCTTCATGTCCTTGCCGCTGGGATCAGTGTCCTCCACCTTCAGCAACTGGCCGATGGAATCGTAGTGGTAGTCCTCCACCCAGCCGTGAGGATACTCCATCTTCACCGTGCGGCCCATGCCGTCGTAAGTGTAGGTGGTGGTGCGGCCATCGTGCTCGGTGACAGTTTTGAGCTGGCCCAGCAGATCATAGGTCTTGGTGGCCGTGGTGCCGTCGGGATAGGAAACGCTGGTCTGGTTGCCGGTGGCGTCGTAGGTGTAGGAAACGACCTTGCCCTTGGTGTCCGTGGTCTTGGTGATCCGGTTGAGCAGGTCCACCTCGAAGGTCGTGGTGCCCGTCCAGTCGGTCATCTCCACCAAATCGCCCACCTTGTTGTACTGATAGGTTACCTCCTTGCCATCATTATAGTTGATGGAGGTCACCATATCAAGGCCATTATAGCCATAAGTGGTTACATATCCGTCGGGATCTGTCTTGGTCTTGAGATTGCCGTTGCCATCGTAGGCATAGGTGGTCACATTGCCCAGAGCATCCACCTGTTTGGTGGTGAGGCCGCGGCCATCATACTCGTACAGGGTGATCTCCCACTCGTCCACACCGTCCTGAGTATCCACACGATGCAGGGAGGTCTTGACCAGGTTCCCCATCAGATCATACTCAAAGAGAGCGGAGTTGCCCAGGGCATCGATGGTCTCGATCACGTTGCCGTTGGCATCCAGAACATAGCTGGTCTTATGGCCGCCCTTATCTGTGCTGGCAACCCCCTGGCCTTCGCCATTGTATTCGATGGTCTCACTCTTGCCATCCGGCGTAGTGGTCTTGATGAGCCGGTCCAGAGGGTCGTATTCATAGGTGGTCACGCCGTCCACAGTGGTCTTTTTGACCATGTTGTGGTTACCGTCGTACTCATAGGAGATGGTGTAGCCTTCAGCGTCTGTTTCGGTGGCCACATCGCCGCGATCGGTGTAGGTGTAGGTCGTCACGCCGCCTCTGGGATCGGTGATGGTGAGCACGCGGTCCATCTCATCATAGGTATAAGTGGTAGCGTTGCCCAGAGCGTCGGTCATCTTCACTACACGTCCGCAGTCATCGTAAGCATAGTTGGTTTCTGCGCCTTCCTCGTTGACAACTTTGATCAGCCGGCCATCGGCATCATAGGTCTTGGAGGAAACGCCGCCCTCGGCATCCTTCTTGCCCACCAGCCGGTCCAGCCCGTCATAGGTGTAATAAGTGGTGTTGCCATTGCCATCGGTCTCGGAGATCTTATTGCCGTTACCATCATAGGTGAAACTGTGGGTGTAACCCTCAGCGTCCACATACGAGGTCAACTCATTACGGGCATTGTAGGTATAGGTGATGCTGTGGCCATCGGCCTGAGTCAGCTTCACAATGTTGCCGTTGGCGTCATACTCAGTGGTCGTCACAGCACCAACGGGATCGGTCATGGTCAGCACACGTCCCAAACCGTCATAGGTGTAGGTAGTGGTGGCCCCATCTGTGTTGGTCTCAGAGATCAGGTTGCCATCCGCATCGTAGACCACGGTGGAGACGCCATTCATGGCATTGATGGTCTTGACCAGATTACCCACCCGATCATATTCATAGCTGGTAGTGTACCCACGGGCGTTCTTAATGGCGGTCATGCGGTTGTTGGCATCGTAGGTATAGGTAACCACATAGCCCTCTTCATCCGTGACAGTGAGGTTGTTGCCATTTGCGTCATAGGTATACGCCACCTTGGTGCCGTCCTTGTTGGTCATACCCACCAGTTGGCCGGCGGCATCGTAGAAGAAGGTGACTACATGGCCCATGGGGTCTGTGGTGCTGGAGACCCGATCCACGGAATCATAGGCGTTGCTGGTGGTCAGCCCCATTGGTGTCGTCTCAGAGAGCTGGTTTCCGTTTTCGTCATAGGTGTACCGGGTCACATTGCCCAGCGGGTCCGTGGAAGAAATGAGGTTGCCATCGGCGTCATAGGCATACTTCCGCACATTTCCGTTCCGGTCAGTTTCCTGGACCAACTGCCCCAACGCATCGTAAGAACTGCTGGTAGTATAGTCCAATGGATCGGTATTCTTGGTCTGGTTCCCCTCGTTGTCATATTCGAAGGTCTGCCGGTTTCCATTGGCGTCCGTAGAAGCGACCAGACGATCCAGTGCGTCATACTCATGCCGCACGACGCCGCCTTCTGCGTCGGTAGTTGTGAGGAGATTGCCGTTGGCATCATAGGTATAAGAGGTGCTGTTACCGCCAGGAGAGGTCACGGTGGACACCTGGCCCAGGGTATTATAGGCATAGGAAGTCGTATGGCCCTCGGCGTCTGTAGCAGTCGCCTGCTGGTTATCCGCCGTATAGGTGTAGGAAGTCACAAAACCCATGGGATCGGTAATGGACAAGACATTGCCCACCGCATCATAGGTATAGGAAGTGACTCCGCCCATAGGGTCGGTCATAGTCAGCATCTGTCCGGCGGCATCGTAGGTATAGGAGGTCACACCGGCCAGTGTGTCGGTAGAAGTGAGGACTTGTCCGTTGGCATCATAGGTGTAACTGACAGTGCTGCCATCCGCATAGGTGGTAGAAATATTCCGGCCCAACACGTCATATTCCATGCCGGTCACGAAGCCACGGGCATTAGTAACAGAAGTATTCCGTGAAAGGGCATCATAGGTATATGCTGTGGTATTGCCGCCTGCAGTAGTGGAAGAGATCAGATTGCCGATGGAATCATAGGTGCTGCCGGAAGTGCCGCCCAATGCATCCACGGTACTGGTCATCTGATTGTTGTCATCGTAGATGTAGGTGGTCGTATTGCCATTGCGATCCTTGACGGATACCAGATTACCGTTTTCATCGTAGGTGTTCACCGTGCTGTTTCCAAGGGCATCGGTGATCTTGGTGTTGTTCCCCACGCCATCATAGACGTAGCGGGTGGTATTTCCGTTAGGATCGGTGCTGGCGTCCGTCCGGCCTACCTTGTTGTAACTGGTCCTGGTAACACCGCCGGCGGGATCGGTGATCGCCACTGTCTGGCTATTATCGTTGTAGGTATATGTCCAGGTGTTCCCCACGGCATTAGTCATGGAGATCATGCGCCCGGAGGCATCATAGGTATACTGAGTGGTATTCCCGTTGGCATCGGTGCTGGAGATCCTATTACCACTCTCATCATAGGCATAGGTGGTCGTGCGGCCCAGCGGATCCGTGACCGATGTGACATGATTCTGGGTGTCGTAGGTATAGGCCGTGATATTACCCATGAAGTCGCTTTCGGTCAGGTTGAAACCGTTGCCATCCACCGTGAATACCTGCTCATTGCCGGCAGCATCGGTGGTTTTGACTAATTTACCTGCCTCGGTGTATTCATACGATGTGACTTGACCATCAGCATCTGTGGAAGAGATCAGTCGGCCCTGCTCATCATAAGCATACCGGGTCGTGTTGCCATTGGCGTCCGTCTCGGTGAGCCGGTTGCCCTTCCCGTCGTAGGTATACTCCGTGACATTCCCCAGCGCATCGGTGTAGGACACCAAGTTGCCGTCCCCATTATAGTCGTAATGCGAGGTGTTCCCACGGCCATCGGTAAAGGAGGTCATATACCCCTGAGAATCGTAGGTATAGGAACTGTCGTTTCCGTTGCGGTCCTTGATCCAGGTCGGCATCCGGTTTTCATCATACTCAAATTCTTCTGTGGTGCCATCAGGATAAGTGGTGCAAGAGATATTGCCGGCTTCGTCGTACTCATAGGAGGTTGTATTTCCTTCACGGTCTGTCCGACTGGTGACCTGATTCAGATTGTTATAGGTGACCTCTTCTTCACCACTGGAATCCCTGCGTCTGGTAATACGGCCCTGTTCATCAAACCAGATTTCGTTGATATAGCCGTCTGCACCTGTGCAGACATTGTGGCGGTTATCAAAGTCGTAGGTAAAATCAAAGGTCCCAAAGTCTGCCGCGTACTGATGAATGACTCGACCAGTACTGTCGTACTCGTTTTCCACATAGATCTCGCCATTGAAGTTCTGAATGGTGCTCAGGTAGTCGCCATCATACTCATACAGCAGGCTATCTCCGTCAGGGTTCTCCACGGAGCTTAACAGATCTCCATCATAGGACAGGGTAATACTGCGTCCAACACTATCGGTTACCCTGCTGATATTGCTGCCGGAGTATTCAAATGTGAAGGCTCCGGTGGCATTGGAGACCTGCTGAAGTTGGTCGCCAGAGTACTGGAAGGAGAGAGTATTTCCATCCAAATAGGCAATACTCAGAATTTGCCCATCGCTATCAAACGCATAGGCAGTACCGCTCTTATCCGTCATGACATAGCCGCTGCCCTGTGAGGTCAGCGTATAGTCGCCACACTCGCCATAGCTCCCATCAAAATCAATGGGGAAATAGAGCAGTGTGCCACGGGGAAGATGTGCAAGGACAGATCGCCCATCAAACTCTAGTGAATAGGAGAAGTTGGAGGTCCATCCATTACCCAGTCCATAGTTTTCATCAGCGTGGACAGATTCATAGTAGCGGGTAAACTCCAGGTTATTCTTTCCATATAGGGCAAGATCACGATAGTTCCAGGTAAAACTGCCGCTGAGCAGGTCCACAGGATCACCGCTGCAGGCCAGTTCTTCCCGGATGGCCATCAGGTCCTCCCAGGAATTGATACCTTCAAAGGTGTCCAGTGCCTCGCTTTGCTCCGGAACATCAAAACCAAGAAAACTATTATAGATGGAGGTTTCAGGCGTACAGGGCTGCATGACGATTACATAACGTCCACCTGCAGTGATGCGTTTGATCTCCCCATTGTCAGCTTGATAATGGCCGTCCCAGAGAACAATATTCTGGATTGCTTCATTGTCTGTCTCAGACAGCGAAAAGAGCTGATTTCTGGCTGGGGGAAATACGGCGCTCTCAGGCAGATAGTGAATTTCCTCCTGTTCCGGGACTTCTGATTCAACAGGAGGCTCCTCCATCGGTTCTTCGGTAGCAGGAGGGACGACCTCTGTTTCAGGGAGTGTCTCCGGATATGGTGTCTCTTGATCAGTATTGGGATTTTCTATATCAGAGCCGGGTCCTGCGTTGGGATCCGTTTCATCCGGAAGCGGTTCTTCTGTGTTATTTTCCTCTTCTGGATCGGTCGTTTCGGGAGGAGTTTCCGTTTGAGACTGCTCCTCATCTGTACTGTCCGTTCCGGGGGCGGCAGGATCTTCCGGGGTAGTTACAATCCCAGTGTCATCTGGAGGATCATTTTTGTTTTGGGATTCATCGACATCTGCCACAGAATTCGTTAGCACCTGAGGTTTAGGCAATTCTGTCGCAGGCTGGGTTTCCGAGGTACCAGAGTCATTACCACTTTCTTTCTCGGACGGTTCTTCTACAGGAGCCGGCGTATCGTCCACCTGACTCTCCAAGGGAGTCTCAGTTTCAGACTCAGGCGAAATAGGCGGTTCGCTATTGGTCTGGGATTGTTCGTCGATGTCGCTGCCCGCTGTTCCGGTGCTCTCATCTTCGGGAGCAGTCTCGTTCGTCGCCGGGGGTGTCTCGACGGGCGGCTCTTCAACGGGAGGCTCCTCGACAGGCGGCTCTTCGACAGGCGGCTCTTCGACGGGTGGTTCCTCAATGGGCGGTTCCTCAAGAAGCGGGGCATCCTTTTCAGCATCCAGAATCTCCAGACGGTTTCCCTCATAGCCGAAGGAATAGAAGTTTTCCAGGAGCTGAGGCTTCCGCTCTCCGCTGATTGTTTCATAAATAATGTTCAGCCAGGTATCTTCTTCAATCGGCTGATATCCGACCTTTGGTGCAGTGAAAATGTCCTCGCCCTCATTCAGCGGAACAATATTCTCCTGTACCGGAACACCCACCAGAACACCGAGACGGTTGCCAAGGAACTCCTCTCCCTGGAGTTTGCCAAAACCGTCGGCTGTATCTGTTGGCAGGTATGGCATATGAATCATATTCACATCCTGATAAGCCGGGTCATCTTTGATCTCGTATAACTCCAGCGTGATTGGCTGGGACTTTTCGATAACATGGATCAGCTTGAACCAGGATTCTGGATATGAAATGTTGGCATTGGTCAAAAATGTATTTTCCCGCGTCTCATAGGAAAAATAGGACACGCGCCGGCCATTGTCGCGCAGCGCATACAGTCCCATGATTTTGAAGTCAGCGTTGCCAGACTGATCCACTGCTCCTTCCGCGGCCAGCGCACTGACAGGGAGCAATGTCAAAATCATAGATAGGGTTAATACCCACGAAATGATGCGAGTTTTCAATTTATGCACTTTCACATTTCTCTCCTCTTTCTCTTTAGTTTTAATTTGGATGCGGTGCTTATCTACCCTCCTTTATCAGTTTCCCTCATTATGTTTATCTCATCATACGCTGCTTTTGTGACAGGATTAGAAAATAAGATTGTCCGTCTGAAGAAGATATCGAGTTCAATGGCTTTGCAGTGGGGCTCTCTGTTATGAATCCGAAGGCATAAGACCAGAAGGGAAAAGAATGGCAGTCTGGCAATGCTGATCTGTCCCTGCCCAGGTAGATCAGGGAAATAAATAAAATATAGCGTTAGTTTGCTCGCTGTTTCCGAAATAGGAAACGGCGAACTTCATTACCTCGCTTTATGAAATTAACGCCCCAGTATTCCTTGATAATCAAGAAAATACTGGGGCGTTGCGAGACATTGGATGGGCCATCAGCCCACAGCGTCTTTGAGTGCTTTGCCAGCCTTGAATACAGGGGCTTTCCCTGCGGGGATCGTGATCGGTTCCTTGGTTTTGGGGTTTCTGCCAGTGCGCTCGGCACGCTCCTTGACCTCAAAGCTGCCAAACCCAGTAAGCTGGATCTTATCGCCGGCCTGCAGCGCCTTTCCCACCTGAGAAATAAATGCATTCAGTGCCTTCTCGGTATCCGCTTTGGACAGACCGCTCTCCGCGGCCATTGCTGTGATTAGTTCGTTCTTATTCATGAAAACATCTCCTTCTCACCATATCTTCGACCAGATATGCGTGATTGTATTATACCCGAACCGTGCTAAGAGCGCAATATATGATGGATTGCTTTCAAAAAGTTCCGCAGAGGGCAGTGCAGGATAGATATGGGGGCTTTCTTCATCCAGCAGAAGCAGTCTGGCTCCAGCGCGCTGTAATGGTTTTTTGATATAACACAGCATGGGCCGGTCGGATGGCGTCATCTGCCGCAGCACTTTTTATACTTTTTTCCGCTTCCGCATGGACATGGATCGTTGCGCCCGATCTTCGTTTTTTGCTTCTGATCCAAACGAGGCCGCAGCTGATCGCGCTGATACAGCTGGAATATCTCACTGGGCGTATGCCCATTGTTGGACCAGAGGCGTGTGGCATTGGAAAACGCGGAAATGAGCTGGGAGAGTTCCCCAAGCTGCCGCTCATCAAAGCGGACTCCATGATCCGTGAGGATCGCAAAGAGCTCCTGAACGCTGCCCTCCACGACACAGGCGTAGTGAAGCTCTGAAATGATCTGGGGAGACACGAGAGGAGCCACTCCCAGTGTGTGGATCAGATATTGCTCCAGCCGTTGAGACTCCGTTGTGTGTTCAAAATAATTCCAGTTGGAGTACCGCAGAAATTCTTCCCGAGTCGGAATATAGCGGGGTTTCTCGCCGATCCGATCCAGCAAATCTGGAACATCAGCAAAGTCATTCTCCTCAAACCCTGTGTCTACCAGATAGTCCTCCCAGAAACAGTAGCCGGTATCCACAGCGATATGGCGGATCAGCGCGCGAAACACTTCTCCCTGGGTAGTAGGAGGGGAGTTCTGGCTATTGAACAGATCGATGAAGTCCGTCTGACTGATGACTCCGTACAGGCTGACCGCCGCCTCCGCATAGCGGTGGAGCAGGTCGTAGTTCGCCTTTCTTTGGAGAAAGCCTTTTCTCTCCAAGGAATGAAATACCTCTTTGATCTCAGACGGCACCATGCAGACGAGAGAGTCCGTTTCTCCACATATATGAAGGTATCCAAGCTCGGCTAGCATCCGGCAGGCATCGGAATCTTTGGGTACTGTGGTAACAGTTTCCTCTGTCCCCGCAGCTTGACGGAACAGCGCCCAGGATGGGCCTGCCATGACATAGAGCAGCTCTTCCAGCCGTTGCGGCTTGGTAAGCGCGCTGTGTACAGCCTGAACAAGATCCGCCTTTCTCATTCTAGAGGTACCCTTGATCGCGTA
>OIWO01002322.1_pt1 | contig 12758 bp, 10 predicted proteins | sample 1587641 | NCBI WGS metagenome assembly OIWO01 (sample SAMEA3888924, study PRJEB22519) | human gut metagenome | biome: human gut; feature: human-associated habitat; material: faeces | place: Denmark | collected 2010
CTTGCATGTGTTAAGCACGCCGCCAGCGTTCGTCCTGAGCCAGGATCAAACTCTCAATAAAATGGTATCAACACAGACCTAAGTCTGAGCTAATCTTTATCGAGCTATTTGTCATAGCTTAAAACTTTTTATCCTTACGATTCAGACGTAATTGACTTAACCGTCCTCCTCGCAAGCCACTGTACATATTGCACAGTTTTTCATCTGGTGCTTGTCAAAGTTTCGTTGTTTAATTTACAAGGTGCACGCTCCATTCGCGGAACAGTATGTTATTATACACGCATCCTAGGAAATGTCAAGCGTATTTTTCAAAGTTTTTTTGGTCTGTCACTTCTTTCAGTTTCATCATCTAAAATCCGCCCTTAGCTGTGCACAATATCCACATTCGCTCCTCTTTCACCTTATTTTGTTAAAAAACATCATCCTCAGCGCGCTGCAAAATCTTCCAGCCGCGGCTTTGGATAAATTGGCGGCTTTTCCAAAGACTAAGTGCAGTTTATCGAGTATAAAAGGAGTTTTGATAGATGAAAGCAACCGGAATTGTCAGACGGATCGACGACCTTGGCCGCGTCGTCATCCCCAAGGAGATCCGCCGCACCATGAGAATTCGCGAGGGCGCCCCGTTGGAGATCTACACGAGCAAGGACGGGGAGGTCATTTTTAAGAAGTACTCGCTCATGGGCGGCGTGGACGAGTTTGCCGCACAGCTGTGCGACACGCTGAGCAAGTCGACCGGCACGAGCGTGGCCGTGACCGACCGCGACAGCGTCATCGCTGCGGCAGGCAGCGCGCGCCGCGACCTCATCGGCAAGCGCATCAGCCCGCAGCTCGAGCAGATCATGGAGGACCGCGGTATCTACCGCGCCGTGCCGAGCGAGCGCAGCGTGTTCGTCACCGAGTCGCTCGACCGCTACTGCGCGACCATCGCCGCGCCCATCATCTCCGAGGGCGACGCGCTCGGGCTCGTGGTCTTCATCGGCACCGAGGGCGAGTCGACCGCGGGCGAGACGGAGTACAAGCTCGCGCAGGCCATCGCAGGCTTTCTTGGCAAACACATGGAGAGCTGAAAAAAGAGGACGGCTTTGGCCGTCCTCTTTTCCTATATTATATAGTATCGTTCACTTTTCGCCCAGCGCGCGGTAGAGCATCGTCACGATCTGGGCACGGGTGCAGTTGTCCTGCGGCAAGAGGCGATTGTTGTCGCCCTTGAGCACGCCCGCGTTGACGGCCCAGTCCATCGCCTCGAGCGCGTAGGCGGGAACGGCGTCGAAGTCGTCGAACTCGCGGATCGCCATACCGCCCTGCGTCGTGTCCATTCCCTGCGCCTTGGCAAAGCGGTAGAGCATCGTGACCATCTGCGCGCGGGTAACGGCGGCGTCGGGGGCAAAGGTCTCGGCGGTCGTTCCCTCGACGACCTTTTCGCTCGCCGCCCAGCGGACAGCCTCGGCGTAGTACGCGCCGCTGTCCACATCGTTAAAGTTCATCGCATAGTTCACCACGGGAGAACCCGCCGCGCGCCACAGGAACGTGACGAGCTGCGCGCGGGTGCAGGAGGCGTCCGGCGAGAAATGCACCGCGTCCGTGCCGGTGACGATGCCGCCCTCCGCCGCCCAGAGGACCGCGTCATAGTAGTACGCGCCCGCGGGGACGTCGACGAAGAAGTTGAGCATCGTGTTGTCGTCCATGAACGTCGCCGCGACGGTCACGGGGCCGGACGGCATGGTGAAGGTGTATTTGCCGTTGCCTCTGTCGGTCAGGTCGAGCGTGCTGCCGTTCTTGTCGGTGACCGTCAGCGTTTCGAGCGCATAGCCCTTATCGGGCGTGACGGTGACGGTCACAGTGCTGCCCTTGGAGGCAGACTTCGGGCTGACGGTCACGCTGCCGTGCGCGCCGTCAGAGACCGCAACGTCATAGCGCGGCGCGGAGGGGGCAGATGTGTGGATTTTCTCCCATTTCGCCGTCAGGGTCAAATTTTCTGTCACAGGCGTGTCAAAGTCCCATTTTGCATTGCCGTTATACCAGCCCACAAAACGGTAGCCAGACTTGACGGGTGTATCTGGCGCACTGGCCTTGCCGTTCACCACCTGCATAGCATAGACATCCTCGCCGTCCATATAGGTCACCTCGTGGCCCTGAATGGAATAGTCCGTTTCTGCGTACGCTCCCTTCAATTTGTCGTAGAACGTGCCGCCGGAAATATAAGCGGGAGTCCCGTTGCTGATACTTTCGACTGTGACCGGCCCGTAGAAGCTGCCGCCGGTGATTTCACCATCAGCATTTCCGACATTCACCGGGCAGTAATAGCTTCCGCCGGAGATCGTAACACCGGTGGCATCCACCCGTCTGGCGTTTTTCACAGTCAAGTTCGCATTGAGAAAGGTAATGTGGCCAATGGTCAGCGTACAACCTTTCATATCCAAGGTATAATCCTTATCAACGGTGACACCGTTCAAGATCAGGTCGCCGCCGATGCTCGCCGCCTTTTTCAGGTTTTCCATGTCGGAGACGGAAAGCCTGCCGTTGTTGACCAGTGTGCCGTCCACCGTCAGCGCAGCATTCTTTCCCAACGACAGCAGGCCGGAAATTGTGTTTTTGCCAGCGGGCTGGGTCGTTACGGTACCGCCCTGATTGATCACCATGGAAGCGTTTTCGCCTTCGAAGATCACCTCGCAACCCGCGCCCACGGTCAGGCTGCCGTTGACCACCATGCCTTTGTAAGGATTGAGACTCACGACACCTTTCAGACCATCCAGCGTCAGCGCCCCGTTTTCCGCGATGGTCAGAGGAAGATTGAGATGTAGGGGTTTACGGCTATTATTTACCAGCGTGATTGCCCGGTTAATTGTCAGCTCTTTGACGGTTTCCGTCTCGTTGACCCAGATTTCCCCCATCAGCTTGATCGTCGTGATGGTCGGGTCCGCCAAGGCTCCAACCAACTTGTCCGATGTTTTGACCTCCGTTGCCGTCCCGGCGGTCTCCTCCGCCGCCGCCATCGTCGGCAACAGCGTCAGGCACAGGCACAGGGCCGTCAAAAAGAAGTGCGGCGGTCATTCGACCGCCGCACTCTCTCATTTTATTTTCCTTTACAGCATCGCAAAGCGCTGTGCGCCCTTCGTCTTGAGCCAGCGAAGAAGCAGCGCTGTCACCGCGAGCGTCACCGCCGCCGCGATGGTGAGATACGCAGCCGCGCCGAGCTTCCACCCCTGCCAGAGGTAGAGCCCCGCGAACGCGATGGCGTAGAGCCAGCCGCCGAACAGCGCGATCGTCACGGCCAGACTTTGCTTGATGGGCATGAGCTCGCTCGTCCACGTCAGGTTTGCCCGCGCGACGCCGAGCGTCAGCCCCAGGCACGCGGAAAACGCGATGTACGCGAGTGCCTCGGCAAAAACGAGCGGCAGCGCCGCCGTCACAGGCAGGATAAACGTCATGCAGACAAGCGGCACGAGCGCCGGAAGGGCCGTGAGCGCAAGCTGTACCTTGAGCTTTGCGCGAAGCACCTGCCAGGGCTTGACGGGCAGCGATTGCGCGAGCCAGAGGGACTTTCCCTCGAGCGAGACCGATGGCGTCGCCATGTCGTTCATCGACGCAATGGCGCACACGCCGGTGCAGAGCAGCACCTCCGCGCAGCCGCTCTGCGAGGTGAAGACCTCGTTCAGCAGCGACACGACCGTTCCGCCCTTCCACAAAAGCAGGATGCCCGAGATCGGCAGCAGCAGGATACCGAGGCCGCTGTTGAGCATGTAGTTCGGGCTCGCGGTGAAGCGCGCGAGCTCCTTGCCGAAAAGTGCCCCATCGATGCTCCGGCGCTTGACGGCCTTTTCGCGGTACACAGCCTTGCCCGATGCGCTCGACGCGTGATCTGCAAAAAGCTGCGCGAGAGCAGCGTCCACGTCAGCGCAAACAGCGCGAGGATGACCGCCGCGCTCAGCAGCATCGCTGTCACATCGCCCGTGCCGGTCAGGCCAAAGACGTAGAGCGGGTGCGCCGCACCCTTGATCTTCTCACCGTAGACCGCGGCGTTGGCGACGAGCTGCTCGATGGCCGTCTGCGCCTTGAAGACGAAGAAATAGTAGATGGCAAGCCCCGTGAGCGAGACGATGACCGTGATGAAGCTCTTGTGCTTGAGCTTACGGCTCACCTTCGCCACGACCCAGCCCAGCGCGCACGAGAGCGTGAGCACGAAGATTGAGATGAGTGCCGTCAGCAGCACGCCGCCGAGGAGCGCCATCGGCGCCGCCGAGACCGTGACCCAGTAGACGATGACCGCGGGCAGGATGACGACCGCGGAGTACATGAGGCCCATGAGATAGACCGTCAGCAGCCGCGAGGCCATCAGCGTCCGCACCGGGATGGGCAGAGACAGCAGCAGGTCGTTGTCCTTAGCGAAGTACAGACCCGAATACGTGTTGAACACGCTGCCGAACGCGCCGAGAAAGATGGCGAGCAGCGACATGAGCGCAAAATAGAGCCAGCCCATCCCCGCCTGCGTAAGCGGCGCACAGAGCGAAACGGAAAGCCCCGTGAACATCCCGCCGATCCCGCCGATCATCAACGCGGCAAAGAACAGGATATAAGCGATAATCCCCGCCGTCGAACGTTTTTTATTGGTTTTGGCATTATAAAAGTAGCTGCGGAAAATTTCCATCAGCTGCTTCTTGACGAGCGTTTTCAGCATGATTCGCCCTCCAGCTCAAGGAAGACCTCCTCGAGCGAGTCGTCACCCTTGACCTCCTCCATCGTGCCGGAGCGGATGAGCTTGCCGCCCTTGATGATGGCGACCTTGTCGCAGAGTTTTTCGGCCACCTCGAGCACGTGGGTCGAGAAGAAGATCGCGCCGCCCGCGTCGCACACCTCGCGCATCATGCCTTTTAAGATATGTGAAGCCTTCGGGTCGAGGCCGACGAACGGCTCATCCATCAAAATGAGCTTCGGCTCATGCAGCCACGCCGAAATGATGGCAAGCTTCTGCTTCATGCCGTGGGAATAGGCCGCGACGGGCTGGGCCAGGTCGGTCGTCAGCTCGAAGAGGTCTGCATACTTGCGGATGCGCTCCTGCCGCGCGCTTTCCTCTACACCGAAGATGTCGGCGATAAAATTGAGGTACTGGATGCCCGTCATAAACTCGTAGAGGTCGGGGTTATCCGGGATGTAGGCGAGCATCTTCTTGCAGGCGATGGGATCGTCCTGAATGGAGTGCCCGCCGATCGTGATCCTGCCAGAATCGAACTGCTGGATGCCGACGACCGACTTGAGCGTCGTGGTCTTGCCCGCGCCGTTGTGGCCGATGAAGCCGTAGATCTCCCCTGGCGCGATGTGGAGCGACAGATCATCCACGGCTTTCTTTTCGCCGAAGGTCTTGGTCAGGTGTTCAATATAGAGCATAAGGTTCTCCCTCTTTTCTTCTTGCAGCCGTTTCGAATATCTTTGTGATATCAAAATAATATCACGTGATTTCCAACTGTCAAGAGCCATTTTGCAAATGTCAAGTTTGTTTTACTTGTAGGATATCACTGTCATTCCCATTTGTCAAGTGTGCTTTACATTTTATCTTTGTGATGCAGCACGAGCGACACAATACCCATCACCGCCGCATACAGTACGCCGCCAACGGCCCAGATAAACCAGCTATACTGCGGCTGGCCGTTTCCCCTGGGGCCGAAGGTGTAGAAGAGAAAAATTGCCGTCACGCTCAGCCAGTAGATGAGCGACACCGTGCTCATTACGCCGCTGCGCGCCTTCTTTTTGCGCGTGTAGTCGCCCTCCTCGAGCAGCTGGTCCATCGCGCCGGTGTACGTTCCGCTCCAGACGAGCACGCCCACGCCGCAGGCGACCAGAAGCAGCAGCGCATCCACCTCCGCCGCGGCGTAAACATCCGCCGGAGCGACGCGCACGAGCAGCGCGGCGACATCGGACGACGCGAGACCGACCCCGCGCATCAGCGGCACGACAGCAAGGATGCACAGCACCACGCCGAGGATCGTACAGCGCGAGGCGGTCGGCTCATAGGCCTTGCGCCGCTCGCGCACCATGCCGCTCACGCCGTACTCGGTCTCAAACGGCTCTTTTTCAAGAAAGTCGAATTCCTTCGTCTTCGCCCCGCACGAGAGGAACATCCCCACCGCAATGGCGACCAGCACCAAAATGACGCTCACGCCGAGACCTGCGGCCAGATTCTCCGAAATACCGCCCAGGCCCGCGTCCGCCATGGCGGAGAGAAAAATGATCACGACCGGCGAGACGATGCACATCGCCACCGCCAGTGCGATCTTCGGCGCGCAGGCCTTGCGCAGCGCAAGGTATCGCGCCGCCTGCTCCATCGTCACTCTCCGCAGCGGCGTTTCGTCCGCCTCGGATTCGACGAACTCCTCTTCTTCGAGTTCGTCCTTCAATAAATAGTCGGTGCTCACGCCAAACAGCCGGCTCATCTGCACCACCTTGTCAAGGTCGGGCACGGACTGCGCGCCCTCCCACTTGGATACCGACTGGCGCGTCACCCCGAGCTGACTTGCCAGCTCCTCCTGCGACCAGCCCGCCTTTTTGCGCAGCGTGATGATTTTATCCGCTAAGATCATATCGTCTTCCTCCTGAATTCTAAGGCGCGGTCCCGCGCCGTCTGGATAGCGTTATCATAGCCTATTTCGCGGTTGCGGGAAAGAAAGCGCACTGTCAAATTTGTCAACCGGCAGTTGCAATCCTTGATTTTTCAAGGTTTTTTCGCCGTGCGCTCCTATTACCCTATGTATCTTCGTCATGATATCATACCGCGGCGCAGAAAAAAAGAGCGTCCCGTACGGGACGCTCTTTTTAAGGGTTTTCACACACTTACACAACGGCGAAGAACTTGACAAGGAACAGCGCGGAGATCACATAGGTCAGAACGCTGACGTCCTTAGTCTTGCCGGAGAGCACCTTGACGAAGGTGTAGGAGATGAGGCCCAGGCCGATGGCGTGGCCGATGGAGCCGGAGATCGGCATACCGATGAGCATGATGGACACCGGCAGCATTTGGTCCATGTCGCTGAAGTCCACATTCTTGAGGCCTTGGAGCATCAGAACGCCGACATAGATCAGCGCGGCGGAGGTCGCAGCGCCGGGGATGACGGCGGCGATGGGGGCGAGGAACATGCAGGCGAGGAACAGGATGCCTGCGGTGAGCGCGGTCAGGCCCGTGCGGCCGCCCGCTTCCACGCCGGAGGCGGACTCGATAAACGTGGTGACGGTGGACGTGCCGGTGCAGGCGCCCGCGACCGTACCGATGGCATCGGAGAGCAGGGCTTCCTTCATCTGAGGCATGTTGCCCTCTTCATCGACCATGCCGGCGCGGGAGGCCGTACCGACGAGCGTGCCGATGGTATCGAACATATCGATCATGCAGAAGGTGATGACGAGCGTGATGGCGGTGAACCAGCCGATGTTCACAAAGCCCGCAAAGTCAAACTTGAAAAGCGTGGTGGAGACCATGTCGGCGAAAGGCGGGACAAAGCTCGCAGTCGCGAGGCTCGCAAACGGATTGACATGCAGGAAGATGGCGCTGCCCGCCCAGTAGATGACGGACGAGAACAGCATGCCGAGCAGCACTGCCGCCTTCACGCCCTTCTTGGCGAGGACGACCATGACGAAAACGCCGAGGAACGCGGTCACGACGGTCAGGACCATCGCATCGTAGCCCGAGCCCATGTTGCCCTTGATGATGCTGGGCGTCAGCGCGCCGAAGAAGTCACGCATCATGTAGAACGGGCCGCCGTTTTCAGAGTAGATACCGACGTTGGAGCCAAGGCCTACGTTCATCAGCATCAGGCCGATGGCGGGAGCGATGCCGTAGCGCACGCCGAGAGGAATGGCCTCCACGATCTTCTCACGCACCTTTAAGAGCGTGAGGATGAGGAACACGATACCCTCGACAAGGATGATGACGAGCGCCGCCTGGAACGCGGACTCGTACTCGCACTCGTTGATGACCGCGATGTTGGCGACGACCACCGCGAAGAAGCTGTTGAGTCCCATGCCGGGCGCCATGACGAACGGCTTGTTGGCGAAAAACGCCATGCAAATCGTGCCGATCGCCGAGGCGATGCAGGTGGCAAGGAACACACCGTTCCACAGCGGCGTACCCACTGCAAAGTTGGTCAGCAGGTTCGGGTTGAGCGCGATGATGTAGGCCATGGTCATAAACGTGGTAAGACCGGCAAGGATCTCGGTGCGTACCGTAGTACCGTTGGCCTTCAGCTTAAATAGCTTTTCCATGATTTTCTCCCTTTCTTTTTTGTTTTTCCGTCCGCTTCCTAACAAAAAATTAGGAAGCAAAACAGATTTTCAGTCAATATTATAAACATCCCGTCAAGAAATTGCAAGTGTTCTGTTTATTTTTACCACACTTTCTCACTCTGCGCCGAGAGTTCCTCCGGTTTCTGTTGTGTTTTTGTTTGCTTTGCGCTATACTATATTTAGTAAAAATTTGCATTTTGGGAGGTGCATGCCGTGAAGCTGATGGTTTTAGACGGCAACTCCATCATCAACCGCGCCTATTACGGTGTCCGTCCGCTCACCACGCGCGACGGGTTTTTCACCCACGCGATTTTCGGTTTTCTGACGATGCTCGGCCGCTTACTCGACGAGGAAAAGCCCGAGGCGCTGTGCGTCGCCTTCGACCGCCGCGAGCCGACGTTCCGCCACCTCGAGTACGAGGGCTACAAGGCCACGCGCCACGCCATGCCCGAAGAGCTCGCCATGCAGATGCCGGTGCTCAAGGACGTGCTCGACGCGATGAACATCCCCCGCTACGAGCTCGCGGGCTTTGAAGCCGACGATCTGATCGGCACGATCTCGCGCAAGTGCGAAAGCGCAGGCTGGGACTGTGTCGTCGCCACGGGAGACAAGGATTCTTTGCAGCTCGTGACCGAGCACACGACCGTCAAGCTCATTTCCACGCGCATGGGCCAGACCACGACGAAGGACATGACGCCCGAGAGCTTTCGTGAGGTCTACGGCTTTGCGCCCATCCACATTGTCGACCTCAAAGCCCTGATGGGTGACGCGAGCGACAATATCCCCGGCGTGCCGGGCGTTGGCGAAAAGACGGCGATGGCGCTCATCCAGAAATACCAGAGCATCGACGAAATTTACCGGCTGCTCCCCGATATCGAGGCCAAGCCGAACGTCATCAAAAAGCTCACCGAGGGGGAAGAGAGCGCCCGCAAGAGTTTTTATCTCGCGACCATCATCACCGACGCGCCGCTCGAATTTTCCCCGCAGGACAATCTGCGCAAATCGCCGTCAGACGCGCTCTATCCGCTCTTTATGAAGCTGGAATTTACCAAGCTCATCGACAAATACGGTCTCAAGCCGCCCGCCGACATCCCCGCCGCCGAGGAGCCGGTCGACCTCACCGTGACCGCCGAGGCCGTGACCACGGTGGAGAAGGCCAAGGAATATCTCTCGCTCTTCCGCAAGGCGGAGCACGTGACGCTGCTGGCGCTGCCGGACCTTTCCGGCGTGATCGTCGACTTCGTTGCAGGCAAATCGACCGCCGTCTCTGCCGAGTTCTACTTCAGCCGCTACGAGGGCGACTGGAACGCGCTGCTGCGCGCCCTGTTCTCGGATGATATCAAGAAAGTCAGCCACAACGTCAAGGACCTCCAGCGCACGCTGCTCGAAAACGACCTTCCCATCGAAGGGTTCATTTTTGACACCGCGCTCGCAGGGTACCTGCTCGACGCGACGGCGGGCAAGTACGATATCGCGTCGCTCTTCGCCGCCTACTTCCACCAGACGCTTGCCGAGCCGAAGCACTTAGATCCAGACGCTTTCTCGATGCTCGGCGACACGGCCGAGGCCGAGACGGCGTTCCACGTCTATACCAGCGCCGTCGATGCGCTGTATGAGGCCTTTGCCCCCGAACTTGAGAAGCGCGAGCTGCACGAGCTTTATTATAAAGTGGAGCTGCCCCTCTGCGCCGTGCTCGCGCGCATGGAGCACGCGGGCATACGCGTGGACGCCAACGCTCTCGCGGCCTTCGGCAGCGAGATGGAAGTGCAGCTCAAGACGCTCGAGCAGCACATCTATGAAGAGGCGGGCGGGCCGTTCAACATCAACTCCCCCAAGCAGCTCGGCGAGGTGCTCTTTGAACGCTTGCAGCTCCCGCACGGCAAAAAGACGAAGACCGGCTGGTCGACGAACGCGGACGTGCTCGAAAAGCTCCGGTGGGAGAATCCCATCGTCGAAGAGGTTTTGCAGTACCGCCAGTACGCGAAATTCCGCTCGACCTACTGCGACGGGCTTTTGAAGGTCATCGCGCCCGACGGGCGCATCCACACGAGCTTCCAGATGACCGTCACGGCGACGGGCCGTTTGAGCTCGACCGAGCCAAACTTACAGAACATCCCCACGCGCACGCAGCTTGGCAGCGAATTTCGCCGCATGTTCGTGCCCGCGGACGGCTGCGTGCTCGTCGACGCGGACTATAGCCAGATCGAGTTGCGGCTGCTCGCGCACATCGCGGATGACGAGGCGATGAAGCAGGCGTTTCTGACCGGTGAGGACATCCACACCGTCACGGCCGCGCAGGTCTTCGGCGTGCCAAGCGATCAGGTCACCAAGCAGATGCGCTCGCACGCGAAGGCCGTCAACTTCGGCATCGTATACGGCATTTCCGCCTTCTCGCTCGCGCAGGACATCGGCGTGCCGGTGTACGAGGCGAAGGAATATATCGAGACGTACTTTGAGCGCTTCCCCGGCATCCGCCGCTATATGGACGAGGTCGTCGCGCAGGCGAAAGAGCGCGGCTATGTCGAAACACTGATGCACCGCCGCCGCGCGCTGCCCGAGCTGGCGGCGAGCAACTTCAATACCCGTTCGTTCGGCGAGCGTGTCGCGCGCAACATGCCCATCCAGGGCACAGCCGCGGACGTCATCAAGCTCGCAATGGTGCGCGTCGACGAGCGGCTGCGCAAAGAAAACTTGAAGGCAAAGCTCATTTTGCAGGTGCACGACGAACTCATCGTCGAGTGCCCGGAGGAGGAAAAGGAGACGGTCGCACGGCTCCTCACCGAGGAGATGGAGGGCGCAGTGCACCTCTCCGTTCCCCTGACCGCCGAGGCCCACTGGGGCAAAAACTGGCTGGAAGCCAAATGACCGGAGGAAACCAATGGAACAGTTAAAGAAAAAAGTCCACATCGTGCCGATGACGAACGAATATTTGAATGACGTTGCCGAGCTTGAGCGCACATGCTTCTCAAACCCCTGGTCGCGCAACATGCTCGCAGAGGAGCTTGAAAACGCGTGCTCGGCTTTCTTAGTCGCGCTGGATGCAGAAAACGGCAGCGTCGTCGGCTACGCGGGGCTGCTCGCCGTCGTGGACGAGGGCTGCATCACCAAGATGGCCGTCCGCCCCGACTGCCGCCGCGGCGGCGTGGCGGGGCAGCTTCTCGACGTGTTTATCCGCTTCGCCGAGGGCAGCGGCCTTGCGTTTTTGACGCTTGAGGTACGCGAGAGCAACTATGCCGCCATCGCGCTGTACGGCAGCCGCGGCTTCCGCGGCGAGGGCCGCCGCAAAAACTACTACGACCACCCGAAAGAGGACGCCATCATCATGACGAAGGAATTCGGCGCGGCAGAAGCGGAGGCGCAGCAATGAAAATTCTCGCTTTCGAGTCCTCCTGCGACGAGACCGCCGTTGCCGTTGTCGAAGACGGTCGCAAAGTGCTCTCCGACGCCATCGCGTCGCAGGCAGACCTGCACGCGCTCTACGGCGGCGTTGTGCCGGAGATCGCGTCGCGTAAGCACATCGAGGCCATCGCCGCGCTGACCAATCAGGCACTCAAGGAGGCGGGCGTCGAGAAAAAAGACATCGACGCCGTGGCCGCGACCTACGCGCCGGGTCTGATTGGCGCGGTGCTCGTGGGGCTGAACTTTGCCAAGAGCGCGGCCTATGCGCTGAATGTGCCGCTCATCCCTGTGCACCACATCCGCGGCCACATCGCCGCGAATTACTTAGCGTTCCCAGAGCTTGAGCCGCCGTTTCTGGCGCTGTGCATGTCCGGCGGCAACACGCTCATCGTCGACGTGCGCGACTACACTGACTTTGCGCTCCTCGGCGCGACGCGTGACGATGCGGCGGGCGAGTGCTTTGACAAGGCCGCGCGCGTGCTCGGCCTTCCCTACCCCGGCGGCGCGGCGATGGACAAGCTCGCCCACGAGAGCGAGGGCGGCGTTTACGAGCTGCCGCGCGCAAAGATCGACGGGTGCCCTCTCGATATGAGCTTTTCGGGCCTCAAGACCGCCGTCGTAAACCTTGCCCACAACGCCGAGCAGACGGGAAAGCAGCTTGACCGCGCGGCGCTCGCGCGCGACTTCACACAGGCCGTCGTCGACGAGCTCGTCCCGCGCGCGATGCTCGCCATGCAGCAGAGCGGGCGCAAGGTGCTTGTCGCCGCGGGCGGCGTCGCAGCCAACTCGTTCATCCGCGCAGAGCTCGAAAAGGAGTGCCGAAAGCACGGCTACCGGCTCTACATGCCGCCGCTCAAGCTCTGCGGCGACAACGGCGCGATGATCGGCGCACAGGGGTATTATGAGTATCTCGCCGGCGCGCGGGCGGATTGGGCGCTGAACGCGTATGCGACGAGAGATATTGACGATCCTATCGTCTGAGGGTTTACAGCGCGGCAGCGCTGGTTCTTATTCCCCTGCACCGTGCAGGGGTGCGATCAAGGGGGATATTCTCTTTCCTCGGAAAGAGAATATCCCCCTTTGACCCCCAAGAG
>OIWO01002323.1_pt1 | contig 12751 bp, 11 predicted proteins | sample 1587641 | NCBI WGS metagenome assembly OIWO01 (sample SAMEA3888924, study PRJEB22519) | human gut metagenome | biome: human gut; feature: human-associated habitat; material: faeces | place: Denmark | collected 2010
GTGAGCCGGTGGTCAACACACTTTTGAAGACTCCGGCAGCGAAGCGAGATGTTCCGATTCCCAAATGCCTGGTAGCCTGTCTCAAGGAAGCAAGGGAAAAATCAGAATCGGAATATGTGATCTCGAATTCGAAGGGAACTGTTTTGACGGAAACACAGTTTGTGAGAGTCTGGAAGTACATAACAGTCCGTTCTACTGCAGAACGCTGTTATTACACTTATGTAAATGGACAGTCCATCAAGCATAGAATAAAGCCAAGGCTTGGTGAGCATCAGCCGAACAATCCCAAGCTGGTGTATACGATGGACTTCAAGGTGACTCCGCACATGCTGCGGCACACCTACATCACCAATCTGATTTACAAAGGTGTTGATCCAAAGACGGTGCAGTATCTGGCAGGCCATAAGAGGTCACGCATTACGCTGGACATCTATGCACACCTTGTTTACAACAGACCTGAAGAGTTGATTGGCAAGGTGCGGAATGCGTTTGGAAACACCCCTGACTCCGAGGAGGAAGAAAGCGATGGCAATCTCGAAGAAACCCAAAAAGTCAAAGTATGAATATGTTGAAGCGAACCAGAGCTACCGCAAGAGAGTGAAAGGGCCGGATGGTAAGTTCGTTGCTTTATACGGGAAGACGGCTGGTGAGCTAACAGCGAAAATTCGCCAGTTTAAGGAAGAGATGAAAAATCGACCTGATCCCAACGACCCGCTGGTGAATGACTATATCGATCAGTGGTTTCGCCTGAATACCGGTGGGCTCACTGAGGAAACCCAGACGAGCTATAAAAGAGTTATTGAGCTTCATATCAAGCCCTTCACCGAGGGAAAAACAATGAGCGAAATCTATAAGAATGACATCAAAACCATTGTCGCTGCGGTGGCTGACAAAAGCGACACGCTGCATAATACCACTTTTATGCTCCTGAAGCGTATCTTCACTTCGGCTTTTGATAATGGGCTGATCGAGGAAAATCCTTGTCCCGTGATGCATAACGGGGGAAACGAAGCCCCGGAGCGATCTGCTCTCAATGACGATCAGGTAAATGTCCTTATGAGCGCCATCAAAGACTGCCCTCCGTACTTGTTCTGCATGATCGGGCTGTACGCCGGCCTTCGCACCGAAGAGATTCTTGGTTTGAAGTGGGACTGCGTGCATCTGGACGAACCGCCGCATATTGATGTGCGGAGAGCTTCCCGATTCAAGGACAGCAAGCCGGTGGTTACGGATCGCCTGAAGTCCAAAGCGGCCAGACGGACGATTCCAATTCCCAACCAACTCACCGATTGCCTGAAGGCTGAGAAGGCGAACAGTACCTCGGACTTTGTAATCCATGCACCGAACGGAGATCCCCTGTCCAAAACACAGCTTAGGCGTATGTGGACTTATATCGAACGGCGGAGAGCTAAAGAGCGGATATACTACCGTTATGCCGATGGGAAAAAGACGGCGTTCAAGGTGGAAGCCAAACTGGGAACAAAGGCAAAGCGTGGCGGATACACCTACTGCCTCGACTTCGATGTAACGCCCCACATTCTGAGACATACCTACATCACCAACCTGCTTCTGGGGGGCGTCGATATAAAGACCGTTCAGTATCTTGCAGGGCATGAGAAATCTAAGACGACGCTTGAAATCTATTCCCATCTCACCTATAATCGCCCAGAAGAACTACACGCAAAAATCAACGCCGCATTCTGATTCCTTTGCCAGAGTTGGATAGCCCACATTCAAAGTGCCATTGCAAGCTCAAAGAAAAGCCTTGAGTTTGCAATGGCTTTCTTATTGCGTAGCAACAGAAATTAGTCGGTATTTGTGTTTACTTCGACATTTTTTCGGTTGACTTACTGATGATGTGTGGATATAATTTGAGTAAAGCGAAAGGGTGGTGAGCATCATGAAACGATATGCAATGCAGCATCTGATTGAATGGAAGGAAGATCCTGGACATCTTCCTATGATCATTCGCGGCGCAAGACAGGTGGGAAAGACATGGCTGATGAAGGAATTTGGACGCACAGAATTTGAAAAATATGCGTATATCAATTTTGACCGCAACAGCCGTATGAAGCAGCTCTTTTCAGGGGATTTTGATGTGGATCGTATTTTGCGTGGACTTTCCATTGAAAGCGAAGTAGAGATTGCTCCCGAAGATACTCTTATCATTTTAGATGAGATACAGGAAGTCCCCGCTGCACTTCAGAGTTTGAAGTACTTTTGCGAAGATGACCGACAGCGTTACAATATCGTAGCTGCTGGTTCGCTCCTTGGCATCTCCATGCATGAAGGAACTTCCTTCCCAGTCGGAAAAGTGGATAGCATGGATCTATACCCGTTGTCTTTTACGGAGTTCCTTGATGCAACCGGGAACGGTCAACTGGTATCGCTTCTGGAACAGCAGGACTTTGATATGATCACTGCTTTCAAGGATAAGTATATTGATTTGCTGAAAACCTATTATTATGTGGGCGGTATGCCAGCAGCAGTCAACGCCTATCTCCCCAAGCAAAACCTCAATTCTGTACGCAGAGTTCAGAAGCGTCTGCTCTCCGACTACGAACAGGATTTTTCCAAACACGCTCCTACAGCGGTGATTCCACGCATCCGCATGGTCTGGGATGGCATTCCATCTCAGTTGGCGAAGGAGAATAAGAAGTTTATTTATAGTGTCCTTCGTGAAGGTGCCAGAGCAAAGGACTTTGAACTTGCGATACAGTGGCTGATCGATTGCGGGCTTGTTCATAAGGTTGGCCGCGTGACAAAGGGTGCAATTCCTCTGAAAGCATATCAGGATCTGCCTGCATTTAAGCTGTATATGATGGATGTTGGTCTGCTTGCTGCCATGACCGACTTGGACGCTAAAACCCTGCTCAAGGGCAATGCAATCTTTACGGAGTTCAAAGGCGCTCTTACGGAGCAGTATGTCTGCCAGCAGCTCATCGCAGAGTTGGGCGCAACACCATACTACTGGTCTGCCGAAAACTCCACCGGCGAGGTGGATTTTGTCCTTCAGCACAGCGGGAATGTGATCCCGTTGGAGGTCAAGGCGGAGGAGAATTTGATGGCAAAGAGCCTGAAGTTCTTTGTGGCAGGGAACAAACTGTCCCTTGGCGTGCGATCTTCCATGTCGGATTACCGAAAACAGGAGAAGCTGATCAACTTGCCGCTGTATGCGATCTCTCAGCTCTGGTCTGCCTGTGACAGCTATAGGTCTGTTTGAAGCGAGGGAAGTCGAATGACAGTGAAAGAAATCGAAACACTGATCCCGGTCGCACTTGAGCGCTTCAAGCAGCGCATACCCCAATTCGTAGAATGGATCGACAACGTGCCCATCCGTGTTGCGACTCGTCATACGGGAGAGAAAACTGTTTCGCTCCACAATAAAATCACTGAAAGCGTGGGAAAAGGAAGGTCAAAGAAACATAACGCTCAGACTGGAACACTCGGGCTTGGAACATTACAAGGCCGCAAGGTCGCACGCATTTTTGAAGGCTTAGGTTTTGCGACCTTAAAAGCGCGGCCTTGCCCTATGAACAGGGTTGGCCAACCAGTGTTATTGACAGGAATAATTTAAGCTAATATAATGAGTGGCATTCGAGCGTCATCTCTGCTGGAGGTGATGGCGCATGCCGTGATGATTTCAAAAGCACGACTCATAGAAGACAGGAAGCGCGGATGACATCCGGAGGGGTGTCTATGCTTCCTAAATAAAAAACCAGAGGTGACTGTTTTGAAAAAATTAGCAGAATTACTGAAAACAACGCCGATCCTGCGCACGGAAGGCGCTACAGATATTGAGATCTTGGATGTGACAGCGGACTCGCGTCAGGTGAAAGAGGGGAGCCTTTTTCTTTGCCTCGAGGGGGCGCATGTGGATGGACACAAATTCGTGGACTCTGCTGTGAAGCTGGGGGCGAAAGCCATCGTGGCTTCCAAAGAGGTGAAGGCAGCGGAAGGGGTCACTGTCGTCTATGTGGCAGATACCAGAAAAGCGATGGAAGATATGGTACCGTTTTTCTTTGACTATCCGTCGCGCAAGATGCGCATGATCGCACTTACGGGGACGAATGGCAAGACCACCACGACCCATGTCGTGAGCCATATCCTTGAGCAGGCAGGCTACAAGACCGGTGTCATCGGCACCATCCATGCCCTGATCGGGGATAAGGAGCTGCCGACGCACAATACCACGCCAGATGTCATCGATCTGGAGCGTCTGCTCTGGCAGATGGCAGAAGAAAAGGTCACCCATGTGTGCATGGAGGTTTCTTCCCATTCGCTCGTCATGGGGCGCGTCGAAGGCGTGGAATTTGATAATGCCGTCTTCACGAACCTCACGGAAGATCATCTGGACTACCATAAGACGATGGACAACTATGCAAAAGCCAAGGCCATCCTTTTCGAGAAGGTGTCTTCGGGAGGACAGACGAAGGGCAATAAGGCAGCGTGGGTGAATGTGGATGACCCGTATGCCCATGTGATGATGGACGCTGTCGATCAGAAGGTGGCGGATCTTCACACCTACAGCATGAGCGACAAGACGGCGGATCTGTATGCCTTTGACAGCCGGTTCACCGGCAAGTCTTCTGCCTTCAAAGTGACCTATGAAGGGAAGACCTACCAGTTCGAGACGAGACTGGCAGGCCGTTTCAATATCTATAACACACTGGGGGCGATCGGCGCGGTGCTTTCCGAAGGAATTTCCATGGAAACCATTGCAGCTGCTATGAAGACATTCCACAGTGTGCCGGGGCGTTTCGAGCTGATCGATGAGGGCCAGTCCTTCACCGTCGTGGTCGACTACGCACATACCCCGGATGGTCTTGAGAAGATCCTGACGACCGCACAGGAGATCACGAAGGGCCGCATTCTGGTCGTTTTCGGCTGCGGCGGCGACCGTGATAAGATGAAGCGTCCGATCATGGGTCGCATCGCTGCCCGCTATGCGGATGTAGCGATCGTGACCAGTGACAATCCTCGCACGGAAGACCCGGAGACCATTGTGAAAGAAGTGGCAGCCGGTGTCGAAGAAGTGAAGGCGGAGAAGCCGTCTCTGCAGGTGGAAGTGGTGGTCGACAGAAGAAGCGCCATCCAGGAGGCGATCTCCCTCGCCAAAGGAGACGATATTGTCCTCATCGCCGGCAAGGGTCATGAAGACTACCAGATCTTGAAAGACAAGACCATTCATTTCGACGATAGGGAAGAAGCGAGAAAAGCGCTGAAAGAGTCAGGTGCGGCTCGCTTTTGAGGACACTACTGAAGGAGTGAAATTCATGGCTTCATTTACGATAGAAGAAATAGAAAGAGCCTGCGGCGCCAAGCTGCTCAAGCGAGGCAGGGAGCCGTCCATGGACGGGGTCAGTACCGATACCCGCACCATCGAGACGGGCAATCTGTTTCTGGCTCTTAAAGGAGAAAATTTTGATGGGCATGCCTTTCTGAAAAAGGCGTGCGAAGAAGGGGCTTCGGGAGTCATCCTTTCGGATGCTTCTTTTGCCGCAGAGGTGCCTTCCGATGTATCAGCGTTTCTCGTGAAGGATACGAAGAAGGCGCTGGAAGATCTCGCCCATTTTCACCGTATGCGTTTCCATGTACCGGTGATCGGCATCACGGGCTCTAATGGAAAAACAACGACGAAAGACATGACGACGGCGCTCCTGTCGTCTCGTTTTCATGTCTGCGCGACACAGAAAAATTTCAATAATGAGATCGGTCTTTCCATGACACTCCTCTCCATGACGAAAGAGACGGAAGTCTGCGTCGTGGAAATGGGGATGCGTGGTTTCGGACAGATCGCAGAGCTTTGTGCGATCGCCAGCCCGACCATCGGTATCGTGACCAATGTCGGCACATCGCATATCGGGATCCTGGGCAGTCAGGAAAATATCGCGAAGGCGAAGGCCGAGCTGATCGAAGCACTGCCGAAGGATGGCACGGCGATCCTGAATGGAGACGACCCCTTTGTCAAAGCGATGGGGGACAGCTTCGAGGGACGCGTGATCTCCTATGGCCTTGCGGGGCGCTATACCGTCCGCGGGACAGATGCCCGTTATGAGGCTTCGCAAACCCAGTTCATCTGTACGTCCTTTGATGAAGCATTCCGCGTGAAGCTGCATCTTCTAGGCGTACACAATGTCTACGATGCACTGGCTGCCATCGCGGCAGCCCGTGTCCTTGGCGTGGACAGCCGGAAAATTCAGAGAGCGTTTGCGGATTTCCATCCGATCGGTCAGCGGCAGACACTGCTTGACATCGCAGGGATCTCCGTCATGGATGACTCGTACAATGCGAATCCGCTCTCCATGGAAATGGCATTCGGCTCGCTGAAGCAGATCCCCGCTTCACATCACTACCTGGTGCTTGGCGATATGGGAGAGCTGGGCGAGATGGAAGAGGCGCTGCATCAGGAAACGGGAAAGAAAGCCGCCGCCATGGGCTTTGACGGCCTCATCACGGTGGGACCGCTCTCTCGCCATCTGGCTTTGGGCGCCAAAGAGGGCGGCATGACGTCCGTTTTCTCTTATGACACTTGTGAAGAAGCGGCAGAGAAGCTGGCGGATCTGGCGAAGGCCGGGGATGCTGTGCTGGTGAAGGGTTCGCACTATATGCATATGGAAAAAGTACCAATGCTCTTGAGGGGAGTTCTGACAAAGGATGGAAAGTAATTATTTTATATACCTGCTGGAAGCAGCGGTCCTCACCGTCATCTGCGGATGGGTGGGCATTCCGCTTTTGAAAAAATTGAAGGCGCGCCAGTCGATCCGCACCGAAGGTCCGAAGTCTCATCGGGCCAAGAGCGGTACACCGACCATGGGCGGTCTCTTCATGCTGACAGCGATGGTGCTGGTGGTGCTTTTCAACCGGCTCTTGGATCCATCGGTCCTCTGGCTTCTTTTCCTGACGCTGGGGCATGGGCTTTTAGGATTTCTCGATGATTTCATCAAAGCAGAAAAGAAAAGGAATCTGGGGCTGACGGCCAAGCAGAAAATGCTGGGGCAGCTGATCCTCGCCGTGCTCTTCTGCTGGGGCGTCGTAGATACACTGCACCTGCCTTACTCGATCGCGATCCCATTCACGGACATGGATATTTCCATCGGACTTTTGTACTATCCCTTCGTCGTTCTTGTCATTGTGGGGGCATCGAATGCGGTGAACCTGACGGATGGGCTGGACGGACTGGCTTCCGGCTGCTGCGTCATTGCGTTTACGGCCTATGCGGTCTTCTGCTATATGACAGGGTTTCATGACCTCGGTTATTTTATCATCATTCTGGCAGGGGCCTGCATTGGCTTCCTTTTCTTCAATTATCATCCGGCCAAGGTTTTCATGGGGGATACCGGCTCGCTTGCCCTCGGCGGAGCCATCGCCGGGATCTCGGTCATGACCCGGACGGAGCTCTTGCTCGCCTTCCTCGGCCTTATTTTTGTGCTGGAAGCCTTATCTGTCATCATTCAGGTCATTTCTTTCAAAACAACGGGCAAGCGTGTCTTCAAGATGAGTCCGCTGCACCATCATTTCGAACTGTCCGGCTGGAGTGAAGTCCGTGTCGTCTGGTCCTTCTGGATCTTCGAAGGCTTCGCCGCCGCGGGCAGTCTGATGCTGGCGATCTATGCACTGCCATAAATCGGCCGGCAGCAGAACGGGAGGCAGAGATCGGGGATGAAAGACGATGCTTTCCATTCGCATCCCTGCTCCCGCTGACTATCCATGTTTTTACCATTCATGGGAGGTATAGCTTTGAAACATGTACTTATTCTGGGCGCCGGTATCAGTGGCCTTGGCGCGGCTCATGTACTTCTCCGTCATGGAACCCATGTCGTGATCTCTGATCTCAAGGATCAGATACAGAATAACAAAGAAAAAGAAGAGCTCATCGGGCTCGGGGCTGAGTTCTGCTTCGGCGCGCAGTCTGAGAGCCTTTTGGACGGGATGGATGCCGTCGTCGTTTCCCCTGTCATCCCGGCGGAAAATGTCGTGATCCAGGGTGCGATGAAAAGGCACATCCCTGTTTTGAGTGAAGTCGAGCTCGCCTATCGCGTGACGAAGGCGCCGATCCTGGCCATCACGGGGACAAACGGGAAGACCACGACCACGACGCTTCTTGGCAGCATGCTCTCCCACTCGGGAAGGCCCTTTGCTCTTGCGGGGAATCTGGGGATCTCCCTTTCCCGCGAAGCAGAGCTGGTGCCTGAGGACGGGCTGATCGCAGCGGAAGTTTCGAGCTTCCAGCTGGAATTCATCACCCGCTTCCGGCCGAAGGCGGCGGTCATCCTGAATATCACGCCCGACCATCTGGAGCGGCATCACACCATGGAGGCCTATGTGGCAGCCAAGGCGCGGATCTTTGAAAATATGGACGAAACGAACTGCATCCTTCTGAATGCTGACGATCCGTATACGCCGATGCTGAAAAAGCAGGCGGAAGCACACACCCATGTGTGCCTGCTCTCCACATCGCACGGGGTCGAGGAAGGCGCATGCCTTTCTGGTGACCGTCTCGTGCTGAAGAGACGGGGAGAAACCATTCCTCTCTGCACCGCAGGTGAGCTCTTGCTGAAGGGAAGGCAGAATATCGAGGATTGTCTGGCTGCCGCTTTCCTAGCGCATGAGGGCGGCGTCGACACGGCTGTCATCATAGAGGCACTGAAGACCTTTGCTGCTCTTCCGAACCGCATCGAATTTGTTCGCAAACTGGATGGCGTTTCCTACTACAATGATTCCAAGGCTACGAATACCGATGCAGCCGTCAAAGGCATGGAGGCCTTCGACAAGCCGGTCATTCTGATCGCCGGCGGTCATGATAAGGGCACGCCTCTTTCTGATTTCATGCAGACCGTGCGCTCTCATACGAAAGAACTCATCCTTTTGGGAGCGGCGGCTGAGCGCTTCGAGGAAGCGGCCAGAGAGGCGGGCGTCTCTTCGATCCACCGCGTATCCTCTATGAAAGAGGCCGTCCTCCTCGGACAGAAGCTTGCGAAAGCGGGGGATGTCGTCCTCCTTTCACCGGCCTGCTCTTCTTTCGATATGTATAAGAATATGGAAGAGCGCGGCATGGATTTTAAGAAAAACGTAAAGAGCCTTATGTAAATGGGTCGGGGTCAGAAAATATGTCAGAAGCCAGACATCTGATGTCTCCAAGGCTGATCCCTGATCCCTGTTTTCTCTTTGATTATAACGGAGCATTCATGAAACGGGTTATTTTATCTGGCGGCGGTACGGGGGGACATATTTACCCGGCCATCACCATTGCTAAGGAAATAGCAAAACTGGAAGAAACAGAATTTCTTTTCGTGGGCACGCCGAATGGGATGGAGTCACGTATCATTCCGAAGGAAGGGTATCGTTTCGCCTCGCTGCCGGCTTCGGGTCTGAAGCGGAAGCTGACGCTGGAAAATATCGGCATCCTGTGTCATGCGGCAGGGAGCCTCTTCAAGGCGCGCCGGATCCTCACGGATTTCGCACCGGATGTAGTCATCGGGACGGGCGGCTATGTATGCGGGCCGATCCTGATGGCGGCAGCGCTGTCTCATATACCGACGCTGATCCAGGAGCAGAATGTGATCCCCGGGATCACGAATAAGATCCTTTCCCGTGTGGTCGATAAGATCGCGCTGGGCTATGAAGCAGCCGCTCCCCGTTTCCCGCATCCGGAGAAATGCATCTATACAGGAAATCCGATCCGTCCCGACATTATGGAAGCCAAGCGGGAGGCATCCCGCAGGGCGCTCGGGCTTTCGCCGGATACCTTCATGGTACTGGTCACCGGCGGCAGCCGTGGAGCGAGGACGATCAATACCGCCATGCTGGATGTGCATCGCCACTTCAAAGATGCGAAGAACCTGTGCCTTTACCATGTGACGGGTGAGCTGGAATATGACAAGATCACGAGTGCACTCGGCTCTGATGAGGACGGGCATTATGGCTCTGCGAGCCGCATCATCCGCTATGAGTACCATATGCCGAATGCGCTTGCAGCCGCCGATCTCATCATCTGCCGCTCGGGAGCTATCAGTCTGGCGGAAGTCGCAGCAAGAGAGCTGCCGGCCATCCTGATCCCGTATCCCTATGCGGCAGAGGATCACCAGACATACAATGCCCGCGTCTTTTCCGAGGCGGGAGCGGCGAAAATGATTCTGGATAAGGACGTCACAGGCGCCCGATTCATTGAAAATATCACAGCGCTTCGCGAGCATCCCGAAGATCTTCAGACGATGGAGAAGTCCATCGGCACTTTGAAAAAAGTGCATGCCGGAGAGGATATCGCAAGACTTGCACTGTCGCTCATTAAATAAAGGAAGACGATTATGGACCTCACGAAGTATCATTCATTCCATTTCATAGGAATCGGCGGTATGGGCATGCGTGCGCTGGCCGTCATTCTGCTCGATAAGGGGGAGCGCATTTCCGGTTCCGATGTGGCAGACTCTCCCTTTCTGCGCGATTTCCGAAAAAAAGGCGCAGAGATCTATATCGGGCATGAAGCGTCTCATGTGAAGGGCGCAGACTGCGTCGTCATTTCTTCGGCGATCTCCGAAGAAAATCCAGAGCTTCTGGAAGCGAGACGTCTTGGCATTCCCGTATTCCATCGCTCCGACGTGCTGGCGGCCATGTTCCACTGGGGCAAAGGCATCGCTGTCGCAGGCGCACATGGGAAATCCACCACCTCTGCCATGGTGGGACAGATCTTCTATGAAGCAGGCAAAGACCCGACGATCGTTCTCGGGGCGGCAGCCAGCTATATCGGAGGAAATTCCTGTCTCGGAAAGGGCGAGTATGTCATCGCGGAAGCGGACGAAAGCGACGGCTCTTTCCTGAAATTTTCCCCTTATATGACGGTGGTGACGAATATCGAGGATGACCATCTGGATCATTATGGCAGCGTCGAAAATATCCGCCGTGCATTCTCCGAATTCATCAGCCATATCTGCTATGAGGATGGCGTCGCCATCGTATGCACAGACAGCGAAGGCGTCTGCGCGATCCTGCCCGAGATCCATAAGACCTGCATCACCTATGGCCTCAATGAAAAAGCAGACTATCGGGCCGTGAACAAGCGATATGAAAAGAGACATCTTCTTTTCGATGTGGTGCATGAGGGAAAGACGCTCGGCACCATCGAGCTTCAGATCCCGGGGTCGCATAATATCCGTGATGCGCTTGGCGCCGTGATCGCAGCGCTCTACTGTGGCATCCCGATGGAAACGATCGAGACGGCGCTGTCTCACTTCGTGGGAGTGAAGCGACGCTTCGAGACGAAATCCAGAGAAAATGATCTCTGGGTGGTTGATGACTATGCACACCATCCGACAGAGATCAAAGCGACTCTGAAAGCAGCGAGAGAGACAGGCGATCATCGCATTATCTGCGCCTTCCAGCCGCACCGCTATTCCCGCACGCAGCTTCTGCAGCAGGAGTTTGCCGAAGCATTCGATGATGCAGATGTACTCTTCTTCACCGATATCTATGCGGCGAGTGAGGCACCGATCGAAGGTGTCGACGGGCATCTGATCCCCTCACTGGTCCATCAGCGTCTGCCGGAAAAGGAGATCTACTATGTGGAAACGGTGGAAGGCGTGTCTCAGGCGCTTTACGATTTTGTAAAGCCGGGAGATATGATCATCACCATGGGCGCCGGCAGTATTTACCGCGCAGGGGAAGAGCTCATTCAGTTGGTGAAGGATAAAGGGTTGAAAAAGTGATTACTAAAGAGAGCAGAATCGTGGTCCTCATGGGAGGACCCTCCAGAGAGGCGGAAGTCTCCAGAAATACAGGGAAGGCCATTTTAGAAGCCCTGACCTCCATTGGTTATCAGGCCATTTCTATGGAGTATGACCCGCGCCAGGTGGTAGAACAGCTGAAAGAAGCGAAGGCAGATGCCGTATTCATCGCGCTGCATGGCAAGTACGGGGAGGATGGCACCATCCAGAGCGTACTCGAGCTCGCCCGCATCCCGTACACGGGCTCCGGCGTGACCTCGAGTGCCATCACCATGGATAAGATCATGAGCAGCCATTTCTTCAAGCAGGCGGGTCTTCCCATGGCCTTCTCCAAGGCTTACTATCTGAAGGATGGGAAGGAGAATGTAGAAGAAGACATTCGCAAGAGCTTCACCCTTCCTGTCGTCCTCAAGCCCGCCTGTGAAGGCTCGACCATCGGCATCGAGATCGTAAAGGAAGAAAAAGATCTGAAAGAGGCGATCGACCGTGTCTTCTCGGTAGAACCAAGGATCCTGGCAGAGGCTTTCCTTTCCGGAGACGAATTCACCGTTTCCGTGCTGGACGGCAAAGCACTGCCGGTCATTCAGATCTGTCCGCATTCGGGGTCTTATGATTACCACTCCAAGTACACCAAGGGCGCGACAGACTACCTCGTCCCGGCTCCGATCCCGGAGGCGCTTGCGGAAGAGATGAGCCGTCTCGCAGAGACCGGCTATCGCATGGCAGAATGTGATGGTGCGGTCCGCTTCGACTTCAAGACGGATCGCGACGGCCGTCCGCATCTTCTGGAAGCCAATTCCATCCCGGGCATGACGGCGACGAGCCTCGTCCCGAAGGCCGCCGCAGCGGCGGGGATCTCATTCCCCGCGCTTTGCGAAAAAATTCTCCTCGAAGCGGGTCTCAATAAGGTGTGATCTCAGTGACCGGGGACGGCACGTCCCACGGATGTCCCCTTAAAACGCAAACCTTACACCTAAGGAAACACTGATTCAATCGTTGTCAGATTTCATTCTTGGATTTTTATACAGAGC
>OIWO01002335.1_pt1 | contig 12664 bp, 6 predicted proteins | sample 1587641 | NCBI WGS metagenome assembly OIWO01 (sample SAMEA3888924, study PRJEB22519) | human gut metagenome | biome: human gut; feature: human-associated habitat; material: faeces | place: Denmark | collected 2010
GTAAAGAGGACTTCAAAGACCCTACTATATGGGATTTGAGGCCATGCGATCCGTCAAGGCCAATTGAGTTTACAGATTTTACTCCGAAAGAAGGAGGAGTACGTACCCGAATGTATATCATGGGGTCTAATTTTGGTACGGATGAATCCAAAATCCATGTTACTATTGGTGGAAAGAAAGCCCCTGTGATTGCTTCTAATGGTAATAAAATTCATTGTATGCTGCCTTCTCGTGCTTATTCCGGTATTGTAAATGTGGTAATCAAGGACAAAGACGAAAATGTGGTAACTGATTATACTTTTGAAGAAAGAGTTAATTATCAGTCAAGAAAAGTCGTGGGTACTTTGTTAAGAAATGTAGATCCGAATACAGGAGCAGCTCCATTTCAAGATGGTTCCTTTGACGATGGAGCTGGACTACCTTATTCAGATTGGATGATGTTCGATCCAAAATCTGAAAATGGAGATAAAGTTATTTTTACCTCAAATTATGAGGGTGGAAGCGAAGGGCTTCGTGCTGTAAATCTTACCAAGAGAACAATCACCACGCTTTACTCAGGAAGCCGTTCACCTTTTATGCAAACTTTTGAACTTTCAGCTGACGCTGATACCATTTTGATTCCTGACGATAACTGGAATCATACATTCGGTAATGTGGAGAAACCAAACATCTGGTATGCTCTTCGTTCTGAAAACTTCAGCAAGTTGCGTCCATATTGTTATGGTCCGAGTGCTTATTCAGTAGCATATATGCCTGACGGAACGGTCTTTTATACGGTTTGGTCAAACGGTTCCGTTATAAAAATGGACCGAAATGCACAGGCACCTCCCTATATGGACAGAAGAAATCAGGTGATGTGTTCTATGAACCAAGTGTCCATTGACAAAGAACAGCAGATTAAGATAAAAGCACATCCGGAAGGTAGATATGTCTTGATTTTCAGCCGCAACACAGGGGCTATTTACAAATGTGACTATAATGCCGAAACGCGAATGTTAAACGGCTTGCAGCTCTATGCCGGGGATTATTACAGTCTGAACAACGAGAATAATCTTCAAGAGGGACCGGGTGCTCAAGCTCGCTTTGGCCGCCCGTGGGGAGGTGATTTTGCCAAGAATGCTGGGTACGTAAACAGACCGGACGGAGATATGTACGATTTCTGTTTTGTAGACCAGGTGGGACACTGTATGTGGAGAATTACCCCAGACCGCATTTGCTCCATTATCGCCGGACGTAGCAATTATACAGCAGATGGTAAGTATACAGGCTATATTGACGGGGATCCTCTACATGAAGCACGTTTCAACTGGCCGAGAGCCTGTACTTACGATGCAGATGAAGAAACCTTTTATCTGGTAGATAACGGTAACCATTGTATCCGCTATCTAAGAACCGAATAATACTATTTAATATACTATTAAAAATGAAAAAAGTAGTCGTCTTATTGTTTTTAGTATTGGGGATTATCAACGTCTCTTATGCTCAAGAACAACAAATAGAAGTTACAGGTATTGTAACTGATGCTAATAAAGAACCTCTTATCGGTGCAAATATCGTAGTGAAAAACATGCCGGGATTCGGTGTGATGACTGATATGGAAGGACATTATAAAATAAAAGTCCCTGAATTTTCTACTTTAATTTATTCTTATATTGGATTTAAAAACGAGGAAATTCAGGTAAAAGGAAGAAAATTAATCAATGTGGTGATGAAAGAAAACGAAACCACCTCATTGGATGAAGTAACCATCACCGGTACAGGTGTTCAGAAGAAAATTACAGTCACAGGTGCGGTGACTACGGTAGATGTTGCTCAACTGAGAACGCCAAGTGCCAGTATTACCAATGCATTGGCCGGTAATATACCAGGAATTATGGCACGTCAGACTTCCGGACAACCGGGTGAAAACATTTCAGAGTTTTGGATTCGAGGTATTTCAACTTTTGGTGCAGGTTCCGGTGCACTGGTCCTTGTGGACGGATTTGAACGTAGTATGAACGAACTCAATGTGGAAGATATTGAATCGTTTTCCGTATTGAAAGATGCTTCTGCCACTGCCATTTACGGTTCTCGTGGTGCTAACGGTGTAGTATTGATTACCACCAAACGCGGACGCGAAGGTAAGACAAGAGTAAATGCCAAGATAGAAACTTCATACAGCGCACGCACGAAAACACCGAAATTTGTAGATGGTGTCAGATACGTACAAATGGTGAATGAGGCATTTACTACACGTAGTAAACCAGCTCCATATTCAGATGGAGATATTGAGCTGTTTGCCAACGGACTAGACCCTGAATTATTTCCCAATGTTGATTGGATGGATCTTATCCTTAAAAAAGGTGCTCCTATCTATCGGGCTACTGTTGATTTAAGTGGTGGTGGAACCACAGCACGCTATTTTGTTTCCGCCAGCTATGTAGACGAAGGAGGTATGTATAAAACCGATGAAGGTCTCAAAGACTATGATACCAACGCAAACTATCGTCGTTGGAACTATCGTATGAATGTAGACTTGAATCTGACAAAGACAACTTTGCTGAAAGTGGGTATAGGCGGTTCACTAGATAAGCAGAATCAGCCTGGAGGTACTCCTGAACAGATTTGGGCTTCAGTCCTTTCATATAATCCCATTGCAACACCTGTGAAATATAAAGACGGAAAATGGGCTGCACAAGGTAGTAACAATCAAGTGAGTCCATGGCTATTGGTCACTCAGATGGGTTATACAGAAAATTGGAACAATAAGATTCAGACGAACATCAATTTAGAACAGGATTTGAAATTTGTCACTCCCGGATTGAAATTCTACGGCCGGTTTGGATATGATACAAATACTCACAATAGTAAAGCTCATCTCAAATGGCCTGACATGTGGAAAGCTCAAAACAAACGCAATAGTTTTGGAGAATTGGAATTCACAAAAGTAGAAAACGAACATTTAATGTCCATCCATCCGATTTCAACAGGTGAACGTAAAGAATACCTGGAAGCTGAACTGCACTATAACAGAACATTTGGCGATCATTTGGTAGGTGGAGTATTGAAATACACACAGGAAAAGATTGTAAATACTTCTGAGAATTTTGAGAAAAATGCAATTCAGGCCATTGATCGTCGTCATCAGGGCTTAGCCGGACGTTTTACTTATGGATGGAAATATCGTTATTTTGTCGATTTCAACTTCGGTTATAACGGTTCTGAGAATTTTGCCAAAGGATATCAGTTCGGTTTCTTCCCTGCTTATTCTGTAGCATGGAATATTGCAGAAGAACCCATTATCAAGAAGAATCTTACCTGGATGAACATGTTCAAGTTACGTTATTCATTCGGTAAGGTAGGTAATGACTTCCTAGCCACTCGTTTCCCCTATTTGTCCACATATAAGACTGAAGATAAATATGGATACCACTACGGAGATATAGGTACAGCGAACTCAAGCGGTGTATTCTATCCGGGGTTGACTTATAGTAAATTCGCATCGAGAAACATTACATGGGAAGTTTCCGAAAAACATGACCTAGGACTAGATTTCTCTTTATTCAACGACAAATTGAACGGTACAATCGACTATTTCCACGAACAACGTGAAGGAATTTACATGCAACGTTCCTATCTGCCTTTCAGCATTGGATTGTTGGAGTACCAGCCTTTTGCCAATGTGGGATCTGTTAAATCAGAAGGATTTGATGGTAACATCGCCTACAATCATAAGTTGGGTGAAGTCGATTTCACATTCCGTGCTAACATGACTTATAGCAAGAATGAAATCAAGGAATATGACGAGGTTTACAGTCGCTATGGCTACACCAGACAAAAAGGTTTTCGTGTGGGACAGTTACGCGGATTGATTGCTGAAGGATTGTTCCGTGATTACGAGGAAATCCGGAACAGTCCAACCCAAACCTTCGGAGATGTAGCACCAGGTGATATCAAATATAAAGATGTTAATGGTGACGGATTGATTACAGACGCTGACGTTGTGCCTATCGGTGCTACAGACAAGCCGAATTTGATTTATGGTTTTGGTTTGTCGGCTATGTGGAAAGGATTTGACTTCAATCTGCATTTCCAGGGAGCAGGAAAATCAACGTTCTCTATTGAAGGTGCTGTAGCTTATCCGTTCAGCCAAGGATATTGGGGGAATATTATGACTGATGTTGACGGAAATTATTGGTCATTGGGAAAAAATGAAAACCCGAATGCTAAATATCCACGTCTAAGCTTCGGAGGTAATGCCAATAACTACCGTACATCTACCTATTGGATGCGCGATGGCTCTTACCTACGTTTAAAGAACCTGGAAGTAGGTTATACTTTACCTACGAAATGGATCAATCGGATTCATTTGAATAAAATACGTGTTTACTTTATGGGTACAAACTTATTAACTTTCTCTAAATTCGATCTTTGGGATCCGGAAATGGGAAGTACTACAGGTGAGAAATATCCGTTAAGCAGAACCTTTACACTTGGATTAACCTTGAATTTATAATCCTAAAACATATCAGAGAAATATGAATAGAAAATTATATACTTTAATAGGAATTGCGATTACCTCTTTGGGAATAGGTTTCTCTTCTTGTTCTGATTATTTGAATGTTGAAAAGAACTTCAACGATATGCAATCGGAACAAAAGATTTTCACAGACAGAAATTATACGATGCAATGGCTGTCTTATTGTTATAGCCGTTTATTGGGTGATAATGTTGAAGTAGGACATTCGAAGTTTTGTCCGCAAAACTTTGCAGACGATCAGGTCTTTACAGAAACCTATGACCGCTACAAGGCATACAAGTTAGGAGAAATCGGCTATGGATACGACAATGGTTATGACGGTTATTACCAAAATAGTTGGAAATGGTCATATGCTGCCATATATCAGGCTACCGTGCTGATTAACAAAGTAGATCAGAATACAGCTTTTACAGAAGAAGAGGTTCTTGATATTAAAGGACAGGCTCGTTTCCTTCGCGCTTATTTCTACTGGCTTTTGTTGAAAAGATATGGTCCTATTCCTTTGATGCCAGCTTCTGGCGTGGACTATACAAAGTCTTATGATGAATTAAGCATTCCACGCAACACCTACGAAGAATGTGTGGATTTCATCGCTGAAGAGATGAAACAAGCTGCTAAGGAACTGCCCGAACGACGCGATAACCTAAACATTGCACGCCCCACAAGAGGAGCTGCACTAGCTGTTCGTGCTAAAGCTTATCTGTACGGTGCCAGTCCTCTGGCAAACGGTAATACAGAAATGGCAGACTTTGTGGATAAAACCGGACGTAAGCTGATTCCTCAGAAATATAGTGAAGAAAAATGGGCAAAAGCTGCTGCAGCGGCAAGAGATGTCATAGAAGGAAACTGGTACAAGCTTTATACGGCTAAATTTCGTGAAGAACAAGTAGAAGGTGATTATGCTAATCCGAAGACGATAGTTCCTCCTTATCATCCTGTATATTCAAAAGCAAACTTCCCCGACGGATGGAAAGATATTGATCCACTTGAATCATATCGTTCAGTCTTCAATGGTGAAGTAAATTTCTTCAATAATCCAGAAATGATTTTTAGCCGTGTCATAAACAACGGAGCTGAGCTTCATCCTGACTTAGGTGATTTCAGTGATGTGCTGGACATGGTGAGACACCAGATGCCTGCCTCTTTAGGAGGATGGAATATCCATAGTATGACAATGAAACAATGTGATGCATATGATATGGCTGATGGTACGGCATTCGACCGCAAAAAATGTCTGAAAGGATTTGCAGGACCGGAAAATAAAAAAGACCGTCCTTATGACAATCTGGAAGACGGAGTATGGATGGGATATGCCAACCGAGAACCGCGTTTCTACGCATCTGTAGGTTACAATGGTGCACGTTGGAACTGTACTTCTGCTACAGGTGACGGTTCGGAAGTTGTGAAGAACCAGCAAGTATGGTATTATCGTGGATCAAAAGACGGACGCTCCAACAATAGTGAACGCTGGCTAGCCACAGGAATCGGCATAAAAAAATATATTCATCCAAGTGATTGTTATGTTAACAATGGAACTGCTCTTCCAAAAGTGGAACCGGCACTCCGCTATGCTGACATTTTAATTTCGTATGCCGAAGCGTTGAACAATATTGAAGAAGGAAATAATTATCAGATTGAATCATGGGATGGTAATACAACCTATACCGTGCGTCGTGATATTAATGAAATGCGAAGAGGTATGAAACCTGTGCGTATGCGTGCAGGAGTACCTGATTTTCCTGATGACATTTATAACAATCGTAAATTGTTCTTTACACGAGTAGTGCATGAACGTCAAGTGGAATTCTTTAATGAAAGCCAACGATACTATGATGTACGCCGTTGGAAAATAGCTCCAGAGCACGAAGGTGCGCAAATCTATGGTTGTAATGTAATGGTGGACGAAGCAAATAGAGAAATGTTCTATACTCCTGTAAGAGTGAGTGGAGTTCAAACTGCCTTTTCACGGAAACAGTATTTCTGGCCTGTGAATTATGATGAATTGCAACGGAATAAAAATATGACTCAAGCTCCCGGTTGGCAAGATTATGATTAATGATATAATGTTTTAAAGAATGTATAATATGAAAAACTATATAATAAGTTCACTGTTGGGGTTATGCGTTTTGTGTAGTTCTTGCAATGATGAATGGAAGGACGAATTGTATACTGAAATGATTTCCTTTAAAGCTACCCCTGGCAGCAATGGTGTACACGATATTTATATGCGTTACCAACCTGATGGTACTGGCAAGTTTAAACTTCCAGTCATTGTCAGTGGGTCACAAAACAATGCCCGCGATATTGATGTGAAAATCAGTGTAGATAATGATACTATAAATGATTTGAATATTGAGAAATACTCTAACCGCCAGGATTTGTGGTATCATCAACTTCCGGAAAAATATTATTCGTTTCCCACAGGAAATGTTTGTCACATTCCTAGTGGAAAGAATACTGAGACCTATCAAATAGATTTTAATCTGAAAGGAATTGACTTGAATGAAAAGTGGATACTTCCACTAAGCATAGATAGTGATCCTTTGTATGTTCAGAATTTATGGAAAGGGCGTAATAAAGCATTATTGCATATACATCTTTTTAATGACTTTTCAGGTGAATATGCTGCCAATGCGATGAACATTTATTTGGGTGATAATAATAATGACCCAGCTACAGTATCTAGTCGTGAGTTGCGCGTAGTAGATGAAAAAAGTGTCTTTTTCTATGCTGGAACTTGGTGGGAGGAAGATGAAAATCGTGACAAATATAAAGTACTTGTTACCTTTGGTGAAGGTATATCAGATGAAAAGGGTGTTGTAACAGGACCAGTTGAGATAACTGCAATGGATCCGGATAATCCAACTCATATTAAATCCTATGGTAATTGTTATTATCGTAGAAGTATAGAAAATCATCCGACGGAACCATTTATGGAAAAACATGTTACAGTGATATACCTAAATTATTACTATACAGACAATACTTCCGACCCTCTGAATCCGATTCGCTATCGTGCAACTGGAAGTATGGCAATGCAACGTACAATCAATACACTGATTCCGGATGAAGACCAGGCTATTCAGTGGTAATTTTAATATGAATAAACTTATAAGTATATGAAACATTTAGCATGCAAATTTATATTGTTTGTAGGGATGATAACCGCTGTTTCTTGCAGTGATTCTGAAGACGGAATTGTAGATAATTATACCGATGAGCAATATGTACCCACTAATAATATCCTTTATGTGAAGGAATATGGGAAACAGGAAATGAATATGAATACAGTAGAGTCTTCTCCGGTATACTGCATTCATGTTGCAAAGGCTGGAATTGACAAGTCTTTACCTGCCCATGCGAAATTGTCTATCATCGATCAGGAAGAGCTAAACAAAACTTATGGGCTGATGGATAATATAGATTATCGTATTATTCCTAAGGAAACCTACTCTTTTTCAGTATCTACTACGGATTTAGAGTTTCAACCACAGGAAGGGAGTAAAGAAGTTAATGTAACTTTCCATTCAGATTTGATTTATGAAGAAATGAAGAAGAATGAAGGAGTCCAATATGTTTTACCAATCAGACTTCATAGTGAGAAGGACTCTGTTGACGTACTGAAAAACGATATTCTTCTGTTAGTAGATGTAAAACAGCCTCAAATAACATTTAAAAAAGAGGAAGTACATTCCACTATGAAATTCAAAAATGTGGATGTACAGTTAGAGGCAACTCTTCAAAACATTCTGTCAAAATGGGATTTTACTTGTTTATTGAGCGATGATAATAAAGAAGTTTTGGTCAATGAATATAATAAACAGCATGGGACTGATTACTTACCGATGCCATCAACTGCTTATGAACTCCCAAATTTAGTTTTCAAGAAAGGTATTAACGAAGCTAATTTAACAATACCAGTTTCCCGTACTCCACTTGAAAGTGACAGAAATTATCTGTTGCCTTTGAAAATTCAAAGCATATCTTTGACAGGATTTGCTGTGAGTGATGAAGTTTGCTATTTGAGTTTGAGTAATCCCAAGTATATAGTGGAAGATTGCGACCGTAGCACTTGGAGTGTCGTATTTTGTAATAGTGACCAAAAAAATGCTCCTTGGGGCGGTGGTGAAGATGGCGGTGGCGTTGGTATGTTATTTGACAACAACCTTTATACGTACTGGCATGCCAATTATGAAGCTGCTAATGATGATAATCAAAATCCGCAACAATTTCAGGGTTCGCGGGATCTCCCTCATACGATTGTGGTAGATATGAAAAAGACAGTTCTTATTCATAGCTTAGGTTGGGCTCAACGTCAGAATACCGACTATCAGGATATAAAGAAAATTGAATATTATGTGTCTGATGATGCAGAATTCATACTTGGTGGTAAAGAAGATTACACTCCTGTCGCTTTGAATAATTGGGAATATCTGACAGAACGTTCGTACCAGAAAATCAATGATGTGCAGTGGGAAAAGGTTTCAGATGAATACTTAACAAAAAAAATAAAAGGACATCTGTTGAAAATAAAAATTGTGGAGTCTTATCGTCCACCTCACTTGTCTAGCGGAAGTGAACTATTTGTAAAACAGATAGTAGCTATTGATGGAGAGCCTGTAAAATAATGAGTTTGGAAGACTATAATTGCAGAATGTAACTCATAAAGCTTATGGATCCATTTGTAATCCTTAAATGAAAATATATGTACAAATTACAACAATTTGTTTAATTGAACAATTATAAAAAATGAAGAAAATCGTTTATGTATTATTGCTGTGCTTGTTATTCCCTGCTAAAAAGCTTCAAGCATGGAATGACAAAGTGCTAATTTCAACTCCCCGTTCATCCATACTATTGAACACGTGGGGAGAAGGTCAACAATTGCAATTTGCTTACTTTGGTGACAGAATTAATGAGGATCAAATTAATCAGGTCTTTGATTCATGGAACGGATTAAGTCGTCCGGTTTATCCTGTATTTGGTACTTCAGCTTATGAAAGTTCGGCATTACAAGTAGTTCATGCTGATGGCAACTTGACATTGGATTTAATCGTAGATAAAGTGGAAACTTTTGATGAAGAAAATGCCAAACTTACCGTTATCCATTTAAAAGACAGAGTTTATTCTTTTTATGTAACTCTGAATTATCGTGCTTTCAAAACTATAGATATTATTGAAACATGGGCCGAATATTCTCACAACGAAAAGAAAGCGGTAATACTTAAGCGCTTCGACTCAGGTCATTTTATGATTCGTAGAGGTAATGTATGGCTTTCTTCTCTACCTGGTCACTGGGGAGCTGAAACCCAAATTACTACAGAGCCACTAACTTCGGGAATGAAAGTGATCAAAAATATGGATGGAGTACGTAACGGATTAGGTGAACATTCAGAGGTTATGTTTTCATTAGATGGTAAACCTCAAGAAAATAGCGGACGTGTAATTGGAGCTATTTTATGTTGGGGGGGACGTACGAAAATCAGAATTGATTCTGATGACACGTATGGTAGCCATGTGCATCACGTATTTGCCGGAATGAACGAAGAAGCTTCTGAATACAAACTTGAACCTCGTGAAAAATTCACCACTCCCAAACTTGCCCTTACCTATTCTTGTGAAGGATTAGGCGGAGCTAGCCGAAACTTCCACCGTTGGGCTCGCATGGGCATGGTGCATAACTGTGATAAACCGAGAGACATTCTGTTGAACAGCTGGGAAGGAGTATACCTTAACATCAAAGAACAGGAAATGGATCAGATGATGAAGGATTTCGCAGCAATGGGTGGTGAGCTATTTGTAATGGATGACGGATGGTTTGGAAATAAATATCGTCGTGTGCAAGACAATTCATCATTGGGTGATTGGGTCGTAGATACCCAAAAATTACCTCATGGCATTAAAGGTCTTACAGATACTGCCAAAAAATATGGTATTAAATTTGGTATTTGGATTGAACCAGAATTTACTAATACTAAAAGTGAATTGATTGAAAAGCACCCTGATTGGGTACTGCGTCCTACAAATAGAGAATTAATGTGTGGTCGTGGCGGTACACAAGTAGTACTGGATTTATGCAATCCAAAAGTACAGGATTTCGTTTTCAATGTGGTGGATGAGTTGTTGAGTAAAAATCCAGAAATTGCTTATATCAAATGGGATGCTAATGGAGAAGTTATGAATGGTTCAAGTTATCTGCCAAAAGATAAACAATCACATATTTATATTGACTATCATCGTGGCTTAATAAATGTATTGGAAAGAATCCGTGCTAAATATCCAGATGTAGTTATGCAAGCTTGTGGTAGTGGTGGCGGACGTGCCAGCTACGGAGTAATGCCTTATTTCAATGAGTTTTGGGTAAGTGATAATACAGATGCTTTGCAACGTCTGTTTATCCAATGGGGGACTTCTTACTTCTATCCATCTATAGCAATGGCGCAGCATGTCAGTGCATCACCTAATCATCAGACAGGTCGCATCGTTCCGTTGAAATTCCGCTTTGATATCGCTATGACAGGCCGTCTGGGTATGGAAATTCAACCAAAGAATATGAACGCTGATGAAAAGGAATTCTCAAAAAAAGCCATTGACACTTATAAAGGAATTCGTCCGGTTATTCAAAATGGAGATCAATATCGTTTGATTTCTCCGTATGAAAAGAGAGGAGTAGCGTCTATGATGTATGTTACTGAGAATAAAGAACGTGCGGTGTTCTTTGCTTTCAAAATGGAACACTATGTCAACCAACAATTACCGCATGTTCGTCTTGTTGGTTTGGATAAAAACAAGAAGTACAAAATCAGAGAATTAAATTTGGCTGCAGATGACAAACCTTGTTACTTGAATAATCGGGTATTCTCTGGCGACCTTTTAATGAACGCAGGTTTTGCTCTTGATTTGAATAAGGAATATGACAGTTGGGTATTGGAATTGATTGAGGTAAAATAAATTATAATATATAATTAAATGTATGGATGCAGTCGTATTTACTGCATCCATATTTCTTTTAAACATATTACATATGTCAAATATAAATTACAAGTTGTTAGTGTTTTATGTATTGTTAAGTGGGCAATTCTTTTCATCGTGTTCTCTAAGTAAAACACAAGAAGTTCAAGAAAGTGGTAATCCTGTATTTGATGGATGGTACGCCGATCCTGAAGGTGTAGTATTTGACAATCGTTACTGGATTTTTCCTACTTATTCAGCTCCATTCGAGCAGCAACTTTTTCTAGATGCTTTTTCTTCATCTGACCTTGTGAGTTGGAAAAAACACTCCAAAATTCTTTCAGTAGAAAATGTTTCTTGGTTAAAAAAGGCTCTATGGGCACCCTCTATCATTTATGCAAATAAAAAATATTATCTATATTTTTCAGCTAATGACGTACATGAAGGTGAAATTGGTGGTATAGGTGTTGCTGTTGCTGATAGTCCGGAAGGGCCGTTCAAGGATGCGTTGGGTAAACCATTAATTAATGAGATTATAAATGGAGCACAGCCTATTGATCAGTTTGTATTCAAGGATGATGATGGCAGTTATTACATGTACTATGGAGGTTGGGGACATTGCAATATGATGAAATTAGGTGATGATTTACTGCATATTATACCTTTTGAGGACGGCTCTTTTTACAAGGAAGTAACTCCTGAAAATTATGTTGAAGGACCTTTTATGCTAAAACATAGAGGAAAGTACTATTTTATGTGGTCAGAAGGTGATTGGACCGGTCCTGACTATTGCGTAGCTTATGCCATTGCAGATTCACCATTCGGACCTTTTAAACGTATAGGTAAAATATTGGAACAGGACAAAAGCATTGCTACTGGTGCCGGACACCATTCTGTGATAAAAGGATTGAAAGATGATGAATGGTATATTGTGTATCATCGACATCCATTAAATGAAAAAGATGGAAATGCTCGTGTTGTTTGCATTGAACGGATGTTTTTTGATGATGAAGGTTATATAAAACCTGTAAAAATGACTTTTAAAGGCGTTAAAACCAGTCGTTTAACATTGTCAAGGTAAAGTATTGTTTTTTGTAATCAATTGTTTGTTAACCGTTAATAAAAATTAAATTATAAGTGATTTATAATTAAACGAAATAATGCAAAAAGACATAGAAAGATTGTTTACTTTGT
>OIWO01002336.1_pt1 | contig 12663 bp, 11 predicted proteins | sample 1587641 | NCBI WGS metagenome assembly OIWO01 (sample SAMEA3888924, study PRJEB22519) | human gut metagenome | biome: human gut; feature: human-associated habitat; material: faeces | place: Denmark | collected 2010
TTAATATTCGATGTACTAGACAATCAAATAAAGAACAGATATGAATCCTGCCAGTAAATTGCGATACAGTAATTTCGGGCAATATAAAGAGATAACAGAAATGAGGAAAATAAATGGACGTAAAAGAGATTTTAAAACATGTGGATCATACCCTTCTTCTCCAGCCATCTACCTGGGAAGAAATCAAACAGATTTGTGATGATGCAATGAAATATGAGACAGCATCTGTATGTATACCACCATGTTATGTAAAACAGGCTGCAGAATATATGGGTGATCGGATGGCTGTTTGCACCGTTATTGGTTTCCCGAATGGAAATGTGACAACGGAAACAAAAGCATTTGAAACAAAGGATGCATTGGAAAATGGTGCTTCTGAAATCGATATGGTAATCAATATCGGATGGCTGAAGGATAAAAAATATGATCTCGTCGAGAATGAAATCAGAAAGTTAAAGGAAATCTGCGGAGATAAGATTCTTAAGGTTATTATTGAGACATGCTTCCTTACCGACGAAGAAAAGATCAAGATGTGTGAAATTGTAACAAATGCAGGAGCAGATTATATTAAGACATCGACAGGGTTTGGCGGAGCAGGAGCAACATTTGACGATATCAAATTGTTTGCGGAGCATATTGGACCAAATGTAAAAATGAAGGCAGCTGGCGGAATTTCTTCAATCAGTGATGCGGAGACATTCCTTAATCTCGGTGCAGATCGTCTTGGAACAAGCCGTATTGTTAAAATCGTAAAAAACGAAGAGGCAACTGGATATTAAAGAAAAAGAGGTGTCTGTTATGGAACAGATTTACATTGAAAAATTGATTGAGACCGCCATTGCGCAGTTGGATTATTCTTATACGCCGTATTCCAATTTTAAGGTAGGAGCGGCACTTCTTACAAAAAATGGAGATATCTATACGGGATGTAATATTGAAAATGCCGCTTATACGCCAACAAACTGTGCAGAAAGAACAGCTTTTTTTAAGGCAGTAAGTGAAGGTGTCCGTGATTTTCAGGCAATTTGTATTGTCGGTGGTAAAGATGGTGTTTTGACGGAGTATGCGGCACCGTGTGGTGTATGTCGTCAGGTTATGATGGAATTTTGTAACCCAAAAACATTCCAGATTATTCTTGCAATTGATAAAGAACGATATGATATTTACACATTAGAAGAGTTGTTGCCTCAGGGATTTGGTCCATCAAATCTTGCTTAGAAGAGACAAAAGGAATAGAAAGACGAGGTAGACGGAAATGAAGAAATATAACAGAATTTTTGTGATTGTTCTGGATTCTTTGGGAATTGGAGCCATGCCGGATTCGGATAAATTTGGAGATGTTGGTGTGGATACATTTGGGCATATTCTGAATAAGATGGGAACGCTTGCCATTCCGAATATGGCCAAACTTGGCATGCTTAATCTTCATACCGGTGGCGATATGAAAGCTGTGGCAGAGCCAATGGGTCGTTATGCACGTTTAAGTGAAGCAAGCAATGGAAAAGACACAATGACCGGTCATTGGGAAATGATGGGTATCAAGACAGAAAAGCCATTCAAGACATTTACGGATCATGGTTTTCCACCAGAACTTATTGCAGAACTAGAGAAGAAATGTGGAAAAAAAGTAATTGGAAATAAAAGTGCAAGTGGAACAGAAATCATTGAAGAACTAGGTGAAGAAGAAATAAAAAATGGTTCTATGATTGTATATACTTCTGCAGACTCTGTACTTCAGATTTGCGGAAATGAAGAAACGTTTGATTTACAAAATCTGTATCGTTGCTGTGAAATTGCAAGAGAGATTACATTAAAGGATGAGTGGAGAGTCGGAAGAGTCATTGCCAGACCGTATGTGGGTAAAAAGAAAGGCGAATTTAAACGTACCAGTAATCGCCACGATTATGCATTAAAACCTACAGGACCTACGGTATTAAATGCTTTAAAAGATCATGGACTTGATGTCATTGGTGTTGGAAAAATAAACGATATCTTCTGTGGAGAGGGAATAACAGAGACGTATCATTCAACAAGTTCTGTCAATGGTATGGAGCAAACAATAGAAATCTGTCAGAAAGATTTTGAAGGTCTTTGCTTTGTTAACCTGGTCGATTTTGATGCATTGTGGGGTCACAGAAGAAACGTAGAAGGTTATGCCCGTGAAATCGAAAAGTTTGATCAGAAATTGGGAGAACTTTTAGAAGTACTTAGAGAGGATGATCTTTTGATTTTGACAGCAGACCATGGAAATGATCCGACTTATACCGGAACCGACCACACACGCGAATATGTGCCATTTATTGCTTATGCAAAAGGCATGGAAAATGGCGGGGCGCTGGAGGCAGAGAATACATTTGCCATCATTGGTGCTTCAGTGGCAGAGAATTTTGGCGTTAAAATGCCGGAAGGAACCATTGGCCACTCTATTTTGCAGAAGATATAAGTAGGGGTAAATAACGACAGATAAAAGACATGTTTTGCGTAAGATCAGAAAATGAGGATGATATATGGAACATAGCTATTTGCAAATTGCGTTGCCGTTTTTGAGTCAATTAGATAGTGAAAGACAGAGGCAGTTTGAGGAATACTTTAAAAGTGCTCCCATATGGGTAATAGATGCGCTCACAACGGAAAATGTGCCGAAGGGAACCGTATTTATACATGAAAATGAACCTGCGGACACCATTATCTTTGTCGGACGAGGTAAGGTAAAGGCTACAGATTATCGAGTTTCAGGTATTGCGTTTGATTTTTTAAAGCTAGATAACATGATTGCGCTCGGTGGAATGGAAGTGCTGATGGACATTAAGTACTATAGGGCAACCCTTGAAACGGAGACGGATTGTATTCTGGTAAAACTGCCGCGTGCTTATTATGAGAAGTGGATAAATAATGATACGGATACCTATCGTATTGAAGTAAAGTATACCTGTGCATCTTTGTTGGATGAAGTGCGACGCAATCGTTTGTATTTATTTTTAGAAGGTGCAGACAGGCTGACATTATTGTATGTTACCTTATATGAAAAATACAATAAAAAGGGACTACTTTGCATTAAGGAAAGCCGCATGGAAATGGCAAACGAGACGGGGCTTAGCTTGAAAAGTATTAGTAGAGCAATCAAGAAATTTACGGAAGAAGGTCTCGTAACAAAAAATGGAAACCAGATTTTAATTAATCAGGATCAATATAAAAAATTAAAAGAAATTATTAATGAAAAAATTGATAGTGTATAGAGAATGGGGGTAAGAGACGATGAATGATGTGTATGATAAACTCAAAACCTGTTTAGAAAGTGTACGTAAAAAAACTGATTTTGTTCCGGAAGTAGCGTTGATTTTAGGATCGGGCTTAGGAGATTATGCGGATCAGATTAAAATTGAAACAACCATAGATTATACGGATATAGATGGATTTCCGACATCTACAGTTGCAGGACACAAGGGAAGATTTGTATTTGGTTATGTAAATGATGTAAAAGTTGTCATTATGCAAGGAAGAGTGCATTATTACGAGGGATATCCGATGACAGACGTTGTGCTTCCTACCAGATTAATGGGTATGATGGGAGCAAAGAAGCTGGTTCTTACGAATGCAGCAGGTGGTGTGAATCCAGACTTTAAGCCGGGAGATTTCATGTTGATTACAGATCATATTACGACAGGAATACCAAGTCCTTTGATTGGAGCAAACATAGATGAACTTGGTGCAAGATTCCCAGATATGAGTGAAGTATATAGTCTTCGTATGAGAAATATTATAAAAGCAGAAGCTGATAAGTTGGGAATTTCTCTTCAGGAAGGCGTTTATGTACAATTTACAGGACCGGCCTATGAGACACCGGCAGAAGTAAGAATGTGCAGAATCTGGGGTGGAGATGCTGTTGGTATGAGTACAGCCTGTGAGGCGCTTTGTGCACGTCATATGGGTATGGAAGTATGTGGTATCTCATGTATTACAAATCTTGCAGCGGGATTGTCAAAACAGCAGTTGAATCATAAAGAAGTGCAGGAAACAGCAGATCGCGTAGCGGAACAGTTCAAGAGTCTGATTACCAGTGTTGTTTCAAATATTTAAGAAAATGCAGGATGTTTAACGTCTAATCTAAAGGTGATGAAGAAAGCAGCATTGATTTTGATGAAATCATTGCTGTTTTTTCTATTGGAAAGTTGGACAAGACAAGGTATAATGTCTTTAAGTGTATAATTATGTCTGAAAAGAGGAAAATGGGGGATATTCATGAGAAGAGAGAAAATTACAATCGCTTTTGCCAGTGTGATAGAGGCATTATTTCTACTACTGGAGATTTATTTTATGATACATGCCAAAGGTAATTTTCCGGTCTTATTGATCGTTGCAATCTGTATGGTTGCAGTTCTGTTTTTTTTGGTGTTATCAATTATTGAGCTGAACCAAAAGAATAAAGAAAATGAGCGTCAGGAATATGCAGATATTTATAAAGCGCAAAAGGCATCTTATCTTGCACAGAAAAAATATTTTGATGAGTTAAATGAGCGCTTGAATCAATTGGAAGAAAATACAAATTTTCCAGCGGAGGATATTATTACCGCGCAAAAGGCAGTTGCTAAGGTTACAATTTCCAGAAGTAAAGAAAATGCAGATGCTCTTATGAATGCCAATGACGAATTGATACAGCGCGTGTTTGGATTTGAGGAAAAATTGGCAGATAATAATGATGCATTGCTTCGCCAGCAGGAGACATTATTGCAGCAGACAAGAGAAGAGCTTGTGGCTAATAATAAGGGTATGCAAGACCAGTTTCATATATTGCATCAGGCATTAGAACAGATGAAACAGGAAATCAGTGATTTGGAACTTAGACAGGGGCAGCAGGGTCAGATGTCGTCCGCGGAACAGATGCGCATGCCGCAGGAAGCTGTACAGGAAGCGCCTGTGGTGGAGGCACCTACTGCAGAAGAGCCAGCAATCGAAGAACCAGTGTTTGATGATGCACCGGTAATGGATGAGCCAATGCCGGAAGAACCAGCGGTTATGGAAGAGGCAGTGATGGAAGAACCAGAGGTACAACCTGTGGAGGAAATGCCTGCAAATAATAATGGTGAAATTTCACAGGCAGAGATTGATGCGATGCTTGCTAGTTTAGTGTCGGATACGGATCAAATGCGCCAGGATGAGCCTGTGATTGAAGAAGAGGCACCGATGATTGATGAAGGACCGGTAGCGGAGGAAGAAGCAGAGCAAATCGCAGAAGAAGCGCAGGAGACCGAAGAACCGCTTATGATGGGTGATTTACCTAGTATAGATGAGTTACCGCCTGATGATGATTTGCCAAGCATAGATGATTTGCCGTCTGTTGATGACTTGCCAAGCATAGATGAGTTAGACGAATTGGATTTGCCAGATTTGGAAAATTATGAAGAAGATACAAGCGAGTTGCCAAATATGGATACAATCCCAGAACCGGAGCCGATTATGATGGATGCACCAGTAGCAGACGATAAGCCAGCTATGTCGGATTTATCAGATTCAAATAAAGTGTTATCGCCGGACGAAATAGCTGCTTTATTCGCAAATAAGTAAGAATCATCCTAGAGCCACCTGATAAAAAGTGTGGCTCTTTTGATATGAAGAAAGAAAATAAAAGAATTATAAAAAAATGTAAAAAAGTACTTGCTTTTTTTGTGAAATCGTAGTAATATATTTTTTGTCGTCAGGAACGACGGATATAGGTAAGCGCGATTAGCTCAGCTGGCAGAGCACCTGACTCTTAATCAGGGTGTCCAGGGTTCGAACCCCTGATCGCGCATTTGAAGAGTGTCGGACTTAGAAATGTCTAGGTTTGGCGCTTTTTTTTTGTTAATAACAGTATGAGGTTTGTTGAAATAGTTTAGGGTCAGTCGTGATGGACTGACCCTTTTAAAATGTTTGTTTGGGAAAAATATCAGGAAGTGGGAAATTTATCATAAATATATCATTATCCCAGAATCAATGGAAACTATTTATAAAAAAAATATATATGATATAAACGATATATGAACTTTGTAAGAGAAAAATTTAAGAGGAGGAAACTAGTATGATGGAAAAGTTACAAAGATTCGGTGGAGCAATGATGGCTCCAGTCATGTTAATGCCATTTGCGGGTATTATGGTTGGTTTGTCTACTGTATTTACAAACGCAGACATTATGGGTGCATTAGCAGCGAATGAAGGGATTTGGTATCAATTCTGGACAATGATGTACGATGGTGGATATGCATTGTTCAATCAGCTTCCATTGTTATTTGCTGTTTCTTTGCCATTGGGGTTAACAAAGAAAGCATCGGGACGAGCTGCAATGGAATCATTTTTGATTTATATCATTTTCAATTATTTTGTACAGTCTATGTTGACATTTTGGGGAGAAAATCTTTTTCATGTGGATTTCTCACAAGAAGTAGGAGGCGTTAGTGGTCTTACAACAATTGCCGGAATTAAGACGCTTGATATGAGTGTGTTAGGAGCAATTTTTATCGCGGCAATTGTTGCATGGATTCATAATCGATTCTATGAAAAGAAACTACCAGCTGTACTCAGTTCTTTCCAAGGCTCAGCGTTAGTTGTTATCGTGGGATTTATTACGATGATTCCAGTAGCGTTTCTTACGTGCCTTGTTTGGCCAAATGTGCAGCAAGGAATTTTGGGGTTACAGGATTTATTGGCAAAATCAGGAAATCTGGGAGTATTTCTGTTTACTTTCTTGGAGAGAATTACACTGCCAACGGGATTACATCATTTTCTGTGGACACCATTTGATCTTGGACCAGCAGTTATTCCAGATGGAAATTGGACACATTGGCTTGCGCATGTGAATGAGTATGCAGCATCAACAAAACCATTAAAAGAACTGTTTCCAACAGGTGGATTTGCATTATATGGAAACTGTGCTGTGTGGGGAATGCCTGCAATAGCATTTGCAATGTATAAGACAGCAAAGCCTGAAAATAGAAAAAAAGTTGCAGCAATGTTGATTTCTGCAACAATACCAGCAGTATTATGTGGAATTACAGAACCAATTGAATTTGCATTCTTATTCATTTCACCGGCTTTATTTGCAGTAAGTGCCCTTTTAGCGGCATTATTATCAACAACATTATATATTTTTGGTGTTGTTGGATATCAGGGCGGCGGACTGATTGACTATGTTACATATAATTGGATGCCAATGTTTCAGAATCATTCAAAAGAAGTTGTTACACATGTTGTAATAGGTCTGATTTTCATGGTGATTTATTTTGTAGTATTTTATTTTGCAATTAAGAAATTTGACATAAAAACTCCGGGGCGCGAAGTGGTAACGGAAGGAATGGATGATGGAGATACTTCTGTTGGTAAAGGTGCAGAGAAGTTTAAAAATATGGCAGAAGGTATTTTAAAAGCGCTAGGCGGGAAAGAAAATATCGTAGATGTTGCAAATTGTATGACAAGATTACGATTAACGGTAAAAGACGAAAAGATTTTGGCGTCAGATGAAGAATTTAAGAAATATGATGCGAAAGGAGTCGTAAGAAAAGGAAAAGCGGTTCAGGTTATTATCGGATTTGACGTAGAAAACGTTCGTGGAGAATTTGAAAGATTATTATAAAAACGATAACGAGAAGGAGAAATCAAAATGGAAAAAAGTTCAATTGTAATTGCAGGTGGCGGAAGTACTTATACACCAGGAATCGTTTTAATGTTATTAGAACATCTGGATCGATTTCCTCTAAGACAGATTAAATTTTATGATAATGATGCGGAAAGACAAAAGATTGTTGCAGATGCTTGTGAGATCATCATTAAAAAGCAATGCCCAGATATTAAGTTTATAGCAACAACAGATCCACAGACAGCATTTACAGATGTAGATTTTGTTATGGCTCATATTCGTGTTGGAAAGTACAAAATGCGTGAATTAGATGAAAAAATTCCGATGAGATATGGTGTTGTTGGACAGGAAACTTGTGGTCCAGGAGGAATTGCTTATGGAATGCGTTCTATTGGAGGAGTTATAGAATTAGTTGATTATATGGAGAAATATTCTCCAAATGCATGGTTATTAAACTATTCAAATCCAGCCGCAATTGTTGCAGAAGCAACTAGAAGATTACGTCCAAATTCTAAAATTCTTAATATCTGTGACATGCCGATTAGTATTGAAAATAACATGGTAGAAATTTTGGGTTATGAAAAACGTTCGGATATTGTGACACGTTATTATGGATTGAACCATTTTGGCTGGTGGAGTGATGTGCGCTGCGCAAAAACAGGAAGAGATTTGATGCCACAATTACGTGAGTATGTTAGGAAACAGGGATATTTAGTAAAATCTGATATTGAAGAAGCGAAGCAACACGGAGATAACAGTTGGAACGAAACATATCGGATGGCAAAAGATATTCATGCAATTGATCCCGAGACATTACCAAATACATATTTGAAATATTATCTGATGCCAGATACTGTGGTAGAACATACAGATCCGGAATATACAAGGGCAAATCAGGTGATGGATACAAGAGAAAAAGAAGTATTTCATGCTTGCCGAGAAATCAAAGAAAAAGGTAATTTTGAAGGAAATGAATTGATGATGGATGAGCACGCATCTTATATTGTTGATCTTGCGACTGCTTTGAAATTTAATACATACGCGAGAATGCTCTTGATTGTTGAAAACAATGGAATTATTGAGAACTTTGACCCAACAGCTATGGTAGAAGTGCCGTGTCTTGTAACGTCTAATGGACCGGAACCACTATCTATCGGTACAATCCCAACATTCCAAAAAGGCTTAATGGATGAACAGGTGGCAGTGGAGAAATTAGTTGTCGATGCTTGGGAAGAGGGTTCTTATCAGAAATTATGGCAGGCAATCTCTTTGTCAAAAACAGTTCCAAGTATTACAGTTGCGAAAAAGATTTTAGATGATCTTTATGAAGCAAATCGTGAGTATTGGCCTGAATTAAAATAGCTCTTATATGAAAAAATCAGCTTGTCCAGTTCCAAAACAAGACATATAATTATCTCAAAATAGATATCGTTTGTGTAAAATGATATCGTATACTAAAAACTAAAAGAGGTAATTATGCTGGTAGATTTAATTAATAAGAATTATAAAGCACTAAGTGACGCGGATCTGTATAGCTTAAAATGTATTGTAGAGATTGGAAAAGCTATTGAAAAGATGAGCATAGAACAACTAGCATCACAATGTGATACTTCGAAAAGTTCTATATTACGTTTGACGCAGAAATTGGGTTTTTCCGGATATAGTGAATTCAAGAACTATATAAAATGGGAAAGCCCAAAGTCTGTTACAGACGTAGAAATATGTTCAGATATAAAAGCAGATTTTAACAACACATGCATTCATTTAGAGAATTCTAATCAATTGAGAGAAATAGCACAATTGATTAAAGACTCGAATCAGGTTTTAGTATATGGAACGGGACAGGCACAAAGATATTGTGCAATGGAATTTCAGAGATTATTTATGCAAATAAATAAATATGTTTATTATGTGGGTGCGAGCGATGAATTCCGATTATTGGCAAAAGGGTTAAAAAAGGGAAGTACAGTCATTATTATCTCTTTATCAGGAGATATGAAAAAAATAGAGGACATTGTAAGAATGATGAAGTTAAAAGATATTAAAATAATATCATTAACAAATTTTCATAACAACGAACTAGCGGCAATAGCGGATTATCGGTTATATGCTGTAAGCTCAGAAATTCCAATTGGTGACAATTTGATACACAACTCATTTGTAGATTTTTTTGTAGTTATTGAATATTTATTTCGGGAATATCTAAAAATTTATCAGTGAGAATGAGAAAACAACGGAATGTTGTATTTTCATGTCATATCGGCAATACAGATCCCCCTAACTAGGATAAAAAAGTGAACCAAAATAGTTAATAAACGTATAGTGCGATGATATTTCCCATGCTATACTTAATGTAAATTTAGATGATATAGACTCGTATCGTTGCGAATGGGTTGAGGAGGTACTTATGGGAAACGTAGGGGAATGGATTGCTGCGGGAAAAGCAATTCTAGGAATTGAGTTTGGTTCAACAAGAATCAAAGCGGTATTGATTGATGATAAACATAAGCCGATTGCCAGTGGAGATTATGTATGGGAAAACCGTTTGGAAGGCGGTTTTTGGACCTATCATGATGATGAAATCTGGACAGGTTTACAGGAAAGTTATGTTAATCTGAAAAAAGATGTAGCAGACAAGTATGGCATAAAGTTAACGAAAGTAGCAGCGCTTGGTTTTAGTGGAATGATGCATGGATATCTGGCATTTGATCAGGAAGGAAAGTTACTGGTTCCGTTCCGCACCTGGAGAAATAGTACAACAGGTCCTGCAGCAGAACAGCTGAGTCAGCTGTTTTCATACAATATACCGGAACGCTGGAGTATTTCTCATTTATATCAGGCAATTTTAAATGGGGAAGACCATGTGAAAGATGTTGCCTATTTTACGACATTGGCGGGATATATTCACTGGCGGATGACCGGCCAGAAAGTGCTTGGTGTAGGAGATGCATCGGGTATGTTTCCGATTGATCCGAAGACAAAGCAGTATGATGCTGTTATGGTAGAAAAATTTGACCGACAGATTGCGGATCGTCATTTCTCATGGCATTTGGCAGAAATTCTTCCAGAGATTCGCATAGCAGGAGAATCTGCAGGATATTTGACAGAGGAAGGTGCGAGATTATTAGATCCAAGTGGAGATTTGGAAGCAGGTATCCCATTAGCACCGCCAGAAGGTGATGCCGGAACAGGTATGGTTGCGACAAATAGCGTAAAACAGCGTACCGGTAATGTATCAGCCGGAACATCTGTGTTTGCGATGATTGTTCTGGAAAAAGAGCTTAGCAAGTACTATCCACAGATTGATATGGTAACAACACCAGATGGAAGTCTGGTTGCTATGGTGCACGCAAATAACTGTACGAGTGATTTGAACGCATGGGTTGGTCTTTGTGGTCAGGTTTTAGATGCTTTTGGTGTAAAAGTAGCAGGGGATGAGCTGTACGGTACACTTTACCGTAAGTCTTTAGAAGCAGATCCAGACTGTGGCGGGCTTCTTTCTTATGGATTTTTGTCAGGTGAATATATTATGAACTGTACAGAAGGTCGTCCGATGTTTGTGCGTACACCAGAAAGTCATTTTAATCTGGCAAACTTTATGAGATCTCATTTATACGCAAGTTTCGGTGCATTAAAAGTAGGTATGGATCTCCTTTTGCAGCAGGAAAAAGTAGAAATTGATGCGATTTATGGCCATGGCGGTATTTTTAAGACGAAGGGTGTGGCACAGAATTATTTGGCAGCAGCGCTAAATACACCAGTTTCTGTTATGGAGACAGCGGGTGAAGGTGGTCCTTGGGGTATGGCGCTTTTGACGGCATATCTTGTTCATAAGGCAGAAGGAGAATCGCTTGCTGATTATCTGGAACATCATGTTTTTGCAGGTGCTGTGGGAACTTCTGTGGATCCGGATCCAAAGGATGTAGAAGGATTTGCAGCATATGCAAATCGATTCAAAAATGCGATTGCTGTTGAGCAGGCAGCGGTGGATAAGTTATAAGACAAAGATAGAGATATGTGATAAGTATAGTATGAGGTGAATTTTATGTTAGAGCAATTAAAACAGGAAGTATACGAGGCAAATATGCTTTTGCCCAAATATGAGCTGGTAACATTTACCTGGGGAAATGTCAGTGGAATTGATAGAGAAGCCGGGTTATTTGTAATTAAACCGAGTGGTGTGGAATATGATAAGCTGACACCAGAGGATATGGTGGTTGTAGATTTGCAGGGAAACAAAGTAGAGGGAAAATACAATCCATCTTCAGATACAGCAACACATATGGTTCTTTACAATCGATTCCCTGAAATTGGAGGAATCGTGCATACACATTCGACCTGGGCAACTTCTTGGGCGCAGGCAGGCAGAAGCATTCCATGTTATGGAACAACGCATGCAGACTATATTTATCAGGATGTACCGTGCGTTCGTAATTTGACAAAGCAGGAAATTGATGAAGCATACGAATTGAATACAGGTATTTTAATTGCGGATGAATATGAGGCAAGAGGTATCGACTATATAGCAACACCTGCAGTCCTTTGTAAGAATCATGGACCATTTACCTGGGGTAAGGATGCACACGAGGCAGTGCACAATGCAGTTGTTTTGGAAGAAGTAGCGAGAATGGCAGCAAATTGCGAAATGATCAATCCGAAAGTTGCACCAGCGCCAATAGAATTACAAAACAAGCATTATTATCGTAAACATGGCGCTAATGCATATTATGGGCAGAAATAAATGCCATTCGTTCAAAAGAGATTTTTCAAATCGTGATTTAGGTTGCGCAGAGATTTGCGAAAGCATTTGCTAATCTTCATGCAGTGAAAATAACGATAAAGATAGGGTATATAAAAACAACATTTCATAATAAGAGAGAGTCTTTGGGCTTTCTCTTATTTTATGCAAAAAAGACCGGGTAAGTTCAAAAATCTTATATGATGTAATCCTTTTTTTTGCCTTCTTGGAGTGCTATAATAGGATTTGTCGAATGAACAGGCAGGATTAGTCTATCGGTAGGGCGCCAGCTTCCCAAGCTGGATAGGCGGGTTCGACT
>OIWO01002340.1_pt1 | contig 12649 bp, 6 predicted proteins | sample 1587641 | NCBI WGS metagenome assembly OIWO01 (sample SAMEA3888924, study PRJEB22519) | human gut metagenome | biome: human gut; feature: human-associated habitat; material: faeces | place: Denmark | collected 2010
TGCCAGCCACTTACACCGACACGTGCGCCGAATGCGGGAGCAAACTTATAACCGACATTAAGAGCTGCTGCCGGAGAAATAAGATCAGTGAATTTTGCTTCACCTACGGTATGGGCTGCTCCTATTTGTGCTTGAATGAACCAATGAGGTTTGAAAGAAATCTTTTCAGGTTCCTTGATACGCTGTTCCTGGGCGGAAATTGGCAATACACTGATAGCCATTATACCTATCAACAGTTTTCTTCTAATGCTCATAATTGATTAATTTACATTAAACATAAAGCGCCTCTCATTAGAGAGAAGCGCTTCATTATATTTAAGTTCAAAAAGAATTAGTTACCTAATGTCTTTTCAACCGGGATAATCACATAAGACTTAACTGTACCCCACTTGTAAGTGACAGTAACAGGTAATCTCAAGTTGAATGCACCGACAGCGTTACCATTGTTTGTATATGTAACGGTACCATAAGTATCCTTAGCAGGAGCTGCAGGAATAGGATTAACCGTAGTACCAGTTTGAGTAATTACCAGTTGTGAAGTAACCTCAGACAACTTCTTAGAATTGATATCGTTACCATTCAAGTCAGTAGTAATATTAGGTATATCAACTGTAATTAGCTCGATTCCATAATAACCGAAGTAGTTAGCTTTTACTGTTGTGCTGAATGCTTGGTTTCTCCAATCAGAGAAGCTCAACAGGTCGAGCATATTAACTGTAGAACCATTATCAACAGCATCTTGGAACTTACCTTCACCGGCAATTACATCAATCGGACGCAAGAAGTAAGCCATATATTCACCGTTAGTGATAGGCAACTCTAATGCACATTCACCGGTAGTTGCTTTAATGTTAATCCAAGCATAGAATCCGGCAGATGGAACTGAGTTGTGACTTGCAATATTCAACAGGTCTTTTGCAAAGTCTGTATTTTGATAAGTGACTACACCATCAGCATCAATCACTGCTACATTTTGAGTCGCAGCACCGGCAGTAGCTTTCAATGTCAAGCCATCATCACTAACTGATAATGTATATTCAGTACCGCTCAAACCTTTCTCTTTACGATTTACGTTCTTAGATGCAAAAATATACTTGTAAGCAGTAGCACCTGTGATAATAGGTTTGTTTCCTTCAAATGTGTTATCCAAATCAACTGCAAATGCACAGTCATCAGTCAGAGTACCCGGAACAACTACATTCAGACGAACGTAAGTCTTATTAGCATCCCAGTATTCAGCGATCTTGTTAGAAGCAGGAATTGTAACAGCGGCAATTGCATTAACCTTAGTAGACAATGTGATAGTTACATCGCTGTAAGAATCTTCATAACCAGCTTTCGGTTTGTAAGTTACAACAGCCTTCAATGAGCCAACATCAGAAGTCTTCGCCAAAGCTAACTTCATATCGGCCTGAGAAATAGTCCACTTCAACAAGTCAGTTTGTGTAACTTCTCCAGCATCGGCAACCTCAGTAACCACACCATCGCCGGTATACAACGGATTGGCAGCTTCATAGATAGTCTTGAACATCTTATAGTCCATACCCAACTTGTTATAAACCTTCACATTCATTTGTTCAACTGTCAATGCGAATACTTTATCATCACATTGGTTAGTGAATGGATCAAATGTGAACGGAGCGTCAATAGCAGGAGCCTTATCTTTAGTGATCATCACTTTAATCCAACCTGTGCTGACCACTTTATTATTAGCTTTCGTATCCAACAGCTGAACACGTACCAATGGCTGACGACCTACGGCAGCATACGGAGTAGCTGTTTCATTAAACAATTTCGGATACAAAACCGAACCTGTCAATCTAGCGAAATCACTTTGGTTAGTCTGATTAGTACCATCAATATAAGCACACAAATGGAAATCATACTTCAAGCCTAATTTTGCCAGTTCCGCAGCAGACATAGTCAAATCTGTTTTATTAGCAGCCACGTCATCATAACAAGTAATAACTTTGTCAGCAAGATCGATACCGGTAGTTGAGTTATAAGCAACTTCATAGTCTGCGTCAGCCTTGATAGCATCATCTGCCTTACCAGAGGTTGTTCCATACAAGTGATGTTGTGCAGCAGCTGCAGCTTTTTTAGCCTTGTCACCCAAAATCACGTTTTCATAATCTGTTGCGTAGATAGCTCTATACTCATCAGTAATTGTATTACCAGCTTCTGTTTCTACACGGATAGCCAAAACAGTAATCTTAGAACTTGAGATAGCTTCAATCAACTCAGTAGTAGCCTTGAAGTAAACAGTCAAAACACCGTCTTTTACTTCATAGCTTTCAACTTCCGGATTAGAAGCAGCTGCTCTAGTTTTATTAATATACTCTTTATCTGCAGAAAGTACAGTGATCTTCTTAATCTGTTCTTTAGTTGCACTTGACGGATTCAGATAATAAGTACCCGCAATAACCGGACGAACATAAGAATTTGTAGTAGCTTTTTCCCATACTTCACCAGTAGCAGTAGCCGGATTACAGCTAGTGGTTTCACCCCAAGCTTTGTAAACGACTTTCAAAGCCTTCATTGAAGGAACGCCTCCCAGATAAGCATCCGGTTCGAAGCCAAAGCTTGTAATAGGCAACACATCACAGATCATCAAATTAACAGGTTCTGCATTACCATATTTAATAGCCCAGCCATAAGTTACGCCATCTGTAGTCATTTCTGTGATAGTCAGCGTACCTTGCTTAGGTATTGTAACCCCGGTAGCAACACCGTCATATTTTACAACGCCATCTTCACCAACAGTCAATTTGGTAGCATCAAACTTGGTATCAGTGTCAGTATCTGTAAAAGTAATAGTCTTAGTCTGTTTATTACCTTTGTCATCGGTCAAAGTAATAGTAGCTTTATTACCATCCTGAGATACATCCAAAGTGTACGTAGTATTCGTATCGTTATCAGGGATCGTATAAGTAGTAGGAGTCCCCGATTGATCTGTTACTGTCAATACACCATTAGCAAAGGATACCGATTTCACATAAGCCAATGCTCCGAACTTGGTATTCAAGTCAGCTAATGTTTTTTCGACTGCATCCACACGTTCGCTCAGACCATTGATGTCGTCATCGTAGTCTTTACAAGATGTAAATGTGCCCGTCGAAGACGCTAATAACGCTCCAAACAGGACTGCATTTAAAAACTTTTTGTTCATAATAAAAAAACTTTTAATTTATAAATTAAATAATAAAAATATAATCTCTCGATGTCGATTCAATAATCCCATGTGTTGTCCCCATTCATTTTTAGTGTAACCTCCTTTTCTTTTTTTGTTTTACCTGTGTCCATGCTCCATAGAGGATGAACAAGAAACTTACTCCCAATACTTTTTACCCGTTACTTTGTAGGTAACGGGAAAACCTTTGTGCCTGCTCTTCGGGAGTAGTCAATACTGAAAAATGATACGATAAGCAATGAAACTTTTTTACCCCTGCTTCTGAAAGGCAGTAGAGGGAAGGAGATCTTTTGCAAAAATTTAGAAGTTAACAAAGCCCTAATACAAAGAATCCGCGTGTTTTATTTGGTTAATTCCTATTTTGAGTAGTTTATTAGAAAAAATGTATGATTTCGTTTGGTTGTTTTAAGAAATATGCTCATATTTGCACCGGTATTTATTCCCGTTACCTACAAAGTAACAGACTATTTATCAAGCGATTAATCCACTAATAGTACGCTTCACAAACTCAACGACCTGTCTATTAGCTTCATCTATTTTCTTATTCCTGAAAGGCTTCAGATACGTTTCAGTCACAGTGATGGAAGAGTGTCCCATTGCTTCGGAAATAATACCCGGATGAATCTCACAATAATAGGCTGTCGTAGCCCAAGTGTGACGTGCAGTATAAGAGCTCAATCTATCACCCAATCCCAGTAATTCGCCCAGCAACATCAACTGACGATTGAATGTGCGCAATGCCAACTGATATTCACGATAAGCCTCCGGAGTCCCTTCACGACTCTTTAACAAAGAAAACAGATAAGGAGAAGAACTGTCACGGTTCATATATCTCTTTACCAGAATCATCGCTTCTGCAGTTAGAGTCACCGACAAGGTGCGGCCTGTCTTACGTCTGCGATATGTAATCACATTGTCACGTAAATCACTTTTACGCAAATAGGCGAGATCGACAAAAGGCAAACCGCGCAATAAAAACATAAGGATAAATAATTCCTGTGCCTTGCGTAATGACGGAGAACCGACAAAAGCCTGTGATAACCTGGCAAATACTTTCTTTATATCCTCCTCACCTAACGCACGTTTATGATCGGCACGAGTACCTGTATAAACAGAACGGAACAAGTGAGGAACATAAGGTGCCTTACGAAGATCGACAGCACGATTATAAACTGCACGAAACGTGCGCAAATAAGTGGAGACGGTATTCCAACTACATCCACGACTACGAAGATGCACTTCGAACCCTTTTAACCACTCCGGACTCACCTCATAGAAGGTGAAATCCTCTTTCCCACAATAAGCAATGATGGCATTGAGACTGCTACGGTAGACGTGCGCAGTACCAAAGTTTCCCTCCATCTGTAGTCCCTTGGCTACTTGCTTCATAAATGCTACTACTTTTAACATTTTAATCACTATTAAATAAATTACGCGATAAATATAAGGGTATTTTCGTAACCAAAGCTATCCGATACACATATATTCATTCATTTTAGAGTTGTCCGGACAGTATGTGAATCAATGACCGGCATGTGAAACTAACAAAAAAGAAAGCTGGTATGTTTCAGCAGGATTCCCCACAAAATATAATTGCAGACAGATAAAATCATCATTATCGTAACAAGCAGACAGAAGATTCATTATCTTTGTGGAGTCGCAAACAACTAATAAACAGAAATAATGACGAAATTTATCAATCCATTTACCGACGTAGGATTTAAAAAAATCTTCGGGCAGGAAATGACCAAAGACTTGTTAATTGATTTCTTGAACGACCTGCTGGTAGATGAAAAACATATAATAGACATAACCTTTCTCGATAAGGAAATACTACCCGAGTATATGGGCGACCGAGGGGTGATTTACGATATCTACTGTACCACTGAAAGCGGAGAACAGTTTATCGTAGAGATGCAGAACAAGCAACATGTACACTTTCGTGAACGTGCCTTGTATTACCTTTCAAAGACTGTTGCCCGGCAGGGTGAGAAAGGAGCTGAATGGAAGTTTGACCTGAAAGCCGTATACGGTGTGTTCTTTATGAATTTCCGGTTGGACAATTTGCCGCATAAGCTTCGTACGGATGTTGTGCTTACAGATCGTGACACGCACGAACAATTTTCCGACAAGCTTCGTTTTATTTTTATCGAGTTGCCTGCTTTTTCAAAGGAGGAACAAGAGTGTGAGACTGACTTTGAACGATGGATTTATGTACTGAAGAATATGGAAACGTTGAAAAGATTGCCATTCAAAGCCCGTAAATCGGTTTTTGAGAAATTAGAAAAGATTGTAGATATCGCTTCGCTTTCAAAAGAGGAGCGGATGAAGTATGACGAAAGCATCAAAGTGTACCGGGATAATCTCGTGACGCTGGAATTTGCAGAACAGAAGGGACGTGCAGAAGGCAAAGAGGAAGGACGTGCTGAAGGTAAGGAAGAAACTGCCCGAAACCTGAAAAAGATGGGAGTTTCACTGGAAATTATCTCCAAAGCTACCGGATTGAGCATAGAAAAAATAGAAGCATTATAGTTTTCACCGTCTATCTGTATAGAACGGGATCGGTAAATATCCCATATTGCAAGATGAAGATCAAAGCTTAACTTTAAGTTGACCTTTGATCTTCATCTTTTATTTAATGTAAGTTTGATACAAAATCCCCCCTCTTTCTTTATCGGAAACAAAATTGTATAGTAAAAACAAAAAAAAAGAGGATGCCACTAGGAAAAAGGGCGGGCATCCTCTTTAGGGGACAGAATAAGACACACTTTCACAAGTACAATCTTATCTGCTACTCCCCAACATGATTTCTCCACATTTCAGTGAAGAAAGGGGTTTATTGCGGAAATACAGACTTTCACAAGCATGCATTTCCTAATACTCTCATGTGAGGGTTCTCGTACGAATACGAAAAGATGTGGGGAACAAACACCTCACATGAGAATAGGGGAATATCTTTTAAAAAGAAAAGGGTTCTTGCTACAAATTTTATTCCGCTATACAGATACATACTCGGTTTTCTTCAGCCTTCTGATATGGCTGTACCGTATCTCCTTTATAACTGGTAATAATTCTATCTGCTGCTATCCCTTTTGCTTTCAAAGCGTCTGCAACATTCTTCGCACGTTTCTCCGACAAAGTCATGTTGATTTTCGGGTTACCGGTTTCCTTGTCGGCATATCCGGTGACAGCAACTTTACTGGTTGGGTTTTTCTCCATATATTTAATCATAGCATCAATCTTGGGCAACTGATCATTTTGCAGAAGTGCAGAGTTCAATGCAAAGAATATATCCTGCTTCATCGGTTCCACAGCTACTACAGGTGCCGGTTCCGGCTCTTTCACAACAACTGGTTCCGGTTTGGGCTGTTCTACTACCGCAGGTTCCGGTTCGTAATATACCGGAGCTGTTTTGGTATAGCTTTTACCCAGTTTGATAGTCAAGCCAACGAGTGCGTTCAGCTGCCAGTCACAGTTACCGGCTTTCTTTGAGTTGAACTTATCGGATAAAGCGTTAGCGTTAGCTTCGATATTGATGGCCAAGCGGTCGTTCAGGCGAAGGTCACAACCCAAGCCGAAACGTCCGGCCACAAGAAACTTGCCTTCTTGCCAGAGATATTCCAGTTCATAGGTGCGGGTGTCGAGTGCATTCGCTTCATCGTTGTCGAAACCACGGTTGAGCCCTACACCACCAAAAAGATAGCCATTGAAAACACGTTTGGGGTTGAAGCCACAGAACAAAGTGCTAAGGTCGGCCATGATATCAAGGTTTCCCTGAAGATATTTGTACTGGTAGGTTTGTTCCGGAGTTACCCATCCACCCTTTGCCTGCCATCCGCTACCACCGATACGTGCTCCGAATGCAGGAGCAAACTTATATCCGATATTGATGGCAGCAGCGGGAGACATCAGATCGGTAAACTTTGCTTCACCTACGGTATGCGCGGTTCCTACCTGCGCTTGGATAAACCAGTGAGGTTTGAATACGGTTTTACCTTCTTCTTTGATTTGGCGTTGTTCTTGAGCAAATGCTACCGTACCACTGATGGCAAGTATGGCTACTAATAAATTTCTTATTTTCATAATGTTATGTATTTAATGTCTTGTTACAGAAATCTCATACTATGTGTCACAACTATGTATCAGGCCAATTATATCACCCAATATCTGCTTTGTTATTATGAAAAGGGTGCTCTGACTAGAGCAGAGCACCCTTCTTGGATTATATGCGTCTAAGAATTGATAGACAACATTCTGATCTTTTATTTCTTCGGATTAACTGTAATAGTCAATGTGGAAGAGAGTGTTCCCCAACCGTAGTTTACAGAAGCAGGGATAAAGATCTTGTAAGCGTATTCAATCGGTGAACCGACATTTACATACTTAACGGTATTATCCACTTGTTCTAAAGTAGTCTCGGCAGGCAGTTTACCACCATTATATTTCAAGTCAGTAGTAACTCTACTAATATCAAGTTTCACATCGCTGAATTCTCCATAATAGAACCAATATTGTCCGAGATTAATTTCAGAGCTACTAAATATAGCCTTAGTCCATTCCCAGCATCCTGATTTCTGACCATAAGAATCACCGTCAACTTCAGGCTTAGGTGTATCATCATGTTTTTTAGCAACATATTCACCCGGAACAAGAACTATTTCAGCCGGAACATAATCAATATTTGCTACATAGGTATATTCTACATGAGAACCCTTTATCACAGGAATTTCCGCAAAAGTATAAGTTGAACCGAAACTTACATATCCTTCAGGAGTACCCTCACGTTCTTGTACTTCCAGCATAGCCATAGCTTCAGCCTTAGTCAACATTGCACCTACGGAATAGGTTTTTTCTATCACTTCGTCAGTAGAAGTTCCCGGTTTCCAATAATTCACCTTAGCTGTTCCACTATACATAGTAAGATCAGATGCAGTAACGAAATCGACTTTTCCATAAGTCACATTCAGACTAGCCGGAGTTTTCATATAGCTGTGTTCCGGAACCCATTCATATTCTGTAGTACAAACTTTTTTCCAATATCCCGTGATATCTTCAGTTTCTACTACACTCGGAGATACAATAGCATTACCACTCCAATCCATCAACAAGCCATTCCACTGGAAGTTAGCAACATCACCACCTGTCACAGCGTCTGTCAAAGTAACTCCACTAGGCATATTCAAGCTTACAGGACGGATGAAATTAACCATAAATTCATTGACAGTAATCTGATCACCGCTATTCAAAGTATAAATGTGTGCAACTGAAGCTTGCAGACCGCCTGCGCTATTCAAAGCAACCTTAACAGCATCATCATTCTTATCCAATGAGATAGTTTTTTCACTAATCTTAACACCAGCTAAAACTTTGCTTGTAGCTTTTCCATTAGAATAAGTCTTAGTTACAACATAACGATCTGTTACACAATCTGGAAGTTCTTTCACGTTATATGTGGTATAAGCAAGATTCAGTTCTTGATGGATCTGGCATCCGTCTGCAGGATCTTCCGGAGTATCAGGAACTTCAGCATTCACCTTAAAGAACTTCATATCACCATCAATAGTCTGCCAATACTGTTCGTTCTTCACTGTCGTCTCCGGATCTAAGCGCAATTTCGGCAATTTCACATTTACAATAAACTCGAATGTAATCGCATCTGGATATTTAGAAGATTGCAGTTTGTTCTTAACAGTGATATTAGCTACAAATTGAGAACCGGCAGCACCAATAGCACCAAGCTGACCATGTTTGAATGACCAAACAACCTTCTTAGTTGCTGTACCTACGTTAGTAGCTCCTGCTACAATTTTCGGGAAATCAACATCAGTTACCAATTTGCCGTTCTTCTTAACAGATGCAACAGCAGTAGAAACATCATATGTATTCCAGAATGTTTCGTGGCTCATACCATGATTAATACCATCAGTTATCTTACGATAAACATTCTCACGGATAAATTCTTCTGTAATAGTATATTCTGCTTTAGTATCAGCACATTTGAATACCAATTCTTTAGCCTTATCACCTACTGTGAGATCACCGTATTTTTCAGCAGTGAATTTAATCTTTACGAATCCACGACGTACAACATTACCAGCCTCGTCCACCAATTCAACCTTCAAGATCGGAGTACGACCGAATGCTTCCGGATTTAATCCATCTGCCTGGAATGTACCTTCTTTTTTATCATTACATACCACCCAGCTCTGCTGATTAGTTTCAGTATTACCCTCTTCAATATTATAAGCTGTAGATGCTACATCGAATCTGTATGACAACTTATAATCAGCGATTGGGAATTCATCATGACCGTTATTGCCGAAACAAGTAGCAACCAATTCTTTCAAATTGAATTCTTTATCATAAGGAGTCTCATAACGGGGGGCTTCTTTCATACAAGCGTTGAACGTTGTTGCATAATGAGCGTCGTCAGCACCGGTAGTCAGTGTTTCCTTGTCAGCGATGCGAACATCTTCATATGACAAAATAGCATCGTATACAGCTACATACGGAGAAGTAATGACAGCATTATCTGAAGAAACATCAGAAGCTCCATCCTTAGCACCCTCGATATTAGCATCTTTCAAAGTAGCTTGCAAAGCGATCATATTCGTTCTGTCAAGTCCCGGTTGAGTAGTATGAGAATTTAAACGGAGAAGTTTAAATTCAACTGTTCCTTTTTCAAGATTAATACTTGGGTTAGGCAGTTTTTTACCATCCTCTCCTTTGACTTCAGCTATTTCAACCAGTTTACTACCTGTTGCACGAGTAACAGTACTAACAACTTCTGCTGTACGGTCCGCATAGCCATAAGTAGCATTATCCAAATTGAAACTAGCCGGATTAAAATGATAGCTGGCAGTAGCCAAAGCAGCTGTAGAGAATTTATAGCTCGTTGCCGGAATACTAGCATTTTCATCTTCACCCATTGGAGAATATTGTAAAGAAGTGAATCTTACAGCTTCAATGCCATCAACGAATAAATCCGGAGCGATTGTAATACTCGTCAGACGACAAACAATCAATGTATGCAAGCTGTTCAGACTGCCATTGATCTCTGAAATCATTCCGACAATATTATTAATTTGGTTACCAATCTTACCAATATCACCTTTGATTGTAGTCAGTTCGCCATTGATTTTATTTTCCAATGTACTGATTGATGTATTGGTAGCACTCAGTCCGGTATTTAATTTTTTGATAGCGTCTTCATTCAGACCAACTCTCTTTTCCAAAGCTTCAATACGCTTCTTATGGTCAGCTGTAGTAGTCACCAAACCGCCTGTAGTCGTTTCCAAATCCTCGACTCTAGCAGTCAAAGCTTCAATCAGACCTGTATTCGCTATAATCTTGTTTCCATTTTCATCAATCGCAGTCTTATTCTCGCTGATCAAAGTGAATAATTGAGCAATCTGTTCATTAGAGCTATTTAAGTTCTTCCACAACTCTTTAATTTCATTTTGCGCATCTTCTATTTTTGCCTGAGCCTCCTTAATATTAGTTGCGTTCTCTTCAATGGCAAGACCGTTTTTATCAATTAACTTCTTTAAGATTTCATCATACTCTGCCAGACCGGCAATTTGAAGCTTCAAATCTTCATCTGCAGCTATTAAATTGGCTATAGCCTCCTTAGCATCCTTAATATCGTTTGCATTTTCAACAATCTTAGCAGTATTGTCTGAAATTAACTGTCCTAAGCCTTGTTGAATACCTTCAATCTGAGCATTGACAGCTGCAATAGCAATATCGAGGTCAGCTTGTTCAATCTTTGATGCAAGTGATTGTTCCATCAAAGTTTTCAAAGCCGTTACTTGCTTGGTTGCTTCAGCAATAGCATCTACTTTAGCTTGAGCAGCAGCAGCTTGAGCAGCTTCAGCTAAGGTTTTGGCTGTAGCAGCATCGGCAGCAGCTTTATCACCGGCAGCTTGGGCCTTTGCAGCGGCTGCGGCAGCAGCATCAGCGGCAGTTTTTGCGGCATCGGCAGCCGTTTGAGCAGCTTTAGCAGCAGCATCCAAAGTAGCCAGCTGTTTTTCAAGAGCTGCAACGGATGTTTGGTTTCCGTCAATTTGTTCTTGTAACCCCTTGATGTCATCATCGTAGTCTTTACAAGAAGTAAATGTACCCGCTGAAGCCGCTAATAGCGCTCCGAACAGGACGACACTTAAATACTTTTTGTTCATGATAAAAAAACTTTTAATTTATAAATTAAAAAAATAATAAAAATATTGTTTCTCGTTTTGGATTATGAATTCCCTTACTACATCCCATGTTTTATTCCTTTCATTTCTTGTGCAAACCTCCTTTTCTTAATTTGTTTTCCACTTTCAATTACCTTACACAATATACTTTGAAGCATATAGACTATACTAGCCTTTCCCGTTACTCTGTAGGTAACGGGAAAACCTTTGTGCCTGCCCCGGAGGGGTAGTCAATACTGAAAAATCATTTATGGAATACAGAAACATCTTTACCCCTGCTTCTAAGAGGCGGCAGAGGGGAGGGAAATCTATTATCTAAAAATTAAAGGCTACAAAGTCTAACGCTAAGAAATCCGCTGTTTTATTGTGTTATTTGTCTTTTTTTAGTTGTTTATCAGAAAAAATATCATTTTTGTTTGCATGTTTTCCAAAATATATCCATCTTTGCAACGCTATTTAGCTCCGTTACCTACAGAGTAACGGGCTTACATACAGAACATTACGTTCTCAACAGAGCGCTTTACAAAATCAACTATCCGCATATTAGCTTCATCAATTTTCCGATTACGGAAAGGTTTGAGATAAGTCTCAGTCACCGTAATGGATGAATGCCCCATCGCTTCCGAGATAATTCCGGGATGAACCTCACAATAATAAGCCGTCGTAGCCCATGTATGCCGTGCCGTATAAGAGCTCAGCTTATCATTAAGGCCCAAAACTTCACCCAGCAACAACAGCTGACGGTTAAAATTGCGCAAAGCCAGTTGGTATTCATGATAGGCTTCCTTCGTTCCTTCACTGCTCTTAAGTAAAGGGAACAAGTAAGGAGAAGAACTATCAACATCCATCTGTCTCTTCAAAAGCAACATTGCCTCAGGAGTCAGTGTCACCGACAACGGACGCCCCGTCTTGCGCCTGCGATAAGTGATCACGTTATCACGCAAATCACTCTTGCGCAAATAGGCAAGGTCGACAAAAGGCAGGCCGCGAAGCAAGAACATCAGTATAAACAACTCCTGCGCACGACGCATAGCGGGAGTCACCGCGGAATATCGGGGCAGACGAGCGAAGACTTTACCCATATCGTCATCACACAACGCCCGCTTGCGGTCCGCACGCGTGCCGGTATACACCGAGCGAAATAAGTGCGGTATATAACGGACCTCTCCCGAATCCACCGCACGATTATACACCGCACGGAAAGTACGTAAATAAGTAGATACAGTATTCCAACTGCATCCACGGCCACGAAGGTGAATCT
>OIWO01002343.1_pt1 | contig 12630 bp, 8 predicted proteins | sample 1587641 | NCBI WGS metagenome assembly OIWO01 (sample SAMEA3888924, study PRJEB22519) | human gut metagenome | biome: human gut; feature: human-associated habitat; material: faeces | place: Denmark | collected 2010
TTTATATGTTTATTTTGTTTCTCTATTTTCTCAACTCTTTGCGTATAAATCTGTTCCTTAACACGATTCGGTCCACTGATAAACTCAGACCAAATCACAAGTAATATAAGAACAAGAATGATAACTAATCCAAGTGTCGTTTTTGTTCCATGTTGTTTTTTATGTCTACGCCTTAGTTTCATCCTTATCCCTCCTTTTTTACTATATACGCATCAACCAGTTTTCAATTAATTTAGCCGATTGTGCACTTGCCTTAGAAACATATGTAGAAAATTCCATTGGATTTTCATTATGATGCACAACATCACTTAGACAACGCACAATCACAAATGGAATATTAAATTTTGTGGCAACAGCACCAATTGCTCCTGCCTCCATTTCCGAACAAATTGAATCTGCAAAATTATTCATCAACTTTTCAAAATCCTCATCTCTAGACATAAATAAGTCTTGAGAAGCTATCGTACCTACATGATAACGAATCTGCATAGCATTTGCAGCATCAATACAACTTTGAGATAATTTTTCATGACAGTATTTGAAGTTTATTAATGTATTTTTTAAGGGACTTAAAAGTTTGTGCAAAACTGACAAAAAAGGGTATGAACTGGCTGATTAGACTGTTTTATAAGCTTACAACTGCTGTTTTTAGATGCTGGGAACACATAAATCAAAGAAATCTTCAAAAGATCGCAGCTTAAAGAAAATGAACAGATTTGTATAGTGATGAACAAAAAAGAGGTGCATCGTGCATTACGACACACCTTCTATTAAATTGAATTAGCTTAATATTTTATTTAATAATTGGAACAGAACTCGGCTTTCAGGAGATGAATATTCTTTTTTACTGGTCAGATTTTCTAACAGAATATATTGTTTTAGTACATATAGATAATAGAAATCATGTAATGCTATTATAGTGGCATTGGTTAATGTGTTTTTAATGTGTTGGATGACAGTTGATTTTCCACAGTAATTACTATTTTAATATCAACACATGTTTCATAAACAGGCCTCGCAATTGTTTTGCATATAATAAAATTGTTCGTTAGATGAATTCCTAAAAAGAAAGCGAAGAAAGAATTACTCCGTTGCCGGAAGCATCATTTGTATATTTTGCAAATATACCTTCTGTTTGGAGCAGCAAGAATTGTGATATAATTTATCTTGAGTATAGAAATACCGGGAGGATTATTGTTACATAGCCTGAAAGATATAAATCTTTCATACCAATCATAAATCAGGCTCAAAACATGGATGATCATCTGTTCATTCGCAGGTGGAAATGCTGAGATTATCTTCATTTTAAATGCCTCAGCGATAAAATCCGGTTGTTCCTTTTCTCCTTTCATCTATCGCTGAAACTCCCTGCCCATAGGCGTTCCGGCTATGAAGGGGCTCCTGTCATTGCTCTGTCAGCCTCCTTTCAGCCTGCTCTTTCACATTTTTTGTGAAGGAATAAAACGATACGGGCTGAAATGGAAGTGAGGGGAAATGGTTTCAGATTTAACCGGCTGATTTTCTGTGCATATTACATAAGATGACAGGATGAGGGGAAAAGGGAGCGTATCGGATTAGTGGGGGAGTAATACACGGAACAGACTAGGTCTGTAAGCTGAACAGGCTAAGTCTGTGCACTGAACAAGCTGGCGTGTTTTAAAAACGTATAGTTGTTTTTTAAAAGCCTGAAGATGTTTTCTTAAAAGTTGAAGACGTATTTTTTAAAGCTCAAGGTGTATTTTAAAAACATAAAGGCGTATTCAACAATAACATTAGTAACGTATAAGCCCCAACATTAGTAACGTGTCAGCTCGTATGTTAGTAACGTGTAAGCCCACACGTACATAAGCATCGGGTCACACATACGCAAGCATCGGCCTACACATACGTATGTATTGCGCCCTGTATCCATTGAATTTTGCACCAAGTTCCATTAAATCTTGCACCAAGTTTCATCGAATCCTGCACCAAGATCTGCCATATTTCCGCCCCCTCTTGACAAACGCCTTTTTATGTTGTATATTTGTAGTTTGCCAAACTTAAAAAAGTAACTCATGAATGTATTCGCTACTCTCAAAACAGTCTTCTTCGGAAGCAAATTCCTGTCAAGCCCTGTTCCTATTGACGGAACACCGCGTCGTGATCTCGTATCCGCTCTCAACGGGCTGATGCCGCTTTGCCGGACTATACCCGGCGTGCGTCTGGCGCTGGATATCCGCGAGGGCCAAGTAGTTCTGGCATTGAACTGGACTCCGCGCACCGACGGGAATGCTCCCACGGGCAGTTACCACTACATCGTGTCGGACGAAGACGGAGTAAGAGAGATGGCCGACTCACAGGTTCTTCTCACTGAAAACGGTAAGGATAACCTGCCGGGGAGTATGGACGATTCTCGGACACATCCGACAGTCTCAACTGAAAAGACAGAGAAGGATTCCGCTCACTTGAAAAAAGATGTTCAGAAAAAAGCGGAACCAATCTCCTCAGAAGATACTGGCAAGAAAGCGAAATCACATACCCTGATGCAGGAAGTGACCGCTTTCCTCACCTCCCGCTACCGCTTCCGGTTCAATGTGCTTACTGAAGAAACTGAAGTGGCAAGTGTAGAAAACAACATTCCCGATACTCATCTGCGTTACGCCAAAGTGGACGAACGATGGATGAACTCACTAAGTCTGGAGGCTATTGAAACGGGCATAGACTGTTGGGACAGGGACATTCAACGCTTTGTGCGCTCACGCCGCATCAGTGAATACCATCCCTTTACTGCCTATTTTGAACAGCTTCCCGAATGGGACGGCACGGACCGGGTGTCCGCGTTGGCACGCAGGGTGTCCGACGACCCGGTATGGGTGAACGGTTTCCACCGTTGGATGCTGGGACTCTCTGCCCAATGGATGCAGCTCAATCCGGATAACAACCGCGCCAACAGTGTGGCTCCCCTGCTGGTGAGCAGTCGCCAGGGATTGGGGAAAAGTACGTTCTGCCGTCTGCTGATGCCCGATAGGCTGAAATCCTACTACACGGAAAGTTACGACCTAAGCTCCCCGGCATCCGCCGAAGCCAAGCTGGCTGCCTACGGATTAATCAACCTGGATGAATTCGACAAACTAGGTGCGTCCAAAATGCCTTTGCTGAAGAACCTGATGCAAGCCTCCGCACTGAATATCCGCAAGGCTTACAAACACAGCGCTTCATCGCTTCCCCGTATTGCCTCGTTCATCGGCACCAGCAACCGGGAGGATTTGCTGGTAGACCGCACCGGCTCACGCCGCTTTCTTTGCGTCAGTCTGAAGCATGCCATAGACTGCACCACGTCCGTAGAGCATAAGCAATTGTACGCCCAGCTTAAAACAGAACTTCTATCCGGTGAACGAAGCTGGTTCAATAAAGAAGAGGAACAGACTATACAGCAACATAATGCCCTATTCTACAAGCATGTACCCGAAGAAGAGGTGTTCCGCCTTTGCTTTCGCTTTGCTACAGAAGAGGACAATCCGCAGGAAGTGCTTAGCCTCTCCGCCACCCAACTGTTTGAACGTATGAAGGCCGCCCATCCTTCGATCATGAGAGGGATGACCGCCTACAGCCTGAGCCGTATCCTGCCCCAGCTGGGCGAACGGGTACATACCACCAAGGGAAATGTATACCGGGTGGTAGAATGTTAACTTTCAATTAATTGAGAATTTATCTATGGAAATGAGATTCCCGGTATGGAAGTCGATTAGACGCATTCACACTCTCAAGCATATATTGTCAAGAAGTGTGAATGCCCTTTTCTAGTATATGAATGGGTCATCCGGCATCATAATGAGCGCTGCATACCAAACGTATTTTGTATTTCACCGTACTCCCTGCCTGTAAAAATTTGGATGAGGTTTTAAATCCGAATGCATATATGCTCCCGTTATGATCATATACATACCGTTTCTCAATATCCAATAACGGGTCTCCGTTTCTTAATCCCTCTATGGTTTCATTCAGTTCATCCAGTGATGATCCGCTGAACGTCTTATGCAATATTTTTGCCTCCTCTTCAGTCGGAAGATGCCATCCGTCTGCTTCCTCCTGTATGATATTCCGCACATCGGAAGCGAATCCACTCCACTCATCCAGACTCATCAACAAAATATCCGCCCCTGTGGAACTTGCATTCTCTATGCCAGCTACAATACCGCCGTTCCAGATACCGCCAATTTCGGGTAGCCCGGAAAGATCCGGATTAATGGGAGGCGGCTCACTACCGCCATTACCTTCATCAGCACCGCCAAAATTGAATTTGATGTCTACCGGAGCCTTCCATTCACCTGATATCAAACTGCCCCCTACCGTGACATCACCCGAATAGCTACCCCCGATATTCAATGGTACGTTCGCTTCCGGCTTTCCTTTGAAAGTGTATCCAAACGTCTTTGTCTGACTATTATCTTCCAAGGTTATGGAAAAAACGGTCTGAGAGCCGCTCCCCGGAAAAATATAAAAAGGCTTTGCACTCCAAATTCCACCCGGCTCAAACTCACAAATAATTTCCGTACTCTTGTCTTTGCCGGAATACTCCCTTGTAAACGACAGGGAAGAATATAAAGGCGAAATCTGCAAACTCACCTTTTTAACGTTTGCCGGTATATCTTCCAAACTGATATTGACTAAAGATACAGCATAATAGAGGGTTACAGAAACAGATATATTTTTCTTATTGGCAATTGTCACAGTTGAAGTGCCCATCATTAGCGCGCGTGAGCTTCTGTTATTTTCTTTCATAACAATTACATCATCAAGGCTAGGATCTTTCGGAACGATATATTCTTCTCCCAAACCGGCTATTGCAACAATAGTATATCGGGCAGGAGGTAACTTCATTTCAATCTGGGCGTTATCTGTCATTTTCAGACTGGCAGAACAGCTGCCGTCCTCTGCAAACGCATAGATATAGGCCGGATAATTAATCTGGGATTCTCCGCTAGACCTGGCAGATATCTTTAAAGGAAGATTTGTTTGCGAGACTCCGTCTTCATCGTCTTCTTCATCATACATCGGGCGTTGGCAAGAAACAGCAGACAGTAGCAATAGAAACAGAAGCACCTTTAATTCGGTTAATCTATAATTCATAACATATTATTTGTTTGTGGGTTTATTTCTTCTCCATTTATAACTATATCCTCTTCTTCATTTCCCGGAGTCCAACCCGAAATACTTCCTCCCGTTATAATTACATTTCCGTCTTTTACTACAATATTGTATTTATGAATACATCCGGACAATAAGCCCGGAGACAGGTCGTCTCGTCGTGTTATGTAATATTTGTTGTTACGGGTATATTCAATGGTGAGATTAACAGAATGGTTTTTCACGGCTTTCGGATCAATGTTTCCGTCATTCTCGCCCCCGTTCAGGATAAAATAAAAAGAAACATCCTGATTGTTCATGGTGTGTGACGGAGTAATCTGGAAGGTTTCCTTGGGAGTTTCGCTGATGGTGATGCTGTTCGTTTCAAAGGAGTAGTATCCTTGGGTCGTCAACCCATTTCCTTCAAGTCTGATTTTGTCAATAACGGCCTGTGCCATATCTCCTTCACCCTTTATGTTTATCTTTAATAGTGACAAAACGTGCTTAAATGAATAATCGCCCGAAAAGGCCACATTGCCAAGGTCGGTATCGTAGGAAAGCTTCCTGGATGCTACTAGAAAGTCATATTGGTCAATATTTTCCCAAGTCCCGTTCTGGCTGTCGAGAGAAGGCATTTTTATATTTTCCTTACTTTCGGCTTTGGAACCGGAGTGGGGATAATATGCGTAAAAAGTATGTTCCTGGTTTTTATCTTTCCAAAAGACACTCTTTTCTGTAGTCCAGGAAGTTCCATCGAATATCCAGCGGACGGCGCTGTCATTGTCCATAAAAACACCTATATCATCGGTTTTACTAAAACTAGCGATGGCATTTTCATGATCTTGCAAGTAGCGTGCTCCGGAAACTGTTTTCCCGATTCTTGCCATAATGGATACCGTGTACTCTTTTTCTTGTGATTGCTCTAATTCCTCACTACCTTGGCAGGCAGAGAAGCACATGAACGTCAATAGCGATACATACAATGATCTTTTCATTCTTTTATTTTATAATAGTGAGGGACAAAACATCAGCTTATCCGTTAAAATTAAAATGAGGACAAGTTGAATTGGTCGAGGATTAAAGCATGTCTGCTTATTGTCGGTAAGAAATTAAACTTGTGTTCGGCTGCGAAAATAATTCATTCTTTGCAAAAAGAAAAGCAAAATGATAAAAAGATGAAAATTAAATGAGTTATGCCGGAAACAGCATGAACATTCTTACCGGTATATTCCCATAAAAAATGATGGAAGATAACCTGTAGTTTAACGCTTCAGGCTGACTATGACTAAATCTTATTTGTAAATTATCTCCTTCCATTCTTCCACAGTACGTGTAAGGGAAGAAAAATTCACCCCGATACAGACTATTTTACGGTTATCGGTCAAATAAGATCGGGCATAGCCTTTCTCTGCTATTTGCTGTAAAGCCTCCTCTGCTGTTCCGTCCATCTTGAATTCGAAAATGTAAACATATTCGTCCATTTCCAATATGCAGTCCACTCGTCCGAAGCTCTGGCGATTCTCACAATGGATTGCACGGCAATAAACTCCTATCAAACGGAGAATCAGATAAAAAGTGTATTGGAAATGTTTCTCAGTCATATCCAATTCCTTCAAGGAAGCGTGAGAGTCATACGGGATGCTTGCAAGAAAGGCGGTCAGAGAATCACAAAAAGCGGAGGTGTTCCCTTGCTCAAGGCAAGTAACAGCATCGATAATCCAACTGTTGACCTCTCCACCTCCGGGTTTCAAATAATGTGCTGCCAATACGGACAAGAACCCTTTACGCACCTCATTATTGGGAAAATCGAGCAGATAAGTTCCCATACGTCTATTATATTCTTTAATAGTGAGATATCCGCTCTGATAAATCATGGGTAGAGGCTGTTCCACATCAGCCTTATAATCCACAAACAAAGAGGGAACATAATAACGTCCGGCAAGTTCGTTTATCTGCTCGCGGCTGTGTTGCAGCAGACGAACCAAATAGGTGGGAGTACCTGTAGAGAACCAGTAATCACGAATTGCCATACTGTCAAAAGCATTAAGAATGCTGAACGGATTGTAAATGTCGGTCATCCTCTCTCCAAAATGATATCCGTCATATTGCCGTCTGAGAAGTTCCTTCATTTCTTTCACTGTGTACTGATATTTAGCAGCCAACTGTATGGTGGGTTCTTCGAAAAATGCTTCCAGCTCATTCTGGGTGATACCGCACAAGGCTTCGTACCGTTCATCCATACTGATATCCTTAGGCTGGTTAAATCCACTGAAAACACTTACTTGGGAAAACTTTGTTACTCCGGTCAACAATACGAATCTCAAGTATTGATCGGCTCCTTTAAAGGTAGAATAAAAGGATTTCAATATTTCCCGGTTATGGTTCTCCAACAGAACTTGCTTTCCATAATCATCATAAAAACAAGCTTCCGTATCTAATACATCCAAAATAGGTTTGTCATATTCATCAATCAGAACCACCGCACGCCGCCCTGTCTGTTCATAAGCTCGGCGAAGTATTTCAATGAAACGGGTTCCTATGGTTGTATAATTGGGATTCTTGCCATAAATATCTTCCCAGTTCCCTAAATAGCCTTCAATGGTAGCCTCCAGAATTCCGGGTTGTGTATACAGTCCTCCATTAAAGTCTATACGGAAGATAGGATACTCATACCAGTCCTTTTCCAATCCGTCGATTTCCAGTCCGGCAAACAAATCTTTGCGTCCCTGGAAATAACAGGCAAGGGTACTTACCAGCAGGCTTTTGCCAAAACGGCGTGGACGGCTCAAGAAATAAGTCTTGCCTTGTGTTACCAAGTTGTAAATCAAACCGGTCTTATCCACATATACATAGCCATCTTCACGGATTTGGTCAAAACTCTGTATTCCAATAGGGTATTTCATATTTTGTTGCGGTTCTAGAATGAATGATAAAACAAAGATATTAGTAAATGACAAACAAAGCAAATAAAGGATTTGTTTTTTCTGCTTATGACAAGTTTTTCCGTTTCTTATTAATGGATAATCGCCTGTTTCTGTCCATATATATTGGCATTCTGTCCTTTAAAGGATACTTTGAAAAGTATTTAGAATCTATCTATTCTGCAATAAGATATACTTCTTCTACTGAATTTGCTATATCATTGTTTGTCAGTGTTATACATATTATCTAATGTGTATTAATATCTTTATACCATTGTAGTTTTGTATATTCTTCATTCAAGTCATTAAGTTCTCTCTGCATGATAAAAGTGGTCATACCTGAAAAGGCGGTGATAGGGAATGTTCCTTCTTCCGTAGCATAAAAAGGAGTATTTCTTTTGTAAACCACACATTGGCTGATACACTCTTGAAGTGCATTGTATGTATTTTCATCTGATAATGATTGATAATATTGAGCGAAATCAAAAAAATAGAATGGGGCTTTTAAAACTCCATCATAATTTTGAAGGTTACCGACCGGGAGAAAAGAGCCGGATGTTTCTGTATTGATCTGTCGTATCAAATTCGCTAAATTTGATAATCCGGCAGTTTTTATTATGCTAATGGTAGCAGAACGTTTATCGCCTTCCATCAAATTCCAATAATGAAAATAATTTTCTGCAAATCTTTGCAAATCAGAATTTTCTTCAAGCAGACAGGAAATACTGCCGGCATAGATAGGAGTAAATCCCGGAGATACTACTGGGGCAGAGGAAGCCATGATATATGCTGCTTTATTTCTTAATTCATAAGCCACCTCAATACCTGCCATATTACATGCTTCAAAGATTATGAATTCAAATAAATGGTCCGGGAGGGCCATGGCAAAATCTGTTATTTCCATTTCATTGTCATTATCGATGATGATAGACCGCGAGCCATTAACCAATGTATGTGGAGGAAGCCAGCCACTGCCATGGGAAAACACGATTAGACCGTAGCTTTTAGCAGGATAAAGCCGAGTTACGTCGTTTATAACTCGTTTAAGCACTTGGGGGGAGGCTGAGTTTTCTTGGTCATAGGTATGTATGGTAATATAGCCTTTCTCACTTTTTCCATCAATTTCCATCAATCGTGGAGAGTCCTTAAATGGTGTATCCTGATACACTATTATATTTCCATCTGTCCCGTCTTCCCATCCATTTTTAATTTGAACAAGTTTGTCATAGGTTTCGGCATCAAGATTATTATCTCCTCCCAGATAAACCAATAGTGTCCGTGCAGGTAAAACAACAGGGGTGTCATTTTCTTTATGACAGCCACATACTAATAACAGAAAACAGACAGCATATATATACTTCATACACAATATAATTGGATAAACGATTATAAAAACTAAAAGAGGGGAACATTTTGCCCCCCTCTTTTTTTATAAACAATGAGCGTATTAATTACTTGTCATTGTGCTTCTTAACTTGGATTTGGATAGTTCCAACAGAATGTCCAAGACCATTCTTCCAAGTATGGTCGCAGATACCGCCCCACTTGTGATTTACACAAACTTCTACATCAATAGTAAATGGTTGAGCAATATCTTCACCATTGTTGATCCATGTGATAGTCTGCTTAGCATTATCAAGTTTGATCTTATTCATGTTTTCAGCATCCAGTTCACTTCCGTCAGCAAAGTATGCCTTAGAAACCTTGAAGTTAACAGTTGTATTAACATTGAATACATTATGGTCAACTACCAGTTTCTTTGACCAACCAGCTTGATCACCTGTCTGAACCAAAGTATTATTCTTAGCCATATCTTTGTGATCATAGATAACATGGTTGTTATTGAATTGTGCCTGAGCACCTTCAGACCACAGATAATCTGACAAGAAGAATGCATCCTTCAATGATACTGTATTTTCAGCTTCCTGGTACTTGTCATACAAAGGACCTGCTTCGTAAGCGTGGAATACCATCGGAGTTACAAATGCAACTTCAAATTCATCGATAACCACTGTAGAACGTCCATTTTCAGGAGCAGGAGCACCAGTATAATTAGTAGTATGGTTATCTTCAGCCCAAGGAGTATTGTTTATCATATTGATAGTATTGCAAGAGAAGTTATTGTAAGCTTCTTTAGCATACTTGTGATGAGCATTGGCTTCCTTGTTGCAAGTACCATACAATCCGTCAATATCTTCATTGAAGCTTACTACGGCACGCATTTTGATCTTCTTCAAATCCTTAGCGTCAGCAGCATTGATCCAAGCACGTCCTGCGTCTGTCGGATCCAAAGCGATATACCACTTGTTGTCTTCACCTTGATACAAACGGATACCGGAATCGTGACCGTCAACTATCTTAGATGCGTTATTATGCTGGTCAACCAATTCGAATGACAAGGTAGCTCTAGCCCAATCCTTATCATGAGTCTGATCCTTATAAGGATTATAGTTGATCAAATCGAACTCGTCATTCAATACTGCAACCATTTCATAAGTTGTAGGAGCATCAAAGTTATCGTATCTACCGTGAGCAATGAAGTAAGAATCATCTACCCAGTTCAACTTAGTCTTTTCAGGAGCAACTACATTCGGATACTTCACATTGATAGTATAAGTAACATGGATGTCAGGTAATCCCTTATGATCAGCATTTGGCGTGTATGTACCCTTAACAGTGTAAACGTCGTGATCGTCATGACGAGAGAATGCTGTATTCTTCACTGTAACGAACAGCTGATTGTATTCTTTAGTTTCAAAGTTCGGATCTAATGAATAGTCTTTATTATCTTTTCCATCCCATGCATATACAGCGTGTTGTTTAGCCTCATCTGCTGTTGCAAATTCAGGAACGAAAACATAAGTCTTACGGAATTCGTCTTTACTCAATTGTACCTCTTCATGGTTGAATATCTTATCCATATCCATGTCAAGAACTTGATTGATATGTTTCAGAGTAACATCTTTTGTTTCTGTAATATTAATTTCAGGAACAACTGTCTTGCGTACAATGTGAATCTTGATGATTGCTGTTTTAACTACATTACCATTGTCTTCACCCGGTGCTACCAGTTTCACACGAACAATAGGAGTTCTGTCTATAGCAGCTGTGTGGCTGGCATCAGTTTCTGCGCCCCAAATCGGGTCCGGAGTTTGTTTTACTGTAGCAACACCATCTTTGGTAACATCCAAATAACGTTTTGTCTGGTTAACGCCATCATAATAGAAGTCAACCGGTTCAAACACCAATGAATAGTCATCAAAACCATTCTCCATCAAAGGATATTGAGCTGTTTCGGCTCTACCCATACGTTTGTCAAAGAATGAAGTTACGATGTCCTTCAAATTTTTTGAATGTCCATCACCTGTATAGTTCAATTCTACAACAATACGTTCTGCATCATCTTTAGATTCAGCATCTCCTTTATATAACTGGTTTTCAGCATTGGCTTCGAACTTAGCTTTATCTGCTTGATAAGCCTTCAATTTAGCCTCTTCAGTACCGGTCGGATTCAAGGTGTTAAGATAATATTCATCTTTGATGAATTCTCTATAATTTACCTTGTTAGGAGCAATTGCATTTTTAATCTGAGCAGGAGCGTTAGTTTGGTCAAATGCATCAGCTACTTTAACCAAATGTACGTTTTTCTGCAAAATTACTTCATGCTTGGCGGGAACAAAATCAGAATGAACGATTTGGTCATTGTTCTTAATTCTCAATGAATATACTGTTCTTTCGTCCAGATTAGATTGTTCAGCAAAAGCCCAGTCCTTTACACGGAAGTTTAACATACCATGTCCTTCTTTATAAGATTCAACGGTAATTTTTCCATCAGTGTACAGTTTTTGTCCAGCGTTGAACAATTCCCAATTCTTGTTATTCGTATTGTAGTTCCATATTTCAGCAGTATCACGAACAAATCCTACCACTTCCATATCTTTGAATGATACGCTGTTAGGATTTACCTGATACTTCACGTCTGCCTTACCTGAGTAAACGATTTTAAATGTGCTAAAGTTATTTTCACTCCACTCTGCACCTGTAATCTGTGTTTTACCTGCCACACTATCAGTAACGATGGTAGGGAAATGGATTCTGGCAGCTTCACCTTCAGAAAGGAAAGTAGGGATAAACTTAACTCCGCTAACTACAGAAGTAGCTTTAGGCATACTGATAGTCTTTTTAGTGCCATCAGCATAAGTAATAACTAATTCATAAGCTGATTCACCTTCTTCTACTGATACTACATAATCATTAGCAGAAGTACCTGGAGTACCCGGAGTACCTGGTTTGCCCGGTTCACCTTGTTCTCCTTTTGCACCATTGTATAATTTAATGGTCTCTCCATCACTGAATTTGATTTCATAACCACCATTACCATCAGTGAACGGAGTACAGCTTTCGACATATTTGCCTGAGCCTACTTTGTCTTCAAGGGCCTTGATTGCATCTTTCACATTGGATATTTCTTGATCCAAGCGGTCGATGTCGTCATCGTAATCCTTACAAGATACAAATGTTCCTGTTGAAGTGACCATAAGGGCTCCAAACAGGATTGCACTTAAAAATTTTTTGTTCATAATAGAAAAACTTTAAATTTATA
>OIWO01002347.1_pt1 | contig 12607 bp, 10 predicted proteins | sample 1587641 | NCBI WGS metagenome assembly OIWO01 (sample SAMEA3888924, study PRJEB22519) | human gut metagenome | biome: human gut; feature: human-associated habitat; material: faeces | place: Denmark | collected 2010
GCGGTTCATGCCGTCCTCGCTGTTGGCAAAGTGCTCGCCGCCGAGGAAATACTTGCCGCTAGGCAGGAAAAACTGCTCAATGTTATCCTCGGGCGGGATGGAGTACGCGCTGCCGTCACGGATCGACGAGGTGTGCGAAAGCAGCATGCGCAGCGTGATGGCAGTGTCGGGATAGCTGGGGTTGCGCAGTGGGAAGCCGAGGTAGTCGCTCACGTCGCGGTCAAGGTCCAGCGTGCCATGTTCGACAAGGCGCATCACGCCGAGCGCAACAAAGACCTTGGAGATCGACGCCGTGCGAAAGCGCGTGTTCATCTCAAACGGCAGGTCACTTTCGGGATGCTCCGCGTCGATGCGGCGGCGGCCCTTGCAGCCCTGATAGAGCAGCTTCCCGTCGCGGAACGCCATCACGCCGCAGGCGGGAACGGGCATGACGGGATCATGCAGAATGGCGTCAAGGTCCTTTTCCAGCGCCGCAAAATGCGCGCGGTCAAGCTCTGTGGGGTGGATCACATCCATGGAAGATTCCTCCTTATAGTCTGATTGGATCGAAAAATGTCATTTACAATAGAAATGCGTCAGGGTATAATAAAAAACAATCGAAAAACCGGCCGGACCGGCGAAGGAGTATTTGCGCATGAAGGACGATTTTTTTGCAGCCACCGCGCCCTATCTTCCTACGCTCAACCAGACAGACCGCAACATTTACGACTATGTCACGCGCAACATTGAGACGGTGAAGGATGAGAGCATCCGTATGCTTTCACACGAATGCTTTGTCTCCACGGCAACGATGTTCCGCTTTGTGCAGAAGCTTGGTTTTTCCGGCTATGCGGACTTTATCAACCTTCTGCGCCTGACCTACTACACCTCTCTTGAGCAAAGCGAGCCGAAGTCCGCTTCGCTTGAGGCTTGGGTACAGGACTATATCGAAAGCGTGAGCGCAACGCTTCACGCTTTCTCCGAGGAGAAAGCCAGCCGCTTTTATGAGCACTTGCAATCTTCACGTAGCGTGCTATTGCTGGCGGATGAGGATTGCCGTGAGGCGGCGTATTACGCAAGGCGGCTTTTCTGCATGCAGGGCAAACCATGCTTTGTGCTTGCCTCCGGTTACGAGATGAAGACTGCCGAGTGCAATATCACGCGGGACGATATGCTGTTGGTCCTGGCCGCGACCGGACAGAATCAGGCGCTGCTGGAGCAGATTCGCCGCCTGCGCGCCGAGCAGAGCGCGTATCTTGTCGCCATCACGGGACAGAAGCACGGCTCGCTGCAAAAGCTCTGTGATCTGAGCATACCGGTGTCGAGCGGAGAGAACGGGCAACTTCTCTCAGGCGCAATTATCGCTGCGATCGACCTCTTGGCGCACGACTGCCAGAGACAGGCAGACGGCGCCGCAGAATAAATCGGAAAGGATATGAAGCGATGGCACTTTTACATACTCTCCCCGCTTACGACGGGTTCCGCCCTGTGGCGGAGAGCTACTGGCACAAGGGCTGCTGGATGATCTGGCCCCAGCGGCAGGATAACTGGCGCATGGGCGCAAAGCCTGCGCAGAAGACGGTTTGCGAACTGGCGCAGATCATCAGCCGCTACGAACCCGTCACCGTCTGCGTCAACGCCGACCAGTACGAAAATGCGCGCGAGCGTCTCGACCCCGCTGTGCGTGTGATCGAGCTGAGCAGCAACGAGGCGTTCCTGCGAGACTCGGGGCCGACGTTCGTCATCAGTGATACGCAAATCCGCGGAATCAACTGGACGTTCAACGGCTACGGTGGGACGCAGGAGGGACTCTATTTTCCTTGGGATGCCGATGAGCTCATTGCGCAAAAAATCTGCGAGCTTGAATGGCTTGACTACTATCAGGTGCAGGAATTTGTGCTGGAGGGCTGTGCGTTCCGCTTTGACGGTGAGAGCACCGTCGTTGTGACGGAGGAGTGCCTGCTCAGCGAAGGGCGCAACCCGCACCTGACGCGTGAGCAAATGGAATCGACGCTCAAATGTTATCTCGGCGTAGAGAAGACCATCTGGCTGCACCGCGGGCTCTACATGGACGAGGGCCGCGGACATATCGACAACCTGTTCTGCTTCATCCGTCCCGGCGAGGCGCTGCTCTCTTGGACGGACGATCCGGGGCATCCGCAGTACGAGATCGTGCGCGAGGCACTCGGAATTCTGGAAAACGAGACCGATGCTGTGGGGCGAAAGCTCGTCATCCACAAGATGCCGCTGCCGCACCCGCTTGTCATTACGGCGGAAGAGGCGAGTGGGATTGACCGCAGCCGTCATACGCTACCCCGTCAGGAGGGAGATATGCTCGTCGCGTCGTACCTCAACTTTTACATGCCAAATGGCGCGCTCATCTGCCCGAAGTTCGGCGATCCGAACGATGCGGAAGCGCTCAAGCTCTTCTCGCAGTTCTATCCAAACAGAGAGATTATCGGCGTGAATGCCCGTGAGATATTTCTCTCCGGCGGAGGCTTCCACAGTATGGTGCTGCAGCAGCCGAGCATTTCTTAAAAAGGTAAAAAGTTTATAGACAGGGAAAAGGCCCTTGCCGGATATGCTCCGGTGGGTCTTTTCCTTTTTTGTGAGGCCTTATTTGGACTTACACTCAAGTTCAGCGAACTTGGCGTTGTAAACTTTGCGAGAGTAGGGGTAACGGATGGCGAGGAACGCGATAATGAGACCGAAGATAAGGCCACCGATACCGTAGGTGCTGCGGATGCCTGACACAGCCGCATCGGTCTGGACGAGAACGGTCTCATCAAAACCAGTGAGCTGCAGGCCCATACCGACGAGCCACATGCCGATGGAGCAGCCGAACTTGTTGACGCAGCTGAGCAGCGAGGTCATCGCGCCAGCTCGGCTGTTACCGGTCTCGAGAGAGTCGATTGTGATTACATCGGCCAGAACGGAATAGATCAGCGTCCAGAACGTGGCATTGCCCAGTGCGGAGAAGCAGAGAGCGAAGCAGTACAGAGGGATGGACGCGGGCAGAATGCGGATGCAGAACATACCGAAGCCGTAAGCGAAGAAGCCGAAGATCATGAACTTGCGCTTGTCGACCTTGCGCGCGAGTGAGCCGATAAGCATGGAGACGACAATCATATAGAAACATTTCACGCCGTTAATGAGAGCAATCTGCATTTCGTCAAGACCGTAGAAGCAGGTCTGCACGTAGATGTTGCCGGAAGCCTGGATGCCGACGATGCAGTTGGCAAACAGTGCGATGAAAACAAGGATGACGAACGTCTTGTTTGTGAAGCAATCGAGGAAATCCTTGAACTTAAAGGAGTTTGCGGTGGCCTCTTCCCTGGACACAGTGATCTCCTTGCCCTTGGTGCACGCACCGGCGAGGAAGTAGGAGATGAAGCAGAACGCAGCGGTGACGGCAGCGACGATGCCCCAGCCAACCTGCTCGGTGGAGCAGCGGCGGACGAGGAGCATGGTGCAGCTCGAAACGATCAACTCACCGGCATACAGGAAACCGGAGGAGAAGCCGCGGATAGAGCTTTTTTCGTCGTAGTCCTCCGTCAGCTCCTGACCGATAACGATGTGGTTGATATCGCACATTGTGAAAAACATCCAGAAGAAGATGTTGAGAACAACATAGTAGAAGATCTTCACACCGTCAGAAGTGAAGTCGAAAGCGGAAAAGAGCAGATAGACTGTGATGCCGAGAGGAAGCGCAGCGCGCATCATCATGGGGCGACGGGTGCCTGTCTTTAACTTCAGCTTATCGCTGAAGTAACCAATGATAGGGTCGGTCACAGCGTCCCACATAACGGCGAACATCGAAATAGTACCGGCGACGCCCGGTGCCACGCCTGCGAACGTGGTCATGAAGTAGATAAAGTAGTAATAATACAGGTTATAGGCAAGACCGGAACCCAATTGTCCGATACCATAACCTAACTTTGTCCCGACGGACAGCTTCTGATTGGCCTGGTTCATGTTTCTTTCTCCCTTTTACATAATTTGGCAATATATTACCGACTTCTGTATGGTAACACATACCAAAAGACGTTACAATGCTTGTGAATAAAATGTAAACACTGTTACGCAAAGATGAAACGCCAATTGCGAAAAGAAGCATGACTTTGCTGAGAAATGATGAAAAAAGCATGATATCTTACGGTGTATCAATGATAATTATTCAAAATAGCAAAGAAAAACAACTAAACAATAGGGAAAAGATAAGCTTTGAATGGTTATGAGCGAGATTTGAGTATTTAATCAGAAACAGCAAGGCTATTGCTTCGTAAGATTTCACTTAGCTTTATATAAAAAAGGATGATCACTTCAAACGGAAGTGGTCATCCTTTTTCTATGCCGAGCAACCAGTCTGTTGATACATTCAGTGCTTCCGCAATGATAGGAAGCTCAAAGTCAGGGACAAGGCGTTTACCGCTTTCAATTCTGCTGATTGCCATTTGGCCCATTTGCAGGCCCACTACTTGCAGCCTTGCCGCAAGGTGATCCTGTGTCAATTTTGCTTTGGCGCGTGCAGACTTAATCCGCTCGCCGGAGATATTGCATTTGCCGTCTAACGTGTATAGCCGCACCGTGTCGCCCCCATCATAATCATCTTTGACATATTCTTTGTTGACGGTAACACAAATATGAGCTATTCTTATAAAAAATGATTAAGGAGGCCGAGAATACTTCGCTTTTTGAGGAGAGAGAAAACCATGAAATGTAAGCATTGCGGAGTTGACAACTCCAACGAATCCAAGTTCTGTTTTCAATGCGGTTAAGAACTGAGCTCGGACGATGTACAGCATTCAGAAGATTCCCCTGTTGATCCGACACATCCCATTTGCAAAAATTGCGGTGCGAGTAACACGGCGGATGCAAAATTCTGTCATCAGTGTGGACAAGAGTTATCTTCCAAGGCCGAAGATCCCGAGCAGAAGTCAGACGACGATTTAGGAAAAGATGCGCTTGTATTTGGGGCGGGACTCTTGGATGAATCTGCCGCGAAGACTCATAACGATACGGTTTGCCCCTTTTGCGGAGAGCTTGATTGCCACCCTCTGCAAAAGAACGAAACTACCGTTACGAACAAAAGCTATGGTTGGGGAAGTGGTTGCTGTGGTATGCTCCTGCTTGGGCCGTTTGGACTGTTGTGCGGCTTGTGCGGCAAAGGCTCTAAAGTGGAATCAAAAAGTGAATTGTGGTGGGTGTGCAAAAAATGCGGAAAAGCTCATATCGCCCTTGCCGATGCGTTAAAAAAGTGGGAAATTGCAACTGATGGAATCTATGGAAGTGCGGTTGCCGCTGCACTCGTATTGATTGTTGCAAAGTACCTATTTAATTTTGAAATTTTTGCGTATATTACAGCAGCGTTTCCCGCACTTGGGCTTGCCTCTGTTCATAGTGAGATATCAAAAGAACTGGGAGAACCTTTAATCAACTTCCTGACGCCTGAGCAGAAGAAGGACTGCTTATCCTCTATTGCATTCGCTACCGTGATCGTGATAGCGCTCGGCCTGTTCGGAGTCCCACTGTTAAATTCTTGGCTTGGTGACTGAACGTGAGCAGTAAGTTCTATTATTCTGCATGAGCTTTGGAAAATTTGCAGGATGCCACCAGCGTCCAGACCGGAGTTTTTTTATCAACGGGCACCAATTTCCTGTATGTGCTCGCTGTACCGGTGTGTTGATCGGGCAGTACAGCGCGTTGATCCTGTACCGGATGCTTTCTTTACCTGCTGTGATCTTAGTCAGTTTTTGTGCCGTCATGTTTCTTGACTGGCTTCTGCAATACTTAGATATGATCATCACGAACATATTTACGACTACCGACCCCGCCGCTCTGGCTGCGTGTGCAGGACAAGCTCTCAAACAAGGCACAGCTTCCCCGCGCCAATGCGGGAAAGTACTCCTGGCTGACAGGCCTTCTCAAGTGCGCCAAGTGCGGCTACGCGCTCAAAGTGAGCTGCGTAAAAATTGAGCAGCGCTGCAAGCTCATCTGCTCCGGCCGCAGCAACTTCGGAAACTGCGATGCGGCGATCGACGTCGACCTGCGCGAGCTGGAGGACTATAACGCGCATGAACTGCAGAACATGATCGACGACTGTCCCGCCGAGCTTCCGGCTATTGAAGATTACGCGCAGGCGGAAGCCATTCTGGTCGTCGAACAGAAAATTGACCGTCTGGTCACAGCAGTTGCAGAAAGCAGCGAAATCTCGGCATCGTACATATCCAAACAGATCGAAAAGCTGCACGCCGAACGCGAACACCTGCTGCACGAGGTGTCTCATCCTGCGCCGCAGCTGCTGCAGTTCGATTTTCTACGGGCATCCTTTGATGAAAAGAAGCTTGTCGCCGCAGAATTCATCGAACGCATCGAGATCGAAGGAAAAAATGTGAACATCACTTGGAAGACCTGATGGGGTTGCAATGCAACAAACTCCATCAGGCTTTTTCCTGTCTTCTCGTAATTTTTTATCATCTTAGCAACATCTCGGTAAAGTGGCGTAAGACATCTGCGCCTCTTGCCAAGGCAAAGAAAGGAACAACCCGATGAATAAATCAAAAAACAGCACCAGTATCACAGTTCGCCTCTCTGCCGCCGAACGGCAGAAATTAGAACAGGATTCCCGCGCTGCGGGATTATCAACAAGTGATTATATTCAAACTCTTCTGCGTGGGGTTACCCCCACCGCAGACAGGAAGCGGCAGGATAGCTGTGATAGCTGCAGCTGCGATGAGGACAAGAAGGGCCCAATCTAACAGATGCATCACAGGATCCCCACCAAGGTATAGACAGCAAGAGCCACGATCCATGCCACGCAGCACTGCATCATCACGACCCCAACTGTCTTCAGCGCTGAGCCGAATTCTCGTCGAATCGTGGCTACCGCCGCGATGCAGGGAGTATACAGCAGCGTGAACACCAGAAAGCTGATAACGGAACGACCGGTAAACATCGTAGAAAGTGCAGCCCCGCCTAACAGGATCTGCAGCGTACTGACCACAGATTCCTTTGCGATAAAACCGGAAATAAGGGAGGTTGCGCAGCGCCAATCCGCAAAGCCCAACGGTGCAAACACCGGCGCGATCCATTGACCAATGAGAGCCAAAAGGCTATCGGCACTGTCGGCAACTACATTCAGCCTGGTATCAAAACTCTGGAGGAACCAGATCACAATGGTAGCAAGAAAAATCACAGTAAACGCCCGCTGCAAAAAGTCCTCGGCCTTTTCCCAAAGCAGCAGCGCAACGCTCTTGAGGCTCGGAAGCCGATAATTGGGCAACTCCATAACGAAGGGCACGGGCTTTCCGCGGAACACGGTTTGGTTCATGATGAGGGCCGCAGCAATTCCAATCAGAATGCCCAGCAGATACAGTAGGATCATTATGAGCGCGCGGTGCGTTGGAAAGAACGCTGCGGTAAAAAATGCATAAATTGATATTTTTGCCGAGCAGCTCATATAAGGCGTGAGCAGGATCGTCATCTTGCGGTCACGGTCACTCGACACCGTGCGCGTTGCCATAATTGCCGGCACAGAACAGCCGAAGCCGATGAGCATAGGGACGATGCTGCGGCCGGACAAACCGATCTTTCGCAGAGGCTTGTCCATTACAAAGGCGACGCGGGCCATGTAGCCGGTATCTTCCAAGATAGAAAGGAAGAAAAAAAGCGTCACAATGATAGGCAGGAACACCAGCACACTGCCAACACCGGAAAAAATGCCGTCAATAATCAAGCTGTGTACCACAGGATTGATCTCATAGGCAGTCAAAGCTTGGTCTACAAGAAAGGTAAGGCCATCGATCCCGCCTTGCAGCCAGTCGGACAGGCGCTGACCAATAACATTGAAGGTGAGATAGAAAATCAGCAGCATGACAAGCAGAAACGTCGGAATGGCTGTGTAGCGACCGGTGAGAATTCTGTCGATCTTCATGGAGCGGGCGTGCTCCCGACTTTCATGGCATTTCACCACAGATGATGCCACCACGCCTTCAATGAAGGTGTAGCGCATATCAGCAAGCGCCGCGTTGCGATCAAGTCCTGCCTCACTCTCCATCTGCACGATGCAATGCTCAAGCAACTCGCGCTCGTTTTGATCAAGTGCCAGACGGTCGGCAAGGTCATCGCCGCCTTCGATCAGCTTTGCTGCGCAGAAGCGAGCCGGCACACCGATGCGGTCGGCGTGATCGGCGATCAGATGCGTAACGGCGTGGATGCAGCGGTGAACGGCGGAATCATCCGCGCAGAAATCTGTCACCTTTGGCAGAGTTCTGCTCCGAGCCACAGCAATCGCCTGATTCACCAGCTCGCTCACGCCCTCACCCTTTGCGGCCGCGATCGGTACGACAGGGATGCCGAGCGAGGCGCTCATCTTCTGCACGTCGATGGAACCGCCGTTGGAACGCACTTCATCCATCATGTTCAGCGCCAGCACCATAGGTATCCGCAACTCAAGCAGCTGAAGTGTCAGGTACAGATTCCGCTCAATGTTGGTGGCATCCACAATGTTGATGATGCCGTCCGGCTTTTGGTTGAGGATAAAGTCACGGGAGACGATCTCCTCCTGTGTATAGGGCCGCAAGGAGTAGATGCCGGGCAGATCCACCACGGAGCAGCTTTTTTCGTCTATGATCTCTCCCATCTTCTGGTCTACCGTGACACCGGGAAAGTTGCCGACATGCTGATTGGATCCGGTGAGAGCGTTGAAAAGAGTCGTTTTCCCGCAGTTCTGATTTCCAACGAGTGCAAAGATCATTTCGGCTCGTCCTCCACTTCGATTTTTTGAGCCTCCTCTACGCGCAGCGTTAGCTCGTAGCCGCGCACGCGGATCTCGATAGGATCACCCATCGGCGCGACCTTCTGTAATATCACGCGGGTGTGCGGGATCAAGCCCATATCCAGCAGGCGGCAGCGCAAGGCTCCATCTCCGCCAACAGTGGTGATCACGGCAGAATTCCCCACTTTTAATTGATTCAATGTCATTCGCTTTCCTCTTTCCTTGCCCGATTTCAATTTCATGGTAGCATTCCTGCTGCGGACTGTCAATACAGCCGAACCGGCATAATTCAGAGTGTGTGATAGAATATTTGGCCTTGTGCTGCAGAAAATGTTGAAAAGGTTCCTGCGGCAAGGAAAAGTCTTACAACTCTTTCGCAGTTTTAATCGATCCGCAGCAATTCGTCATCGTCGGAGCATCCGAAGCGGTTAACATCGGAGTCAGGGAAAGACTGGTAAATGTGCACGTTCGAACGCGGAAAGCATTCTTGCAGAAAATCGCGGACAGGGAAAAGATCATGGAATCCGCTGAAGTGCTTTTTGCCGTCTTCAAAGGAGACCGAGTTCACGACAAAATGCAGATGACAGTGTGCAGAGTCCGTGTGCAGGGCATATACGATTTGGTGCCCAGGGAAAAGATGGCAGATATCGTAACCTAAGGCAAGCATATCGTCTGCACTTAGACGGTAAATTTAAATAGCACCGCGGACAACTCCACGGTGCTTCATAAGGATGATATACAACTAAAAATAAAGCGATTTGCGATTTAGGAACGTAACATAAGGTAAAGAAAATTCAAAAGGAGAAAGCAGACCTATGAGAAGTGAAGAAGCGTTCCAAGAATCCGTGCGCTCCATGCGCAATCAGACTTTGCGTGCAGATCGCGCCGGAGATTACTGGACAGATGACGAGAAGAATCGACTGAGAATTTTATTTGACAGCGGTGTCGGTATTACCGAGATCGCGCTGGAATTTGGCCGGACTGAACCGGCAGTTTATCAGCAGATCGAGAAACTGGACCTGTATGGGCGCAAGCAGAATCCGCAGCGACAAAGAAACGGCAAAAAGCCTCCTGAGTGCTTATGTGGTCGCTGTGGAAATGATCCAGCATTATGCCCGCTTCGGAAACAGTGCACAGCAAAAAAGGAGAACTGAAAATGTTTGAGTCCTACGATGATATTCTGACCGTTGAAGAGGCCTGCGAAGCCTTGAAAATTGGATACAATTCGATGTACACGCTCCTGCACACCGATAAAATTAAGGGCTATCGAAACGGGCGCGTATGGAGAATCCCAAAGGCCGCGCTGGTAGAGTACATTCAAAGCAGTTCCAAACTAAAATGACAAAGGTGCAGGGAGAAATCCTTGCACCTTTGCATCGTTGTTCTAAATGATTGATTTAAAATTCTGTAATTCTGTACAACTGAGGAAGACCTTACTTCAGCAATCCTTAATAATGCAAGGGGAAATATCCGCTACCAGATATCATGTGAGAGTATCCGCATCTCATCAGCCAAAGTATAAAATCATACTCTGGTCTCCCCCTGATAGAGACGAAGAAAGATTACCGACATCGCGAGGCAGAGCGCCTCGGAGATGATGGGCGTGTACCACAGCGCCTCCCCGCCGAAGACGGCGGCGAGCGTCAGCAGCACCGCGCTTTGCAGCACAAGACCGCGGCCGACGGAGATTGAGATGGCGGGGATGGGACGCTCAAGCGCCGTCAAAAAGCCGCCGATGACGACATTGAAGCCGACGAGCAGATACGAGATGCCGTAGTGGCGGAACGCGCGCACGGAGTAGGCGACGAGCTCGTCGCTTGCATGTGAGAGATACGCGCTCACGATCTGTGGGGCAAAGAAGTAGACGCAGAGGAACAGCAGCGGTGCGATGATGCACACGGTGGTCAGGCCGTAGCGCAGAAGCTTTTGACATTGATCATGTTCGCCCTTGCCGTAGTGAAAGCTGACGAGTGGTTGTGAGCCCTGCGAAATACCGACCATCAGGTTGATGACGACGGTGTTGACATAGGCGATGACCGTGTAGGTCACGACGCCGTCCGTGCCGATGCAGCGCAGCACCGTGTGGTTGAAGAGAAAAATCATCAGGCCCGTGCACAGCTCCGTCACACCATCAGCAAGGCCAATGGACAGGATACGGGCGTAGAGGTGCGGGTCAAAGTGGAACTTGCGCAGGTGGAAGGTACACTTTTTGCTGAAAAAGTGGATGAGGTAGAGCACGCACGTGACGAGCTGGGAGATACCGGTTGCCGCCGCCGCGCCGAAGACGCCCATATTGAGCCAGAAGATTGCGACATAGTCCAGCACGCAGTTCGTCAGGCAGCCGGTGATGACGGTGAAGAGCGCGTAGCGCGGGTAGCCGTCGGTCTTGACGAGCACCTCAAGGTTATAGGAGACAAGAAAGCATACGCTGAACGGTGCGATACCGATAAGATATTCCTTGACATAGTCAAGCGTGATCTCGTCCGCACCAAGCAGAATTGCGAACGGCTCCAAAAATACGAAAACAAGCGTGGTGGCCAGAACGCCGATGACGAGCAATGTGGTAAAATTCTGTGAAAACAGTGTGTCGGCCTCGTGACGCTTATCCTGCGCAATGTAAATGGCGATGAGTGTTGACGAGCCGACGCCAAACAATACTGCGATGGAAAAGAGAGCGTTGGTGAAGGGAAGAGAAAGATTGACAGCGCTCATGGCGTATTCGTTCACGCCGATCGAGACCATCAGCCCGTCGACCATGGAGTAGAGGGAAAAGAGCATCAGAGACGCCACGGTGGCGGAGACAAAACGGACAAAGTCATGTTTCAGACTTTTGCCTGAGAGTAACAAAATAACACGTCCTTAAATAATATAGTAATTCAAAATTCTCATATGAACTGATTGTTCAAAAAACTGGGATGTACGCGGGTCTTACGCCGCCGCGCCGTGGGTGGACGCGGCAGCGCGGAAAAATTTCACTCTTCCTCGGGGAAAAGATTATCGAGCAGAGCTGTGCAAAGACGTTCCTCCCACTGATACATGCCGGAGTAGTCGCCGTGGTGGTCAACATCGGGCGCGCCCTGGCCGTTGATCATGTAGAAGATACCGTCCTGACGCTCGCGATTGACAAACAGCCCTGCGAGCAGGCCGTAGGCCTCGCCAAAGTGGCCGGACATCACAACGTTACGGTGACGGAGGAAACGGTCGCGCTTGCCAGAGGTGAACACCTGAATGCCGAGACCATAACAGGTCATCAGGCCGTCGTAGGTGTCGCCGTTATTGGTGCTTTCGGAATATGTCCAATAGGGTGTGAACATCGCGTCGATGGATTCCTTGCTCAAAAAGCGCTTGCCGCCGATGCAGCCGTCCGTCAGGAACAGCTCTGCGAGCACCTTGAGCTCCTCCATGTTGATGCGGAGACCGCCCTGCGGGGAAAACAGCGTGCCGTTATAGCCGATGTGGTAGTCGTGCAGGTCGGCCATCACGTTCGTGCCGCCAAGGTCGGGGTTCGTGATGAGCACCTGATCGCGGGGCTGAACCTCGTCATGGTAGTCGTCGATCTGCGCCTGCCAGGGCTGGGAAGCGTCCCAGCGGTTGCCGCTTTTGGACTGGTAGATGGGGGAGAGGTCGTGCAGCTGATCGGCAGTGAAATCGCCGACGTTAAAACTCGCGCCAAGACCCATGGGCTCAAGCACATGCTTTTTCATAAAAACGTCGAAGCGCTCGCCGCTCAGGCGCTCGAAGATCGTGCCGATCACGCCGTAGTTGAGGTTCGTGTAGGCAAAGAACATGCCGGGGGCGCGGTTCATGCCGTCCTCGCTGTTGGCAAAGTGCTCGCCGCCGAGGAAATACTTG
>OIWO01002358.1_pt1 | contig 12571 bp, 8 predicted proteins | sample 1587641 | NCBI WGS metagenome assembly OIWO01 (sample SAMEA3888924, study PRJEB22519) | human gut metagenome | biome: human gut; feature: human-associated habitat; material: faeces | place: Denmark | collected 2010
GCGAAAAGCCTCGACTGTATCGAAACCCTCCCACTTCAGTGGTGAGGTTGTTTAGCAGAGCCGAGCCATGACAGAAAAAGATGCCGCCGGCGGGATCGTCCTCGCCGAGGACGCCGCGCCGAAGACCGCCTTCGATCCGCATCAGGAGATCAGGACCCTTCCGAACCTGCCCGGATGCTACCGCTACTTCGACACAGCGGGCGCATGCCTCTACGTCGGCAAGGCGCGCGACCTCAAGAAGCGCGTCTCGTCCTACTTCCGCAATCCCGCGGGGCTCTCCCCGCGCATCGCGATCATGGTGAGCCAGATCGCCAGACTCGAGACCACCGTCACGCGCAGCGAGGCGGAGGCCCTTCTTCTTGAGAACAACCTCATCAAGACGCTGAGCCCGAAGTACAACATCCTCTTCAGGGACGACAAGAGCTATCCCTATCTGAGGCTCGGTCCCGAGGCGTTTCCGCGGCTCTCCTACTATCGCGGCGGCGTCGACCGCAAGTCCCGCTTCTTCGGGCCCTATCCCAACGGGACGGCCGTGCGCGAGGCGATCCAGATCATGCAGAAGGTCTTCGGCCTGAGGACCTGCGAGAACTCCGTCTTCTCGAACCGCGACCGCGCGTGCCTGCTCGGCCAGATCGGCCGCTGCTCGGCGCCCTGCGTGGGCGCCGTCACGAAGGAGGACTACGCGAAGGACATCGAGCGCGCCGCCGCCTTTCTCGAGGGGCGCACGCGCGACATCGTCGAGGACTATGAAAGGCGCATGTGGGAGGCCTCCGAGGCCTGGGCCTTCGAGAAGGCCGCCTTCTACAGGGACCGCATCGCGGCGCTCACGACCGTGCAGCACCAGCAGGCGATCGAGACGACGGGCGGCGACACCGACGCGGACGTCGTGGCGGTCGCCGTTTCGGGCGCCGTCGCCTGCGTCAACCTCGCGATGGTCAGGGGCGGGCGCCATCTCGGCGACCGTCCGTGCTTCCCGAAGCTCGGCGTGAGGAGCGAGTCGCTCATGCCCTCGAAGGCCGAGATTATGACGGCCTTCGTGCGCCAGCACTACGGCGACGGGATGCCGGTGCCCAACGTCATCATCCTCGACGGTGCCGTCATGTCCGACGAGGAGCGCCACGAGACGGTCGAGGCCGTCGCCGAGGCGATGTCGGCCGCGGCCGGAAGGCGCGTCACGGTGGTGGCGGAGCCGCGCGAGACGCGCAGGCGCTGGCTCGAGATGTGCGCGAAGGGTGCCGAGATCGCGCTCGCGCGCCACCTTCAGGAGGAAGGCAGCCAGCTCGCAAGACTCAGGGAGCTCATCGACATCCTCGGGTTCGAGCCCGACGACGGCGATCCGATGAACTTCCGCGTCGAGTGCTTCGACATCTCGCACACGGCGGGCGAGGCCACGCAGGCCTCCTGCGTCGTCTTCTCCGAGGGTCGCATGCAGTCCGCCCTCTACAGGCGCTTCAACATCACGGGCATCGAGCCAGGTGACGACTACGCGGCCATGCGCCAGGTGCTCGAGCGCCGCTACAGGCCCGTGACGCGCGGCGAGGCCGTGCTGCCGAGCGTCGTGCTCGTCGACGGCGGCAAGGGGCAGGTCGAGATGGCCAGACAGGTCTTCACTGAGCTCGGACTCGATCTTTCCGTCATCGTCGGCGTCGCCAAGGGCGAGGGCCGCAAGGTGGGTCTCGAGACCCTGATCTTCCCCGAGATCGACGGCGTGCGCCGCGAGCCGCTCGTGCTCGGCACCATGAGCCGCGCGCTCATGCTCATCGCCGAGATCCGCGACGAGGCCCACCGCTTCGCCATCACGGGCATGCGCGCCAAGCGCGCGAAGACCCGTCAGTCGAGCCGGCTCGAGGATCTCGAGGGGATCGGACCCAAGCGCCGCGCGAAGCTTCTCACGCATTTTGGCGGCATGAAGCAGCTTTCGAACGCCTCGGCCGAAGATATTGCTCGAGTCGACGGCATTTCCGCCGCGCTCGCGGCTAAAATCTATGCTCAGCTCCACGGGAGCCAGTAAAAAGCGACAAGGACCCGCACATGCCCAAACTCAAGCCCCCATTCAAGCTCAACGTCCCGATGCTCCTCACCTGGATGCGCATCGCGATGATTCCGCTCGTCATCGGCATCTTCTATCTTCCCGAAACGTGGATGACGATGGGGACGAAGAACGCGACCGCCATGCTGATGTTCGTCATCGCCGCCATCACCGACGCGCTTGACGGCTTCCTCGCCCGCCGCTATCAGGGCTGGGCCACGCCCATGGGCGCCTTCCTCGATCCCGTCGCCGACAAGCTCCTCGTGAGCGCCGCGCTCGTCGCCCTCGTGGGCCTCGACCGATGCGACATGCTCGTCGCCCTCGTCATCATCGGCCGCGAGATCACGGTCTCCGCCCTGCGCGAGTGGATGGCCAAGGTCGGCGCCTCGGGCGCCGTCAAGGTCAACTGGTTCGGCAAGATCAAGACCATTGCCCAGATGACCGCCATCCCGATGCTCCTCTGGTGGGATCCCGTCGTCGTTAGCACGAGCCTCCTGAGCGGCGAGCTCAACATCGCCTTCCTCGGCCGCGTCCTCATCATCGTCGCCGCCGTGCTCACCATCTATTCGATGTACGTCTACCTCATGGCCGCCCGCAAGGCTCTCACGGCTCCCGCGTCCGACGCACTCTGAGAACGACTCCCGAGACGAACCCGGAAGCGAATCCGGAAATCAAAAAAAAACGCCGCGGTCCGCGGCGTTTTTCATGTCCGCGGCGTACAAAATGAAAAAGGCCGGTTTCGTCGAAAACCGGCCTTTTCGTTCCCCCTTTTTCGGAGCGGCGCCTTACTGCCGCTGACGCAGGCGCCCCTGACAGGAGCCGCGTCTGACCGAAAAGACGACGAACCGCTTAGAGTCGGTCCGTCGATAGGGGTGAACTATACACAAGTTTTAGCGACTTGTCGAGCAAAGTTTACAAATTGTCGGCAATTCAAGACCCGTGATGCGAAGAGCCTGGGGTTTTCTGAGAATGGTGCGGGCAAAGCCCATGTGTTGCAGGAGAAAATCATTTGTCGACCATTCGGGCGAAGGATCGCGTCGACTGCCGCTCTTTTGTGTCGCGGAGGCCGCGCGGGCCTGCGGGAGTTGGCGGCCTGTACAATGAGCGCAAGAGCTCGTGACATCAACGACGGGCGTCATGGAGAAGAAGAGATAGCATGCAGACGATGTCGGAAGAGAAGACGGCCTCCGAGGGCCATGCAGAGGGAGAGGCCGGAACGAGGAGTGCGGAGCTTGTGAAGCGGGCTCGGCGGCAGCACGGCATCGAGGCCGTGCGCACGATCATCCGCTTTGCGATGGACCGCATGCGCGAGACTCAGCTTCAGGAGGTGGCGTCCTCGATGACGCTCACGACGCTCCTTTCGCTCGTTCCGCTCATCGCGGTCGCGATGTCGGCCTTTGCGCTCTTCCCGAGCTTCGCGGACTCGCGCCACGCGCTTGAGGAGGCGATCATCTCGGGCGTGCTGCCGCAGCAGTACACGGAGACGATCGTCACGTATCTGCGCAACTTCACGGACCACGCCTCGGGACTCGGCATCTTCGGTCTGGCGGGTCTGGCCGTGACGGCGCTTCTCCTGATTGACAAGTTCTTCGTGACGGTCAACCGCATCTATCAGGTGCGCCGCATGCGCCCCTGGGGACAGAGGGCGCTGCTCTACTGGGCGCTCATCACGCTCGGGCCCCTGGTGATCGCCTTCTCGCTCACCGTCTCGACGCAGGCGATCCGCTCCGCCTCGGAGGGCGTTGACGCGACGTCGGTCGAGTGGGGCATGGCCGTTCTGCAGTTTGCGATCCAGGTCGCCTCCTACACCTTCCTCTACAAGTTCGTGCCCAACTGCCACGTGCAGCTTTCGCACGCGGCCGTGGGCGGCGTCTCCGCTTCCTTCGCGGGACTCGCCGTGCGCGAGGCCTTCGGGCACTACGTCTCGGCGGGCACGCTCACGTCGATCTACGGCGCGTTCGTGGCCTTCCCCGTGCTCCTGCTCTGGTTCTACGTCTCCTGGCTCATCGTCTTCGGCGGCGCAGCCATCACGGCGACGATCCCGCTTCTCACTTCGGGGCGCTTCGCCGACAGCTACAAGCGCGGCAATGACTTCCTTACGGGCGTCGCGCTCCTGAAGACGCTCTGGCGCCATCGCCGCGAGGGCGAGACCTCGGTGGGCATCACGACGCTCGCCGACGAGGTCGACAGCTACCCGCAGGCCGCCCGCCGCATTCTGCTCAGGCTCGCCGAAAAGGGTTACTGCGTCGAGATCATGAGCGAGAAGCCCAAGAGTCACAGCGACTGGGCGCTTCTGTGCGATCCGTCCGCCAAGAGCCTCAGGGACGCCTGCACGGCGCTTCTCGTCGACGGCACCAACCATCTCACTAGTCCCAAGCGCGCCTCGTCGTCCCGAGATGAAGGGATGCTCTTTGACTGGTACCGCGGCTTCATGTCCGCCGAAATGCTCGCGAAGCCCCTAGACGAGGTCTTCACCATCGACGAGGAGCCGCAGGACGTTCAGGCGGAACAGACCGCCCGTCCCGCCTGACGGGGACCTGCAGGCAGACTGCCCTCATGGGCGGCTCGTCGTCGGTGCGGGCGGCGCCGGCATGGTTGCCGCCGCGACGGCCGTCGACAACGGCGCGACCGTGATCGTCCTTGAGAAGATGGTCATGCTCGGCGGCAACACCGCCCGCTCCGAAGGCAACATGTCCGCCATGGACCCCGAACCCGAAAAGCTTCTGCCGATGACGCAGGCCGTGCGCGACATCATCGCCAAGTACACGAACCCGAAGCCGAGCTTCAGAAGACGGTTCTCAAGCAGCTCGCAGAGCGGCAAGAAGTACATCTTCGACTCTCCCGAGCTCTTTGCGCTTCAGACGATCGTCGGCGGCAACTGCAAGAACGACGCCAAGCTCGTTCTCACGATGACCCGCAACGCCACGGCCGCCATGAAGTGGCTTGACGTCCAGTCCGACATGACGTGGTTCCACGTGCCGCGCAGCTGGGTCGATGTCGGCATTGGCGGCCTTTATCCGCGCGGGCAGTGGCCGTGTCAGGCCGACGGCAAGACGCCGATCTCCACGTACGACGCCTACATCCGTCCGCTCGCCGCCAAGGTCGAGGCCGCAGGCAACCCGATCTACAAGAACATGAAGGTCGTGAGCGTCGAGCGTGACGCCTCCGGCCGCGTCACGGGCGTGAAGGCCCTCGACCGCAAGGGCGTCGAGCGCGTCTTCTCCGGCCGCAGCGTGGTCCTCGCCGCAGGCGGCTACGGCGCCAACCTGCAGATGGTCAAGAAGTACAACGATATCTCCGTCACCGTGACCTCAAACTCTCCGGCTACCACCGGCGAAGTGCTTGAGGAAGCCGTCGCCGCAGGCGCCGGCCTCACGGGCATGGAGTGGATCCAGATCCATCCGCACGGCAACCCGAAGAACGGCGAGCTTGAGTCCACCATCGCCGCCCGTCCGTCCGACACGCCGTACGTTAACTGCGACGGCTTGCGCTTCGTCGACGAAACGGGTCGCCGCGACGAGATCTCCTACGGCATCCTGAAGCAGACCGGTCAGGTTGCCTTCTCGATCTACGACCAACGCACGATCGAGGAGAAGAAGATCGAGTCCGCCATCGCCCACGGCTATGCCTTCAAGGCCGACACGCTTGAAGACCTTGCCCGCCAGGCCGGCATCGACTGGAAGAACTTCGAGAAGACCATGAAGGCCTACAACGAGGCCTCCGTGTCCCAGAATACGAAGTCTCTCCCCGTGCCGAAGATCCTCATCGGCAATCCGGTCGTGAAGGCGCCGTTCTACGCCGTGCCGATCACGACGACCATCCACCACACGATGGGCGGTCTTCGCATCAACGAGAAGACCCAGATCCTCGACAAGAACGGCAACGTGATCCCGGGCCTCTACGCCGCATGTGAGACACGGGCGGCATCCACGGCGGCAATCGCCTCGGCCGCAACGCCCTGACCGACCTTCTGGTCTTCGGCCACATCGCCGGCCAGGAAGTCGCCAAAAAACAGTAAGGCCGATTGAGAGCCGTGCCGTCCGTCCCTCGCGGGCGGCACAACAAAAGAAGAAAAGGGCGCCCGCAGCGCGAAAACGCTGCAGGCGCCCTTCTCCTTTTGGCTGTTCTCCACGCAGCTGTCCGCGGGGGCGGGCTTGCAGAGGATCTTCAGCCTCAGGCCTTTGCGGGGCGGGCCGAGGCGAGGATCGCGGCGATCTGGGCGGGCGTGATGTTCTTGTGCTCGCCGAGCTTCCAGTTGCGTTCCTCGAAGCGGCGGACGATCTCGCGTTCGACGTCTTCACCGACGCCTGCCTCGTCAAGGCGGGTCGGCAGACCGAGGGAGGCGAAGAAGGCCTCGAGCCTCACGATGGTTTCGAGGGCGCGCTCGCGGTCGGTGCCGTAATGCACGTCGAAGACGCGTTCGCCCATCTGCACGAGCTTGGCTTCCTTCGTGTCGATGAGGACGCGAAGGAGAGCGGGGAAGACGATGGCGAGCGTGGCGCCGTGGGCCATGCCCGTGAGGGCGGTGATTTCGTGGCCGATGGCGTGGGTGGCCCAGTCCTGATTCACGCCCATGCAGATCATGTCGTTGAGGCCGAGCGTAGCCGTGAGCATGTAGTCGGCGAGCACGTCGTAGTCGGGTTCGGGCGTACGCAGCGCGGGCGCGATGTCGACGAGCGTGAGAAGGAGCCCTTCGGCCCAGCGGTCCATCGGACGGGACTGGCCGGGTTCGGTCATGTACTGCTCGAGCACGTGCGCGGTGATGTCGGCGAGGGACGCGGCGACCTGGGCGGCGCCGAGCGAGCGGCAGCACTCGGGGTCGAGAATCGAGAAGCACGGATTTTCAGGCGCGACGAAGGCAAGCTTCTCCTTCGTCTCAAGGCGGGAGATGACGCTGTTGGCGTTCATTTCGGAGCCCGTGGCCGGGAGCGTCATGACGCTCGCGTAGGGAATGCAGCGGGCGGGACGGCGGGAGAGGACGATGTCCCAGGCGTCGCGCGTTTCGCCCTCGGTGAGGGCGCAGGCAACGAGCTTGGAGCCGTCGAGCACGGAGCCGCCGCCCACGGCGAGGATGAAGCCCGCCTTCTGTTCGCGGCCGAATTCGATGCACTTCCTGAGGGTTTCGACCTTGGGGTTGGCCTCGATGCCCCAGAATTCGACGTGGTCGATGCCGGCGAGCGCGGCCTTGACTTGGTCGTAGACGCCGTTGCGCTTCACGGAGCCGCCGCCGAAGGTGACGAGGACGCGCACGCCCTCGGGGATGTGGCGGGTGAGGGAGGCGATTTCGCCGCGGCCGAAGATGAGTCGGGTCGGATTGTAATACTCGAAGTTCTGCATGAGGGAACCTTGAAAAAAGTGGTTTTGCTGACAGTATACGGAGCCGGGCCGCGGGTGGAAAGGCGCGTTTTCGCTCAATGCAGAAGGGGGAGGTCCGCGATGCGGGCCTCCCCCTTGGGTTCGTGTCGATTCGTCGGGGACGAAGGATCCGTTACTGGATCTTGGCGTTCTTGACGAGTTCGCCGAAGTGCTGGTTGACGCGCTGGTTCGTGAGCGCGTTGACGAGCGCGGGCTTCTGAGCCTCGAAGGTCGGGAAGAGCTGGGCCGGACGCTTGGCGTCAAGCTTCACGACGTGGAAGCCGAACTGCGTGTGCACGGGTTCCTTGCTGACCGTGCCTTCCTTCATGCCGGCGAAGGCGTTGCCGAAGGTCGGAACGAAGGAGCGGGGAACGACCCAGCCGAGCTGGCCGCCGCGATCCTTGTTGCCGCGGTCTTCGGAGAATTCCTTGGCGAGCTTGTCGAAGTCGGCGCCCTTGTTGAGGCGGCTGATGATGTTCTTGGCCTGGTCTTCGGTCTTGACGAGGATGTGGCGGACCTGGTATTCGGTCGGGCCGTAGGCGGCCTTTTCAGCCTCGTAGGCCTTGCGGACGTCTTCGTCCTTGACCGGGTTTTTCTTGGCCCAGTCGCGCAGGACGGCGTTGATGAGGACCTGGTTGCGGGCGGCTTCGATGGCCTGCTTGACGTCGGAGTTGCGGTCAAGCTTGGCCTTCTTGGCTTCCTGAAGCAGGACGGTCTGCTGCGTGAGGACGTTCTTCACCTGGCGCTCAAGTTCGGCGCCTGCGGGCTGGCCCTGAGCGACGGCGCTGTCGTAGAGTGCCTTCTGCTGGGCAACGCTGACGGTTTCACCGTTGACCTTGAAGGCCTGAAGTTCAGCGTTGGCCGCGCCGGCGGCCATCATGGCAGCCATGCCGAGAACCAAAAGTTTCTTTTCCATTTCTTTCTTCCTTAACTGCCGCAGGTGTTCGGCGCTTCCCAGCACCGTACGCCGCTATCAGGTTGTTAGTCATTGCACCCGAAATTATAAGGGGTTCGGGCGTCATGCAGGTCAATTCTGCCTAGTGACGGCGTGTTTGGTCATGAACACGCCGATGCCAATTGTAAAGACTAGTGTCAGGCCCATCAGGCCGAAGAGCTTGAAGTTGACCCAGGTGTCGGTCGAACAGAGGTAGGCGACGAGGAGGTTGACGACGCCCATGGCCGCGAAGAAGCCGATCCACATGTTCTGGAGCGTCCCCCAGGCGTGGCCGGGCATTTCGATCTCGGCCTTGGAGAGAAGCATGCGGATGAAGTTTCGGCCCGCGATGTTGCCGTAGACGAGGATGCCGCCGAAGATCCAGTAGAGGATCGTGGGCTTCCACTTGATGAACATCTCGTTGCGAAGATAGAGCGTGAGGCTGCCGAAGACGACGATGACGGCGAGGCTGATCCAGAGCATCGGCTCGACCTTGCGGCCGCGCAGCATGAGCCAACCCACCTGCAGGAAGGTGGCGGCGATGGCGACGACGGTGGCGATGAAGACCGGAGCGGTCATGGCGGTGAGGCCCTCGCCCATAAAGCGCTCGGCAAGCGCGATGGCGGCGTCGGGCTGGTCCTCGGCGATCTTGAAGGCCGCGAAGAAGAGGATGACGGGGAAGAGGTCGAAGAGAAGTTTCATCGTAAGGAGGTTCGTGTGGAGCGGGATCCTGAAATTTTAGCGAAATTGGCAGTTGATGTTTCAGGGGGAGGCCCTGGGGCCGAAGGCTTGGTAACATTTCGAACATTGTTCAGGTGCTTCGAAACGTTTTCGTCACCTGGGACAGGTATCGTTGTGCAGTCGGGGGCTCCCGGCCGTCAGGGGACGGTTTGTGACGCGCTCCCGCAACACGATATGAACAACGGACTTTCGTTATGCAATTTGCAAGAAAAATAGTGCTGCTTTCCGCCGTCGTGATGATGGGCGCCGCAGGAGGCGCGGCAGCCAAGGAGAATGATTTGACGAACGCAACCAAACCCGTTTCCGTCGTGACCGTCGAGGGCATGACCGAGTACAGGCTCCCGAACGGCCTGCGCGTCGTGCTCTATCCCGACATGAGCAAGCCGACCGCCACGGTCAACATGACCTATCTCGTGGGCTCGCGTCACGAGAACTACGGCGAGACCGGCATGGCCCACCTTCTCGAACACCTGATGTTCAAGGGGTCGAAAAACTATCCAAATCCGACCGCCGAGTTCACGAAGCGCGGCTTCCGCATGAACGGCTCGACGTGGCTCGACCGCACGAACTACCACGTCTCCTTCACGGCCTCGGACGACAACATGAAGTGGGCGCTCGGCTGGCAGGCCGACGCCATGATCAACTCGTTCATCGCCCGCAAGGACCTCGACACCGAGATGACCGTCGTGCGCAACGAGTATGAAATGGGCGAGAACCGTCCGACGAGCGTGCTCCTCAAGCGCATGCAGTCCGTGCTCTTCGACTGGCACAGCTACGGCCGCAGCACGATCGGCGCCCGAAGCGACATCGAGAACGTCGAGATCGAGAACCTCCAGGCCTTCTACCGCCGCTACTACCAGCCCGACAACGCCGTGCTGACGGTTTCGGGCAGGTTCGACACGGACGAGGTGCTTGGCTGGATCGCCGAGCTCTTCGGCCCGATCGCCAAGCCCGAGCGCGTGCTTCCTAAGGAGTGGACGGTCGAGCCCGCCGCCGACGGCGAGCGCGAGTTCACGGTCCGCCGTCCCGGCGAGACGCAGATGCTCATGATCGGCTACCGCCTGCCCGCCGCCCTGCATCCCGACTGGGAGCCTGCGGCCATGGCCACGTCGATCCTTTCCGACGCCCCGACGGGGCGCCTCTACAAGGAGCTCGTCGAGACGGGCCTTGCCACGCAGGTCTTCGGCTGGACGATTCCGGGCGCCCAGCCCGGCTTCGTGGTCTTCGGCGCTCAGGTCAAGAAGGGCGAGGACCTCGGTCCGGTCCGCGCGAAGATGGTCGACGTGATCGAAAACTCCTTTGCCAGGACGCCCGTGACCGATCAGGAGCTTGAACGCCAGAAGGCCGAGCAGGCCACGATGTTCGAGCGCCAGATCAGCGATCCCGAAGCATTCGCCGTGGGCCTTTCCGACTACATCGCACTCGGCGACTGGCGCGTGTTTTTCGCCGACCGCGATGCGATCGCGCAGGTGAAGACCGCCGAGGTCGACAAGGCCGCCGCCCGCTACTTCGTGCGTGACAACCGCGTCGTCGGCAGCTACATCCCGACGGACGAGCTCAAGCGCGCCGACATCACGGCCGCGCCCTCCGTCGACGAGTACCTCAAGGGCTTCAAGTTCCGTCAGGAAGGCCGCACGGCCGAAGCCTTCGACGTCGATCAGGACAACATCAACGCCCGCACGCAGTTCGTCGAGGCGGGCGGCGTGAAGATGGCGCTGCTGCCGAAGAAGACGCTCAGCGAGACCGTCGTCGTGCAGATGAGGTTCCTCAACGGCAACTTGAAGACGGGCGCCAACGCCGCCGTCTCGATGCTCTCGACCGCCATGCTCTCGCGCGGCACGTCCACGATGACGCGCGACGAGATCGACGACGCCTTCACGCAGCTGCGCATGGAGGGTTCGCCCTTTGCGTTCACGACCGACCGCGAGCATCTCTCGGCCGCCGTGGGCCTTGCGGGCAGCATCCTCACGGACGCCGCCTTCCCTGAAAAGGAATTCGAGACCCTGAAGCGCCAGACCCTCGTCGGCCTGCGCGCCAAGTCGGACGATCCGGGCACTAAGGCCCGCGACGCCCTCACGGAGCACTTCAACACCTATCCGAAGGGCGACGCCCGCCGCACGGAGACGAGCGCCGAGCTCATCGCCGAGGTCGAGGCCCTCACGCTTGACGACGTGCGCAACTACTGGCGCAACGTCTTCGGCACGGGTCGCGGCTACATCGCCGTCGTCGGCGACTTCGATCCCGAAGCGGTTGCGGGCGACCTGCGCCGCGCCGTCGTCGGCCGCAAGCTCTCCACCGTCGTCTACGAGCGTCCCGTGCACGAGTTCAAGCCCGTTGCATCGGCCCGCATCGTCATCGACACGCCTGAAAAGGAAAACGGCACGCTGATGGCCCGCGTCGACCTGCCGGCCAATGTGGCCGACGCCGATGCCGCGGCCCTCGTCACGGCCGACTGGATCCTCGGCGGCTCCACGGGTCTCTCGAACCGCATCGTGACCCGTCTGCGCCAGAAGGAGGGCCTCTCCTACGGCGCCGGCAGCGGCATCACGCTCCCGCGCTTCGGCAACCGCGGCCATTGGTCCGTCGGTGCGATCGTCGCTCCGCAGAACGTCAGGCAGGCTGAGGCCAGCCTGCGCGACGAGCTCGCCCGCGCCGTCAAGGACGGCATCACCGAGCAGGAGCTCGCCGAAGCCAAGCGCGGCCTGATCGAGTACCGTGCGGTGAACCGCGCCCAGGACGGCACGCTCGCGGGCAGCTGGATCAACTTCATGGAATCCGGCCGCGACTGGTCCTTCTCGAAGGACATGGAAGTCGCCATCGAGAAGCTCACGGTCAAGGACGTCAACGCCGCGATCCGCCGCATTGCGGATCCCTCGAAGATGACCTTCGTGCTCGCCGCCGACCTTGCGAAGGCCAGGGAAGCGGGCAAGGACTTCTCCAAGCAGTAGCTCCCTGCCGGGCCAGACGGCATCAGGCGCCCCGCCGCTCCGACGCGAGCAGCGGGGCGCTGTCGTTTCTGAACGCCCCTCGCAGGCATAAAATGTCGGATTGTTCAGCTAAATCCGCCAGGAACCCTCGCCTCGGTGAGGCGTGGAGGAATGGCGGAAAAGACGGCGAAATGCGAGGCATACGTTAAAAGAGGAAGCCTCATATAATCAAATTTCCATACCGTTCCTTCCTCTGTCACGAATGATCCGCGCCATCCGCATTCGACTCTATCCGACGCCCGACCAGAAGAAATATCTGGCCGGTCTTTTCGGTGCCGTGCGGTTCTGCTACAACAAGGCGCTGTATCTCAAGACGCATTTCTACAAGGTGAAGGGCGTCAATCTTCACCCGATTCACGACCTCAAGAAGCTCATCGCCATTGCGAAGAAGTCGAAGAAGTACGCCTGGCTGGCGGAATACGACTGCATGGCATTGCAGGAATCAGTTCGCAATCTGAACAAAGCCTATGGCCGCTTCTTCAAGAAGGAAGCCGGATATCCGCGCTTCAAGTCCCGACGCGGCGA
>OIWO01002361.1_pt1 | contig 12557 bp, 9 predicted proteins | sample 1587641 | NCBI WGS metagenome assembly OIWO01 (sample SAMEA3888924, study PRJEB22519) | human gut metagenome | biome: human gut; feature: human-associated habitat; material: faeces | place: Denmark | collected 2010
TGCCGTCCTCCTGCTCCTCCCAGGTGGTCATGGTGGACTCTTCAATGTGGATGATCTTCATGGGGGTGGTGCCGGTATACTGTTTGCGGTCGCTCGCATAGGCCCGGAAGAGACTCCGCCGGTGGAAAACACCCACTGCGACCAGCAGCAGCCCCACGCCAAAAAACAAAAATCCGTCCATAATCGGTTCCTCCTTTTTCTGTGCTGTCCTCATTTTATCACGGGACAGGGGAGAGGAACATTAACCAAAGGTTAGGAAGCGCCGCCCGGGAGGAGCGCCAGAAGGCGAAGAAGCCAGAACGCCGTCCGGGGCATAGCAGAGGCGGGAGTGAGCGCCGGAAGGCCACGGGGCCGGATGCGCCCGACGGCCTGTTCCCCTGCGGTCAGGGCAGAGGAAAAACGGGCGGAGGATGCTGCGGCATCTGTGCCGGAGATGGATGGGGAAGCGGCAGGCGCAGCGCTCCCGCCTCCACCGCCACCGCCTCCGCCGCCCCCACCGCTGGGTGTGGGGGCGTTCTGGGTCCAATGGGCGTAGAAAACAATGTTGTCGTCCAGCCCGTCGATTCGGTCGGAGCGGAAATAAGGGGTGCCCTCCAGCCGGTCGCCTCCGTCAGGGGAAGTATACCAACCGGAGAAGGTCCAGCCGGACCGTGCGGGCGCGGGGGAGGGAAGGGACAGCCCAGTCCTGGTGACAGCGCCACTTGCCCAGCTGCCGCCGTTGGCGTTCCAGCGGCAGGTGTATACGGGGTCGCCCGGCTCAAACTCTGCCCGGACGGTCACGTTCTCCGTGCCGACTGAGAGCGTGTTGTCTATCACGAACGCATACATCCCCTGAACGATGTGCCAGGTTTTCAGCCGCCAGCCCGTGTCTGGAGTGGCGTTCAGCGTGACGGTATCCCGGTATTTCCCGGAGCTGGCCGAGGAGGAAGCCGTTCCGTGCCCGTCTGTCTCCACGGTCACGGTGTAGATGGGCTCAGGCGGCGGAAGCGGTTCAAAGTCCGCCCGGACGGTGACGTTCCCGGTGCCGATGGTCAGCAGGTTGTCCCTTAAGACCGCACCGTTTGCCTGGACCAGGGTCCAGCCCTTGAGCTGATACCCATCGTCCGCAGCGGCAGTGAGGGTGACCGTTTCCCTTTGCTTGCCTGATTTGGCCGAAGCGGAAGCGGTCCCATGCCCGCTCGTCTCTACAGTCATGGTATAGGTGGGGTCAGGTGGCGTAACCGCCACAAATTCAGCTAGGACATTTATGTTTCCGGAGCCAATGGTCAGGATATTGCCGGAAATATAAGCGCCGTCACCCTGGAGATAGTGCCAGCCTTTCAACTTCCAGCCATCGTCCGGTATGATGGTCAGCGTGATCTGATCCCCGTATTTTCCAGAACTAGCTGAGGGGATAACGGAGCCGTGACCGTCCGTCTCGATGACGACGGAATAAGTAGGGACAGGTTTTTCGATCTGTTCAAATTCCGCCTGGACAACTACGCCGCCATCGCCCAGAGTCAGGATGTTGTCGGTCAAAGCTGCCCCATTTAAAGAGAGCAGGACCCAACGTTTCAGTTTCCAGCCCTCATCCGCTGTGGCATACAGGGTGATCGTATCTCCCTTTTTGCCAGATGTGAGGGAAGCATGGGCCTCTCCTTGGCCGGTGGTCTTGACCTCCACACGATAAGCCGGTTCCGGTTCTGGCTTCGGTTCCGGCTCCAGCTGTTTGTTCTGTTCAAATTCCGCCGTGACGGTGACATCGCTGGAGCCGATGGTCAAAGTGTTGCCTTGGAGTTTTGCACCGGTTCCGCTGGTCAGGGTCCACTGATTGAAATGCCAGCCGTCAGCGGCTTTATAGGTCAGGTCGATGTTCTCGTCCTGCCTCCCGGAGGAAGATGAAGCGAACGCATCGCCCCGTCCGTCAGTTTTTACAGTTACGCTGTAGGTTTGCTCCTGCTGTTGATCTGTAACAGTAAAGAGAAGCCAGATATCAAATGGTGAAGGATACTCAGTGTATATACTAAATTCTGCAGCCCCGAATGTTTTGCATGATCCTTTATTTTGGTAACGGTGATCGTAAGAGAAGAAGGCATCCTTTTCGTTTACAGTTGTGATAGCTGTTTCGGAAATGGGATATCCCGGCTCTACAACTGCTGTTATATTCAGAAGATAAGTTGTTTTGTTTTCAAAGGTTTCGTCTGTAAAAGGGTTATCTTCACCGTCAATTAGCTTCATCCAGTTTATATTATCAACTTCAATGCCATCCGTAAGAGATTTGGCAGTCTGTGCGGGTGTTTCTCCGGCTTTCGGTTCGTCGATGCTGAATTTGATTTCGGAAATAGGAGTGCTGGTTTCATCTGCCCAGGCCGCAGTGGGCAGCAGACCCAGGCACAGGCAGAGGACAAGCAGCCAGGACAGGAGTTTTTTTCTGCATTTGTGCGGGGTGTGGTTGAAGGTTTGGGTGTTCATACAGTCTCCTCCCTCTCTTGTGCTAGATACCAGCTTTGGTAATTTATGAAAACAGCATAGCACAAGAAAGCTTCTGACACAATATGCCATGTAAAAATTTGTCGAAAAATACAAGAAATTTCTTGCTGAGATCTGAACGGATGGTTTGCGATGTCTTTGCGAGAACAGAAAAACGTCCAAGCGAGAAGTTGCCTACCTTTATAATTGACGGAAAAACGCAAAAATGCTAAAATACAATATAGGAAAAATGGATTTTTCTGCAGCAGAACACCCCGCGGCGGGGGAAAAATGTTCCAAAAGGTGGGCTTTCATGATTCAAATTGGCTTGTGCGACGACGATCTGGCGATTTTGAGCCAGCTGCAGGTGCTGCTGGGCCGCTATCAGGTGGAGCGAAACGCGGAGATCACCTCGGCGGCCTTTCAGAGTCCGCTGGAACTGCTGGCGGAGATCGAAAAGGGAATGCGGTTCGACATCCTGCTGCTGGACGTGCTCATGCCCGGGGAAAACGGCATCGATGCCGCCCGGGAGATCCGCCGGTATGACAACAACGTAAAGATCATTTTTCTTACCTCTTCTTCGGAATTTGCCGTGGAGTCCTATACCGTTGGAGCCTATTTCTACCAGCTCAAGCCCATCTGGGAGGAGAACTTTTTCCGCCTGATGGACGCGGTCATTGCCGAGTGCGAAAAGAGCAGCGGCATGAGCCTGATCCTCCGGTGCAAGAGCGGCATCACCCGGGTGGAGCTGAACAGACTGGAATACTGCGAGGTGCTGGGCCGCTCCCTGTGGCTGCATCTGGTGGGGGGAGCGGTGCTGGAGAGCGCGGGACGGATGGACCACCTGTGCGAGCAGCTGGCCGATCACGAAAACTTTCTGCGGGTCCACCGGTCCTTTCTCATCAACCTGGACTATGTGAAGAATATCGCGCCCAAGGCCATCACCATGGCCAGCCTGGCTGAGCTGCCCATTCCACGGGGGAAGTATGGCGAGCTGAAGGACCGGTATCTGGAGTATGCCTTCCAGCGAAAGCAGGTGTTCCTGTGAGCTTGTACATCTGCAACACGGCGGCGGTGGGCCTGTTCGGCATCGTTTTGTCCGGCGCCTTCTGCAACATCCGCTGGGACCGGAAAAATGTCCTGTGGATGGCCGCCGCCACCGCCGCCATCTATCTGCTTCAGGCGGTGGTCTATTTTGGCATCGACACGACTTGGGGGCAGGATCTCTACCCCATCCACACCCACCTGACATTGGCCATCGTGCTGTGTGTGCTCAGCCGCCAGCGGCTGTGGCCGGTCATCTCTGTCCTCACGGCCTATCTGTGCTGCCAGCTGCGGCGGTGGCTGGCCCTGGTCATTGTGGCCGTTCTGGGCGGGGGCGACCGGATGCAGTACATCGCGGAGATGGCCCTTACCGTTCCGCTTTTGATCCTGCTGCTGCGGGCGGCCCCGGCGGTGCGCTCTGTGTCCCGATATTCCACCGCTGTCCAGTGCCAGTTCGGCAGCATCCCCGCCCTGTACTATGCGTTTGACTATCTCACCCGGGTCTATACCCACTTGCTGGAGAGCGGCTCCCCGGTGGTGGTGGAGTTTATGCCCTTTGTGTGCTGCGTGGCCTACATCATCTTTGTGGTGCGCCTGTCGGCGGAGCAGCGGGCCAGGACCCACTTAGAGCAGCTGCAGAGCAGCCTGAACCTGCAGGTGAGCCAGGCCGTGCGGGAGATCGAGGATCTGCGGGAGTCCCAGCAGAAGACCCGGGCCTATCGCCATGACCTACGCCACCACCTGCAGTATCTGGATGGCTGTCTGGAAAACGGCCAGATCGACCAGGCCCGGAAGTATATCCGCTCCATCGACGCGGCGATCGAGGCCAGCCGTCTGACCGTCTACTGCGAGAACGAGGCGGCCAACCTGATCCTGTCCGCCTTTGCTTCCCGGGCAGAAAAGCAGGACGTGTCCCTGTCCATCCACGCCCAGCTGCCCCACGTGCTGCCCATTGCGGAGAGCGACCTGTGCGTGCTGCTGTCCAACGCCCTGGAGAATGCCCTCCACGCCTGTGCCGAACAGGAGCACAGCGCCATTGTGGTGCAGGCCTATGTGCAGAGCGAGAAGTTCTTTCTCCAGGTGGTCAACGACTGCTCCAAACCGGTGCAGTTCCAGCGTGGCATCCCGGTAACGGACCGTCCGGGCCACGGCGTGGGGGTGCGCAGCATCTGCGCCATCGTGGAACGGTATGGCGGATTGTACAGTTTTTCTGTGCAGAATGGCCATTTCATACTGCGGATTTCCCTGTGATTCGGGGCCAAACGACATTTCAAGACATTTTCAGGACGTTTCATGCAGAAACGTCCTTTTTTATTTGCTCAGGGTCTATACTGTGGGTACAGTGCAAGGCACCGGAAAAGAGATAAAATTTGGAGGAATCTATCATGAAAAGACTGCTTACCTTGACCCTGGCCCTGGTGATGTCCCTGTCCCTGACCGCCTGCGGCGGCTCTGACGATGCCGGCAGCAGCGACGAGAGCGACGTGTCCGTCAGCGCTTCTCAGTCCGCCGAGGACGGAAGCGGCGATGCCTCTGTCCCCGAGGGCCGCATCAGCGACGAGAAGCTGGCCGAGCTCACCGAGGCCTATAACAACGTGGCCGTGCCCTATAATGAGATCGCCAACCTGGTGAACGAGAACGGCTGGATGGCCGACGAGCAGACCAAAGCCGAGATGAACGCCCTGAACAGCACCCTGGGCACCGTTGGCACCGCCCTCACCGAGGACATCTCCATGCTGGACGGCGCAGACGTGGACGCCCTGATCGCCTCCCTGAGCGACGAACTGCCCGGCGCTCTGGCTGAGTTGAAGGACCGCGTCTCCGTGCCCTACGAGGGCTGATCGCCCCATCTGAATGAAACGGCTGACTGTCCGGTCCTCATCCCGCGACAGTCGGCCGTTTTTTGCTGAAATAGGAGGTAACTTTCATGACGATCCTAATTATCATTGCCCTTCTGGTGGTTCTGCTGGCCAGGTGGGTCATGTCCACTCAGCGGCGGCTGGTGGTGATGGACGAGAACATCAACAACGCCATGAGCCAGATCGGGGTGCAGCTCTCCTCTCGCTTTGATGCGCTGACCGCCCTGCTGGACCTGGCCAAGGGCTATGCCGCCCACGAGTCCCAGACCCTGATCGAGACCATCAAGTCCCGCCGCAGCGTGATCACCGCCAAGTCCACCCCACAGGACGTGCTCCAGCAGGAGGGCGTGATCTCCGAGGCCCTGGGCCGTATCTCCATGGTGGCCGAGCGCTATCCCGAGCTGAAAGCGGACAAGGGCTATGCCAAGTGTATGGACGCGGTGGACAGCTATGAGAAGATGGTGCGTACCAGCCGCCTCATCTACAACGACTCCGTCACCAAGCTCAACCGGGAGATCCGTATGTTCCCCGTCAGCCTCATCGCCGGGATGCTGGGCTTCCACCAGCGGGACTATCTGGAAGCCCGGGAGGACAAGGCCGACATGCCCAGTATGAAGAGATGAACCGGCTGAGCAAATGGTTCGCGGCCCTGCTGCTGACGGCGGGGCTGTGCGCCGTCCCGGCGGGGGCGGCCAACCAGGTGGAGCGCCTGACCACCGACGTGGCCCTGGAGCAGGACGGTTCGGCCCATGTGACCCAGGTCTTTGCCGCACAGACGGATGAGGGCACGGAGTTTTATATGGACCGACTGACATCCGGCGGTCTGACCTATGCCAACTTCGCCGTCGCCGACGAGAACGGCCCCTATGCCCTGACGGCGGATGACCGCTGGGACGTGGACGCGTCCTTTGAGGAGAAGGCGGGCAAGTGCGGCCTGCTGAACATCGACGGGGGTGTGGAGCTGTGCTGGGGCATTACGGATTATGGCACCCACACCTACACCGTGTCCTATGACATTGGCGGCCTGGCGGGGGGCTATTCCGACGCCGACGGGCTGCTCTATCGCTTCATCGACCCGGACCAGGCTGTGTTCCCCACCGACGCCGACCTGACCATCCGCATGGCCGACGGCACGCCCCTGGCCCAGGACAACTGCGGCATCTGGGCCTTCGGCTTTGAGGGACAGATCCAGTTTGAAAACGGCATCATCCACGCCTGGACGGACAGCCCCTTAGAGGGCGGCCAGTATCTGACGGCCATGGTCCAGCTCCAGTCCGGCCTGCTCCAGCCCCAGCGGGTGGAGGAGGGCAGCTTTCAGACGGTAAAAGATGCCGCCTTTCAGGGCAGCGACTACACCGAAGCGGCGGACGAGCCCCTGACAGCCATGGACATCGTCTGGATGGTGGTCTCCCTGGCGGCGATTTGCGGCGGCATCTTCGGCATCTTCGCCCTGCTCCGGGCCCGGAAGAGGGCCAAGGCGAAGAAGCAGCTGGCCAAGATCGACTACTTCCGGGATGCTCCCAACGGCGGTGACCTGAACGTGTCCTATGCCCTGGGGCTGGGGCTAAAGGCCTGTACCGACGAGAGCTATCTGGCCGCCCGGGTGCTGCGCCTGGTCACCCTGGGCAGCCTGGAGCCGGAGCTGGAACCGGGGAAGAAGAACCGGGCATCCATGCGCTTTGTCCGGGAGCCCCACAACGGCGACCCCTTTGACGAGGCCCTGTACACCTTTTTACAGGCGGCGGCAGGAGCGGACGGGGTGCTTCGGGACAGGGAGCTGGAGGACTTCTGCTGGGATGACCGCCATGCCAAGACATTAAGCGACATGCTGGAGAGCAGCGGTCATCAGGGAGAGCTGACCCTGTCCCGCACAGGCTGCCTGAAGGGGAACAAGTGCCGTCGGGCCAAGGACCTGACCCCCAGGGGCCAACAGCAGCGAAACGAGCTGCTGGGCCTGAAACGCTATCTGCTGGACTTCTCCCTGCTGGCGGAGCGGGATGTGAAGGAGACCTTCCTGTGGCAGGAGTACATGGTATACGCCGCTCTGCTGGGGGTGGCCAAGCAGGTGATGGAGCAGCTGCGGCAGCTCTATCCCGGCCAGCTGGCTCAGGTGGAACAGTATCAGCGCTATCTCCAGAGCACGGCCCACTGGAACGCCTATCTGGCCGGCGCAGTGGAGTGCCGGCGGCAGGAGACCCAGGCGGTCCGCTTTGGCGGCGGGGGCGGCATCGCCTCCCTGGGCGGAGGCGGCGGCGCTTCCGGCGGGGGCGGCATAGGCACCCGATGACACGAGAGAAAATAAGATGACGGAACCTTAGGAGGAAACGACCATGGGATTATTCAGTAACAAGAAGAAGCTCTGCCCCATCTGCGGCAACCCCACCCCCCGGCTGCTGCCCACCAAGATCGAAGGGGAGGCCATCTGCAAGGAGTGCGACGGGAAAGTTGACCTGCCCGCCGGGGCCATCAACAGCATGTCCCTCACCGATTTCAAGGAGTATCTGGCCGCCTTTGAGGAGAACCAGGCTCTCCAGCAGGAGTTTCAGGAGACCTATCGCTTCAACATCGGCTTTTGGGGCTGCACCATCTATGTGGACGAGGAGCACGGCCTGTTCCGCATGAAAGACGGCGCGGGCTGGGCCTTCCAGGGCAAGGATATCAAGTCCATCCGCATCTCCGAGGACAGCAGCCCCCTGTATGAGAGCGCCAGCGGCACCCTGAAGTGTTACGCCAGCCAGGTGCCCGCCCGGGTGGATGCCCTGTCGGCACAGATCGCCCAGTTCCACATGGAAAAGCAGATGTTCCAGCGGCGGGAGGCCATGGAGGGCCTGCACCGGGCCGGACAGGAGACCCCGGAGGAGCGCCGGGAGCGGGAGCGGGACAATAACCTGTACCGCCCAAAGTTCGATGTGCCCGCCCCTGTGGAGAAGTTCCGCATTGAGATCAAGCTGAACCACCCCTATTGGAAGTCCTTTGACGAGAAAATTTCCGGCCCGGAATTTGACCGGGACTACCCCCGAGCGGCAGATTACATGAAGAGCTATCGGGAGCAGACGGAGGAGCTGCACCAGCTGGCCAAAAAGCTGATGCACATGATGGACCCCAGCGCCGGTGAGACCCAGGTGGGCGGCGCTGCCGCCGCTGCGGCCACCGCTCAGTCCGCGGCCCAGGCTGTGCCCACCGTGCCCACCGATGCCGTGGCCGAGATCCAGAAGTATAAGGCACTGCTGGATGCCGGTGTCCTCACCGAGGAGGAGTTCACGGCCAAGAAGCGGCAGCTGCTGGGCATTTGAGCGGAGGGCGACCATGAAGATGAAGAAATATCTGTCTCTGCTTTTAGCCCTGGCCCTGCTGCCCAATCTGGCCGCCTGCGGCACAGAGGATACCTCTGCCGATGAGACGGGGGACGGCAGCTGGGCGGTATACTGGTATCTGTGCGGCAGCGACCTGGAGTCCCAGAACGGCTGCGCTACCGCCGACCTTTCTGAGATGCTGGAGGTCCAGCTGCCGGAGAACGTGAACGTGGTCATCGAGACGGGCGGGGCCAATGCCTGGCAGAACGAGGAGATAGACCCGAGCAAACTCCAGCGCTGGCTGTATAACAGCCAGGGCCTGCAGCTGCTGGAGGAGGGGGATGCCGCCGACATGGGCGACAGCCAGACCCTCTACGAGTTTTTGGACTTTGCCAACGATAACTATCCCGCCGACCATGTGGCCGTCACCTTCTGGAACCACGGCGGCGGCAGCGTCAGCGGCGCGGCCTTTGACGAGAAGTTTGGCTATGACTCCCTGACCCTGGACGAGATGTATCAGGCGTTCGATGCCGTGTGGCCCGCCGACCGGGAGGACCCGGCCCTGGAGCTGGTGGGCTTTGACACCTGCCTGATGGCGACAGTGGATGTGGCCTCGGTATTCCAGAACTTTGCGAAATACCTGGTGGCCTCAGAGGAGGTGGAGCCAGGCAACGGCTGGCTCTACTCCGGCTGGCTGGACCAACTGGCCAAAGACCCCGGCATGGACGGGGCGGCTCTGGGCCGGGCCATCTGCGACAGCTTCTATCAGGGCTGCCAGGCGGTGGAGACCCAGGACCGGGTCACCCTGTCCGTCACCGACCTGACGCGCCTGACCCCTCTGCTGGAGGCCTATGAGGCCTTCGGTCAGGAGGCCCTGAACGCTGCGGCGGAGAATCCGGGCTTTTTTGCCCAGCTGGGCCGGGCCGCCGCCCAGAGCGAGAACTACGGCGGCAACACCCGGGAGCAGGGCTACACCAACATGGTGGACCTGGGTCATCTGGCCCGGCAGACCGCCCAGCTGCTGCCCTCGGCCCAGGACGTGTGCGATGCCCTGGCCGACTGCGTGATCTATCAGGTGGGCGGCCAATACCGCAGCGAGGCCACGGGTCTGAGCTGCTACTATACCTACAGCGGCGACCTGGACGACCTGAATGGCTACCTCATCGAGGGGGAGAGCGCGGCCTTTAAGAATCTCTATACCTATGCCCTCACCGGCCAGCCGGAGGACGAGGACTATGTGTCCTCCCTGGGGATCGGGTCTCTGCCTCAGCTGCGCACCCTGGCGGACACGGACTGGGACGGCGCACCCCTGGACGTGGACGACAACGGCATCGCCTTTCTTACCCTGGGCCCGGATGCCCAGAACATCCTGTCCAGCATCGGTTTCTCCCTGTTCTATGTGGACGAGGAGAACGACCAGATGATGTTGCTGGGCACCGACAACGACATGGAGGCCGACTGGGACAACGGCGTGTTCCATGACAACTTCCGGGGCGTGTGGGGTGCCATCGACGGCCATATGGTCTATATGGAGCTTGCTTACGACGGCGAGGACTATAACCTGTACTCCGTGCCCATCCTGCTCAACGGCGAGGCCTATAATCTCCAGGTGGCCTATGACTTCACCTTGGAGGAGTGGAGCATCCTGGGGGCCAGCCAGGGCCTGGACGACACGGGCATGGCCAGCAAGGAGCTGCGCCTGCTCCAGCCGGGGGACCAGATCACCACCATCTGGCAGCTGTCCACCTACAGCGGGGACGACGACTTTGAGATGTACGCCGCCGAGGAGTTTACCGTGACCGACCAGACCGCCTTCGGCGAGACGGCCCTGCCCGACGGGAACTATGCCATGGTCATCACCATGCAGGATGCCGCAGGGAACGAGGCCTATTCCGATGCCGTCACCTTCCAGTGTGAAGGCGGCGAGACCACTACCACCACGGTCTATCAATGATCCCGGCATGAAAAAGCAGCACCGCGGCACACGTTTGAAAGAATGTGTGCCGCGGTGCTGTTCGTCTGGCAACGCGTCAAATTTCTGAACGTCCTGCAGGAACTTTGTGCCAGCTTTGCGGGGAATATGCCGCAAGTCAGAAAGAAAGATTTGTGGGTAGGGAGCTGTTCTGTTATAATGTAAAGTATCATAAAGCAAAATGAACCCATGGAACGGGTCACGACGAGGAAAGGACGGTGCGCAATGGCTGCAAAAATGTTTTACACTGTGGTCGTCGCGGACGATGAGGAAGAGCTTAGGGAGGCAGTGTGTACCATGATTCCCTGGCAGGATTATGGGTTCCAGATGGTGGGGAGCGCCAACAATGGACTGGATGCCCTCCAGATGGTGGAGCAGCATGAGCCGGATCTGCTGATTACCGATATCCAGATGCCCTTCATCTCGGGGATCGAGCTGGCCCGGCAGGTGCGGGAGATCCGTCCGGCCACCAACATCGCGTTTCTCAGCGGTTATGACGATTTTGAATACGCCAAACAGGCCATTCAATACAACATCATCAGCTACATGCTCAAGCCGCTGACCATCGAGGGCCTGGGGGCGGAGCTGCGCACCATCCACGAGAAGATCGATGCCCAGTTTGCCCTGTTCCGTCAGGCGGCCCAAAAAAACGATGGGATGGATGCCCGGGCGGCGATCCTGATGCCACTGGTGCTGGACGAGTATGCCGAGCCGGAGGGGGAGGCGCAGGCGAGAGCCACTGCCCGTCAGTGCGGCCTGCTGCGGGATGAAGAGGACAAGCCCTGCTATACCGTGATGGTATCTTCCCTGCTGAATGAGGATGGCGGCAACTGCACCACCCACGCCTTTGTGGCATCGGTGGACCGACTGGCCGCCAAGTACCTGCGGAGCGTCAGCTTTTTCACCTCGGGCAAGGTGATCTCGGTACTGCTGGGCAATCCTTCGGATTTTCAGGAATATCTGCATATCCTGGCCGATGAGATCTCCCAGATGGCGGACCGGGTTTTGGGCAGACGGTGCTATGTGGGCGTCAGCCGGGAGACATGGAACCTCAGCGGACTGCACGGGGCATATCGAGAGGCCATGGAGGCCCTGCGCCAGGGGGAGGGTGCCGAAGGGGGCGTTCAGTTCATCAGCGACCTGTCTCCCGCGGTCAAGGGCGGCAGCCTGCTGTGCAAGCGTGCTCTGGATGCCCTGGACCAGCATTATGCGGATGCCGACCTCTCCTTGGTCTCCCTCAGCGGTATGCTGGATGTCAGCCCCAATCACCTGAGCGCCTGCATCAAAAAATACGCAGGCGAGACCTTTATCAACATACTCATCCGCAAACGGATGGATGCGGCCCGGGAGCTGATCGCCACTTCCAGCTTGAAGATCCAGGAGATATCCCAGCGCTGCGGCTATATCGACCAGCACTATTTCAGCTACTGCTTCAAAAAGTACTGCGGCGAGTCGCCCAACGCCATGCGCCGCCGCCTGGACCGGGAAAAGGCGGGTGAGCGGTCTTGAAACGCGGCCTTTCCCAAACGGGTCTGCGCACGACCACCATTCTGGTGTCCATGGTGGTGGGGGTGGTGGCGATCATTTTGTGCTGCTGTATCCTGCTGTTTTTGGATCATTACCGCAGCGCCACGGTTCAGAATGCGCGCACCAGCAGCGCTCAGGCAGTGTCCCAGGTCTCTAACACGGTGAGCAATTATCTGAGGGACATGGAACAGGCGATGGACCTGGTAGAGCGCTCCATGTGGGAGAACGCGGACGAACGAGACAGAGCGCTGGAGGCATTTCTTACATTCCGGCCTGATGTGGTGGCGGTCACAAGCTACTCCCCTTCCGGTGTGCTGCTGGACTGCTGGTCCCTGAAACGGGAGCCGAGAGAGCAGATCGTTCAGAACCTCTCCTTTGACCTGGGGCGGGCCAGAAACTCCGGTGCAGCCTACA
>OIWO01002365.1_pt1 | contig 12545 bp, 7 predicted proteins | sample 1587641 | NCBI WGS metagenome assembly OIWO01 (sample SAMEA3888924, study PRJEB22519) | human gut metagenome | biome: human gut; feature: human-associated habitat; material: faeces | place: Denmark | collected 2010
CCCTGCGTCGTGCTCTGATCGGCCGCACCTCTGAACGGCATGCGTTTCAAAAAGCGCTCCGACCTTTACAGTCGGAGCGCTTTTTGTTTGATGAGCGGTCAGCCTGCCGGCACCAGCGGCTGCGCGAGCTTTAGGAGCGTCTCAAAAGCGTCCGGTGCAAAGGGTTCAATTTTGATAACGTCGGGCATTGAACGCAGCCATGTCAGCTGGCGTTTAGCGAGCTGACGCGTAGCGGCGATGCCGGCCAAACGAAATGCCGCATAGTTCGTGCGGCCTTCCAAAAATTGAACAGCCTGTCGGTACCCCACTGCCCGCATGGCAGGGGAATTGGCATCAAACCCCGGCTCCGCCATCAGCTGCCGGACTTCATCGAGCAGTCCTGCGGCGAGCATTGCGTCAAACCGCTCTTCAATGCGCTCATGCAGCGCAGCCCGATCTTCAGGCACCAATGCCGCAGTAAGCATCGGGAAAGCGGGATGCGGCGCTTTGCGATGAAAGTGTGAAAGGGGCTTTCCCGTCATGCGAAAGACTTCCAAAGCGCGGCCGATCCGCTGTTTATCATTTGGAGCCAATCGTTCTGCAGCGGCCGGATCAATCTTGGCGAGCTCCGCGTGCATCGCAGGCCACCCCTTGGCAGCACCTTCTGCAGCGACGGCGCTGCGAACCTCTGGAGAGGTAGAAGGCATTTCGTCAATACCCTCACGAATGGCCTTGGCGTAGAGCATTGTGCCGCCCACAATCAGCGGCAATCGGCCGCGAGCACGAATTTCACGAACAAGCCGGGAAGCATCCGCCACAAAATCTGCGGCGCTGTAAGGTTCGTTGATTGCGCGAATATCGATCAAATGGTGCGGCGCGGCTTGAAGCTCTACGGATGTCGGCTTTGCACTTCCAATATCCATGCCTCGATAAACCAGCGCAGAATCGATTGAAATGATTTCCACCGGCAGCAAACGGGCGAGCTCAAGTGCGAGCGCGGACTTCCCCGAAGCCGTCGGCCCCAAAAGCAAGAACGCCTGAGGCGCAGCTGCTTGACCCATGTTCATCGGCTGATCAGTCATCAGCGGCCCCGCATAAACAGTCGATCGAGATCCGTCATGGAAAGCGTTGTCCATGTCGGCCTGCCGTGATTGCATTGATCTGCGCGCTCCGTTTTTTCCATGTCGCGCAAAAGCGCGTCCATTTCCGGCAGCGAAAGTTTGCGGTTGGCCCGGAAAGCATTGTGACAAGCCATGGTGGAGAGAATGCGGTTTTTCAGCACATCCATCGCTTCTGAAGCACCAAATTCTGCGAGATCGTCGAGTACCTCTCGAAGGAGTGCTTCCAGTTCGCCCAACGGGGCCTCAGCGATCATGGCCGGCACGCCGCGAAGCGCCACAGCCCCTTCATCTGCGCCCGTGCAGATCAGGCCCAGAGCCGGAAAAACTTCTCCCTTTTCAAATTCCTCAAATGCCGCGTACTGTGCCGGCGTCACCCGCACAACCAGCGGCATCAAGAGCTCCTGTACCGCAAGCTTTGACTCCGCCATGGCCCGCTTCATTCGTTCATAAAGCACGCGTTCGGCAGCCGCATGCATGTCCACGATGACAAGACCAGAAGCGTTTTCGGCCAAGATATAAACACCGGCTACCTGCGCCAATGCACGCCCAAGGAATCCCCTGCCGTCAGACTGTGCCTGAAGCGGCGTAAAAAGCGCTGGATGCTCCTCCTGCTCCATTTGCGGCAGTTTCCGGGGCTCCAAAGATTTCGGTTCGCCCGCTTCCCCTGAAGACGAATTGGGGTCATAAAACTTCATGGCCGCCGCTACGGCAACGGGCGAAGGTGCTTTGGGACGCTCTCCATAAGCGGCGGGAAAGCGCTGCAGCACCGGTTTGCCGGAAGCGGCCGACGCCGGACGCTCAGAATCAGCACGCTCAAATCCCGTGCCGGTTGGAGGAGCACCCCAAAGCGCATTGGGATGGTCCGCAGGTACTTTTGCCGCAATGGCTTCTTGCGGTTCGGCGAGTGAGGAACGGCCAAAAAGCGCTGCTTCACGGCGCGCTGGAACTGAGCCCAGAGACGCATCGGCGAGCGGGACAACGGCTGCCCCGCCGGCCGCCTGTGCGAGGGGCGGTGCAAGCGCCGCCTCAACCGCATGCAGAATGAAGCTGTGCACGCGGCTCGAATCCCGAAAGCGCACCTCTGTCTTCGTCGGATGCACGTTTGAATCCACCTCTTCGGGCGGAAGGGTCAGAAAAAGGCAGTAAAGCGGCTGAGCCTGACCATGAAGCACATCAGCATAGGCTGCCCGCACCGCATGGTTCATCACTCGATCGCGAATGAAGCGGCCATTGACAAATAGGTATTGACCGTCCGCGCGCGTACGAGAAATGGTGGGAAGCCCCACCAAGCCCGTGAGCTTCCAACCGTCCGACTCAGCCGATACCGGCCGACAGGCCTCTTTGAAATCCTTGGGCATCAGCGCCTTGATGCGGTCTTCCGCAGACTCGGCCTCAAGCTGCATGGCTCGTCGCCCATTGGCATAAAGCGAAAAAGCGGCCTGCGGATTGGCTAGCGCGATGCGTTCCATCTGCGCCGTCACATGCGCCGTTTCCGTACTTTCGGACTTCATGAATTTGCGCCGCGCAGGGGTCTTGTAAAAAAGATCCGTCACTTCTACACGCGTTCCGCCGGTCATCCCGCCGGCCGGCTCGACAGCTCCGCGCTGAATGCGCCAGGCTTCGTCCGCACCCGCGGCTTTGGACTCAATGATGAGTTCCGCAACGGAGTCGACCGATGCCAGTGCTTCCCCGCGGAAACCCAGCGTCGTTGCTGCTTCCAGATCAGCGAGCGTGGCCACTTTGCTCGTCGCGTGGCGTTTCACCGCCAGCGGCAATTCCGCTTTAGGAATACCGCAGCCGTTGTCGCTCACCAGAATCCGTGAAAGCCCGCCCCCGTCGATGCGCACTTCAATGCGGTCTGCTCCGGCATCCACTGCATTTTCAACAAGTTCCTTGACGACGGACGCCGGCCGTTCAATCACCTCGCCCGCGGCGATTTGACTGATGAGCTGACTCGAAAGTTCTGCAATTGGACGATTAGGCTGCATGAGAAAAACGTATGCAAGTATTGCCGTCTTGGTCAGAACGGCAGAAGTCTGCGATATTCAAAGAGACGTCAGCCTATCAGAGTTAGTTGAAGCAAACAGCTATCATTGTCTGCCTACTTCTGATCTGCTCGAATCGCTGCGGTTCAACTCCCCTTAAGCCGCCTCCGCAGACAGCATCGAGTCCCTTCGACTCTTTCGCATAAAACAAAATTGTACTTTCAAGATCATGGACCTCTTCGGACTCATCGTCGAGCTCTTTACCAACGCCGACCATTTTCTAGTGTCAATCGCCACTGACTACGGCACGCTTATCTACATCGCAATGTTCGTGATCTTTTTCCTGGAGACCGGCATCGTTGTCATGTCGTTTCTGCCGGGAGATTCGCTTCTTTTTGTGGCAGGCACCGTTGCGGCAGCCGGCACAGCCAGCCCATGGCTCATCATGCTGGCAGTGATTTTGGGAGCAATCTTCGGGAATTCCCTAGGTTATGCGACTGGCAAATGGCTCGGCAACCGAATTTATGACGGCAGTATTCACTGGATTGATGCCAAGAAGTTCGAGCACGCCCACAGCTTCTATCTCTCACACGGCGGGAAAACTGTGGTTCTTGCCCGATTCGTCCCCATCGTGCGCGCTTTCGCGCCGCTCGTGGCCGGCGCAGCCCGCATGGATGGTCTGCGCTTTGAACTCTTCAGCGGCTTCGGCGCCATTCTCTGGGCGGTATCGATCGTTGGTGCAGGCTACCTTTTCGGCAACATCCCTTTCATTCAGCAGAATCTTTCGAAAATCCTCATTCTCGGAGTCGTTGCTGCCGCTATGGGCCCCATTCTTGTGGGCTACGTCTGGAAGACGTATCAGAAGATGCACGAAAAGCGCGAACACAAATTCTGAGACACTGACCTCACCGATCTTCAAAAGCCGTCATGGGAGCGCTGCCAGCGCTCCCATGTGCTTATTGGCCAAAGCGTTTAATGAGGTCTTTCCCTCCCTCTCGGACGCACTGCCGGTCTTCTCAAGATATGTCAGAGACTGCAGGTTCATCGTTTTGAAATGGTGCGCGCTTAGAATAGATGAGACCTGCTTTCATTCCCGGTGAAAACATTCGATGTCAGACAAACCAACCCTTAGCCGCAAAGCTGCTTCCGCACTCCAGACCGAGGGTGCAGAAACCGCAGCCAAAGAGTCGACAGCAAGGACCGACAAGCCTGCAGCTGTCCAGCCCGCAGGAATAGACGCCAAACCTGCCGAAGCTGAAGTGAAAAGCGAACACACTGCAGTCAAAAAGACCGCAGTCCGCCGCAGCACGGCGTCTAAAAAGACAATCACGAAGACGGTCAAAAGCGCGAAAAGCGTAAAAACAGTCAAAGCGGTCAAAGTTTCCGCTTCCAGTACGGCTTCGCTCGAATCTGCGCCGCCCCCGCTGCCGCCCGTAGAAGGCGTGCCAGACCTCTCCGATCCGCTGCTCTACATTAACCGTGAGCTCAATTGGATTGAATTCGACCGCAAGGTGCTCGAAGAAGCCTGCGATCTGAGCGTGCCGCTGCTTGAACAGCTCAAGTTCCTCGCCATTTTCCACAACAATCTTGACGAATTCTTCATGGTCCGCGTGGCCAACATTATTCGTCAGTACAAGATGGGAGCGGCGTCGACTTCGGCTGACGGCCTGCCGCCCGTGAAGCAGCTCGCCGAAATTCGGCGCCGCGTGCTCGGAATGCTCGCGAGAGCGCAGAACCACTGGAAAAACAAGCTTGCGCCAGAGCTTGCTAAAAAAGACATCGCCATCCGGCGGTGGAAGAATCTCTCGGCAAAGCAGAAGACCTTCCTTGAAGGATACTTTGACAACGAGATTTATCCCATTCTCACGCCGCAGGCCATCGATGCGGGGCACCCGTTCCCGACCATTTCCAATCTGTCGCTCAACTTTATTGTTGAGCTCGAAGCCGCTGACGGCAGCATGCGTTATGCGCGCCTCAAGTGCCCCAACAACATGCCGCGTTTCATCTTCGTGCCCCGCACGAAAGAATCTGCCTATGCTGAACTGGGCTTCAACTCCTCCGGGCGCGATGACGACATCATCCTGCTCGAAGACTTAATTCGCGAACATCTCGGCAAGCTCTTCCCCGGGCACAAAGTCGTCAAGTCGGGCGTTTTCCGCATCACCCGCAATACCGACATCGAAATTGAAGAGGATGAAGCTGACGACCTCTTAGCCGCCGTCAAGGACTTCGTTGACCAACGCCGCTTCGGCGATGTGATCCGTCTTGAAATTGAAGCCGGCACCGATGCTGCGCTGACCAACTTCCTGATGGATAAGCTCGAACTTTTGCCTTTCCAGCTCTTTCGCATCAAAGGCCCAATGGCCATGTCGGAATTCATGGCTTTGAGCGGTCTCGATCGTCCTGCCCTGAAGGATGCGCCGTATAAGGGACTTGAACCGCTGCTCTTTTCCGAGGGCGACATCTTCGGCACTATCAAAACCCGAGACGTGTTCCTCTACCATCCCTATGAAAGCTTCAGCGGCGTACTCGACTTTATTCGCCGCGCCGCTGCGGATCCTCAGGTGGTCGCCATCAAACAGACGCTCTATCGATGCGGCAGCAACAGTCCGATTGTCGCCGCACTAATCGATGCACGACGCCGCGGCAAACAAGTGACGGCCGTCGTTGAACTCAAAGCCCGCTTTGACGAAGAACGCAACATCAACTGGGCCGAGGAAATGGAAAAGGCCGGCGTCAACATCGTCTACGGCTTTGCCGGTCTCAAGATTCACGCCAAACTCTGCCTTGTCGTGCGCCGCGAGGCCGACGGCATGACTCGGTACGTTCACATCTCAACGGGCAACTACAACCCTTCCACCGCGAAGATTTATACAGACTATGCGCTCTTTACGGCCAATGCGGCCATCTGTGCTGACGTCTCCGACCTCTTCAACGTGATGACGGGCTACTCGGATCAGACGACATACCGCCGTCTAGTCGTTTCGCCTCACAGTACCCGCAGTTCCATTGTTGCTGCGATTGAGCGCGAGGCGGCAGAACACCAGAAAACCGGCAAGGGCGAAATCATCTTTAAGTGCAATCAGCTCGTTGACCGCGCCGTCATTCAGGCGCTCTATGCAGCAAGTCAAGCCGGCGTGAAGATTTCTCTGATCGTCCGCGGCATCTGCTGCCTGCGCCCGAATATTCCGGGCATCAGCGACAATATTCAAGTCGTCAGCATCGTCGGGCGCTTCTTGGAGCATGCTCGAGCCTACTGGTTCCGCAACAACGATGATCCGTTCCTGCTCATCGGCTCAGCCGACCTGATGCCGCGCAATCTCGACGGCCGCATTGAAGTGCTCGTACCGGTGCTCGATCCCGCCATCCGAAGCCGCATCAAGGCCACACTTGACCTGCAGCTTGCCGACAATGTGCAGAGCTGGAAGCTCCAGAGTGACGGCACCTATGTGCGGCTCGCTCCGCCCAGACACGGCAAAGCTGTGGACTCGCAGGAAGTGCTTGCCAAGCACTACGGACGAGTGGAATAGCGCGTCATAAAAAAATAGAGCGGGCGGCCTGAGCAAATCAAGCCGCCCGTTCTTTTAAAGCGAAACGGTCAATTACTTCGTCACGCCAGCGGCGAGTTCAACAAGCCTCAGCGTCACCGCAAGGCTCTTTAGCCACGAAGACATGGGCATGAACTCACAGGCACTGTGGAAATTGTGTGCGCCCGTGAAGTAATTCGGCGTCGGAATACCCTGCGTGGAAATGAAGGAACCATCCGTGCCTCCGCGCATGGCAATGTCCTTTGCCGTCACCTGTTCAATTTCCATCGCGCGGCGCAGCATGTCAATGCAGGCACTGTTCTCGGGTTTGATAGCGTCGGCAATATTGCCGTAGACATCCTCGATCGTCAGATTGATCTTCGCGCGCGGATAGCGCACGCGCAGGCAGTCGACGATGGCGCGGATAAGCGTCTTTTTTTCTTCATAGCGCTTGAGGCTGTGATCGCGGATCTTCAGCGACACGCGGCATTTGGCAGGACCGCCCTGAATGCCGTTCACCCATACAAACCCTTCAGTTTTCTCAGTAAATTCCGGCGTCTGACCGCGGTCAAGCATGCCGATGAAGTCGTGCGCGACCAGAATCGGATTCAAAAGCTGTCCCTTCGAAGACATCGGATGTGCGGTAATGCCCTGAATATCCACCCAGGCACTGCCGGCATTGAAGGTCTGCCAAACGATTTCACCGAGTTCGCAGCTGTCAATCGTGTAGGCAAAATCGACCGGGAACTTTGAAAAGTCAATTTTCTTCGCGCCGCAAAGACCAATTTCTTCATCCGGCACAAAAGCAACATAAATATCACCGTGAGGACGACCTTCCTCAACGATGATGTGGAGTGCCGTCATGATGTTGGCAATGGCAGACTTATTGTCTGCGCCGAGCACTGACGTGCCGTCGGAAAGAATCAGATCGTCGCCTACGTAGCGTTCCGCTTCAGGATGTTCAGCCACGCGAAGCCAAAGGTTCTTCTCTGCATTAAGGCAGATGTCACCCCCTTGATAGTTCTTCACAACCTGCGGATGAATGTCCGGGGAAAGTCCGGCGTCGACCGTATCCAGATGTGCGCACCAACCCACCTTAGGCGCTTGGGTCCCTGCCGGAAGGTTGGAGGGCAGCCGGCCAGTGACGACAGCATATTCGGAAACTTCGACATCCGAGAGCCCGAGCGCTTTAAGTTCTTCGGCAAGCATCTGTGCGAGCACGCGCTGTCCCGCCGTGCTCGGCACAGTTTTTGCACCCGCTTCGCTCTGGGTTGTAACGGCTGCGTAGCGCATAAAGCGCTCGAGCAATTCATTTGCACGATTAATCATAGGGTCCTCACTTCTGCTGGTGGTCCTGCACATTTTTTCTGCCGCAACAACAACCCGCTTCTCAGCTCCAAAGCCTCGTCAAACCCGCCAATGGTTTGTCTTGGCATCAAAGGGAGTCGGAGCTGAGCAGCGGGGCGTCGAGCGAATTATTGGTCTGCTCGTTCTTCGAGAACGGCGATGGCCGGGAGCGTCTTGCCTTCCAGGAACTCGAGGAAAGCGCCGCCGCCCGTGGAGATATAGGAAATGCGGTCTTCCACACCGAAGGCGTTGACGGCCGAGACCGTATCACCGCCGCCGGCGATGGAGAAGGCCCCCTTATCGGTCGCCTCGGCAATCGCATAGGCGAGCGCTTCCGTTCCCTTGGCAAAGGGCTTCATCTCAAAGACCCCCACCGGACCATTCCACACGATCGTTCCGGCAGAGCGCAGTTCGTGTGCGAGATGTTCTGCGGTCTTCGGACCCACATCCAGAATCATCTCGTCATCGGCCACTTCATCAACACTGCAAACGCGGTACGGTGCATCAGCCGCAAAAGCCTTGGCCGCCACGACATCGACGGGCATCGGCAGCTTTGCACCCTTCTTTTCAAGAATCTCGAGCACCTTGCGGCATTCATCCACCAGGTCCGGTTCAGCGAGCGACTTGCCGATCGGACGGCCGGCTGCGAGCAAGAACGTATTGAGGATGCCGCCGCCCACGATAAGGCGATCCACTTTCTCGGCGAGATTCGAGAGAATCGTGAGCTTGGTCGACACCTTTGAGCCGGCAACAATCGCGGCGAGCGGGCGAGAGGGGCTGCCGAGCGCCTTGGAGAGTGCTTCGATTTCCTTGGCCATCAAGGGACCCGCGCAAGCAATCGGAGCGTACTTCGCCACGCCGACCGTGGTCGCCTCTGCGCGGTGAGCCGTACCGAAAGCATCATTGACATAAACGTCACAAAGCGCAGCGTATTTCTTTGAAAGCGCCTCATCGCACTTCTTTTCACCCACATTGCAGCGGCAGTTTTCCAGCACCACCAGCTCGCCGGGCTTCACCTCAACGCCGTCGACCCAATCCTGAACAACCGGTACTTCTCGCCCAAGCAGTTCCCCCAAGCGATCGGCAACGACCTGCAGAGAATCTTCCGGGCGCAAAACGCCTTCCTTAGGACGGCCCAGATGACTCGTCACCATCACGGCCGCACCCGCGAGCAGCGCGGTCTTAATGGCCGGAAGACTCGCCACAATGCGAGCGTCATTGGTGATCGCGCCTTCATCATTGCGGGGCACATTCAGATCACTGCGGATCAGAACGCGCTTATCCTTCAAAACGCCCGAGGCGGCCAGGGAATCCAGAGTCTTCACTTGCATGGAAACTGCTCCTTTGCATTAAAAATACGTTGGATCTTCTTTAGACCGTGAGTCCAAAGAAAAAACCGCCTCGCGGGAGCATCCGGCATTCGGACGCTTCCGCGGGCGGCAGATATTGCTTCAGCCAATAAAATTGGGCTTCACTTTACGTCTGATTTTTTCAGAGCTTACTTGGCGGCCATCATCGCGCAGGCCGTGTCGAGCATACGGCAGGAGAAGCCCCACTCATTGTCGTACCAGGCCATCACCTTGACGAGGCGGTCGCCAGACATCTTCGTGAGCGTCGAATCGTAGATCGAGCTGCGCGGATCATGGTTGAAATCAATCGACACCAGCGGCTCATCGTTGTAGCCGAGAATGCCCTTGAGTTCGCCCTCGCTCGCCTCTTTCAGGATCGCATTGATTTCTTCGATCGAGGTCGCGCGTTCTGCCATGAACGTCAGGTCGACAAAGCTCACATTAATCGTCGGCACGCGGACCGCAAAGCCGTCCAGACGGCCCTTCAGCTGCGGCAGCACCAGCCCCACGGCCTTGGCAGCACCCGTCTTCGTCGGGATCATCGAGTGCGTCGCAGCGCGGGCTCGGCGCAGATCCTTGTGGTAGACGTCGGTGAGCACCTGATCGTTCGTGTACGAATGAATCGTCGTCATCAAACCGTGCTCGATGCCAATTTTGTCCTGCAGGGGCTTGACGAGCGGCGCCAGGCCGTTGGTCGTGCAGGAGGCGTTGGAAACCACAAGATCCGTGGCCTTAAGCACATCCTGATTCACGCCGTAGACCACCGTCGCGTCCGCGGTCTTGCCAGGGGCCGAAAGCAGCACTTTCTTCGCACCGGATTCGATATGCACCATCGAGGCTTCTTTCGAATTGAAGGCTCCCGTGCACTCCATCACCAGATCGACGCCGAGGTCAGCCCAGGGCAGTTCACGGGGATCACGCGTCTTGAAGACGTGAATGCGATCCCCGCCGACGATCATATCTTTGCCGTCCGTTTCAACAGGCGTAGCGAAGCGGCCGTGCACCGTGTCGTACTTCAGGAGATGGGCGTTCACTGCAAGGTCGCCCGGAGAATTGATGGCGACGATTTCAACGTCGTGCTGCTTGGCATACTCGTAATGAGCGCGGAGCACGTTGCGGCCGATGCGGCCGAACCCATTGATGGCAACACGGATGGTCATGTCGGAAACTTCCTAGATATTGAAGAAAGGGATGGGTAAAAAACAAAGGGATTTACTGGAGGAGCGCCTCAACCTTGGCGACGACATTGTCGACCGTAAAGCCGAACTTGATCCAAAGATCCTTGGCCGGCGCGCTCTCACCGAAGCTGTCGACGCCAAGCACGTCGCCGCGCCCCGTAAAGTACTTCCACCAAAGATCAGTCTTTGATGCTTCAATGGCGAGCACCGGCAGTCCCGGCGGGAGCACCGACTGACGATACTCCGTCGACTGGCGGTCAAAACGGTTCGTGCAAGGCATCGATACCACACGGGCATTGATGTTGAGCGCGGCGAGCTTAGCGCGCGCATCCATCGCAAGCCCCACCTCCGTACCGGTCGCGAGCAGCACGACCTGCGCCTCGCCTTCACCCAAGGGAGCTTCGGCGGCGACATAGCCGCCCATAGCGATCGCATCCGCATCTACTTCGTCACGGTCGATGAAGGCTGCGTTCTGACGCGAGAAAATCAGGCAGGAAGCGCCGTCTCGGCGCTCGATGGCACTCGCCCAAGCCACAACGGCCTCAACCGTATCGCAGGGACGCCAGACATCCATGCCCGGGATAAGACGCAGCGAGGGAATGTGTTCAACCGACTGATGTGTCGGACCGTCTTCACCGAGCCCGATGGAATCGTGCGTGAAGACGTTGATGGCGCGCAGATTCATCAGCGCGGACATGCGCAGGGCATTGCGCGAATAATCCGAGAAAGTCAAGAACGTCGCGCCGTAGGGAATGAATCCGCCGTAAAGCGCAATGCCGTTCAGAATGGCCGACATGCCGAATTCGCGCACGCCGTAGCTGATGTGACGTGCATGGAAGTCGCCCGTATTCAGGCTCGTCGAGCCCGACCAGTTGGTCAGGTTTGACCCGGTCAAATCAGCCGAACCGCCAAGGAGCTCCGGAAGGACAGGGGCCAGCGCATTAAGCGCCTTTTGACTGGCCTTGCGGGTGGCCACCGTTTCGGCCGCCTCGGCAGCCTGGCAAACGGCATCCATGACGGCGGCATCCCATTGGTCAGGAAGATCGCCCGCCAGCCGGCGCTCGAGTTCCTTGGCCAGTTCCGGGTAAGCGGCTTTATAACCCGCATACGTCTGCTGCCATTCTTTTTCGACCTTCGCCCCTTCAGCGCGATGATCCCATGCTGCATAAACATCCTGCGGAATCTCAAAAGGACCGTAAGTCCAGCCGAGAGCGGCCTTCGTCGCGGCGATCTCTTCGTCGCCGAGCGCTTCGCCATGCACCTTGGCCGTGCCTTGACGGTTGGGAGAACCCTTGCCGATTGTCGTGCGGCAGATGATAAGCGTCGGTTTCTCTGCGGATTCCTTCGCTTGAGCGATCGCCTGATCAACGGCGTTGATGTCGTGTCCGTCGACCGGACCAATCACATTCCAGCCATAGGCCTCGAATCGGCCGCGGGTGTCATCGCGGAACCAGCCGCGTACATCACCGTCAATCGAAATACCATTGTCATCGTAAAGCGCGATGAGCTTATTGAGCTTCCAGACGCCCGCCAGTGAGCAGACCTCATGGCTGATGCCTTCCATCAGGCAGCCGTCGCCCAAAAACACATACGTACGATTGTCGACGACCGGGAAGCCATCTCGATTGAATTCAGCGGCCAACAGTTTCTCTGCGAGCGCCATGCCGACACCGTTGGCGATACCTTGTCCGAGCGGGCCGGTCGTCGTTTCCACCCCCGGCGTGATATCCACTTCCGGATGTCCCGGCGTGCGGCTGCCAAGCTGGCGGAAAGCCTTCAGATCATCCATTGACAGATCAAAGCCCGTCAGATGAAGCAGTGCGTACTGCAGCATCGAACCGTGGCCGTTGGACAAAATAAAGCGGTCGCGGCCCGACCACTTGGGATCCTGCGGATTGAAGCGCAGATGACGCGTCCAGAGCGCCGTGGCGATGTCTGCCATGCCCATCGGCATGCCGGGGTGGCCGGACTTCGCTTTTTGAATTCGAAGAAGACGACCATCTTCATTTTGAGATACGCAATGGCAGCGAGCCTGACGATCCGCGAAACTATATACAGG
>OIWO01002368.1_pt1 | contig 12503 bp, 9 predicted proteins | sample 1587641 | NCBI WGS metagenome assembly OIWO01 (sample SAMEA3888924, study PRJEB22519) | human gut metagenome | biome: human gut; feature: human-associated habitat; material: faeces | place: Denmark | collected 2010
TTTCGAGCCAATATTTTCTCATAAAAGACATAAAACAGCTTATGAGTGGCGGTGGCATCATCATTGTGGCACAGACGGTAATTCCACAGCTTACCACTCTGTTTTCATAATTCATGGGTGGGATCATTGATAAGATTACTGAATTCATAAAGGAACTGTTGCAGGGGTGGGTTCTGACCAACTTTGAAACCATGTTTACCGATGTCAATGACAAGGTAGGCACGATTGCAGGGGAGGTCAGCAAAACTCCAAGCACTTGGAACTCCGGTATTTTTGACATGATAAAAACCCTGTCCGATAACGTGATGATTCCCATAGCGGGAATGATCATCAGTTTTGTACTCGTCTACGAGCTTATTTCCATGGTTATTGACAAGAATAATCTGCATGACTTCAATACGGCAATTTTTATCCGTTTTTTTATGAAAGCGTGTATTGCAGTCATGCTGTTAAGCAAGACTTTTGACATTGTAATGGCGGTATTTGATGTGGGAAGCCACATCGTCAATTCTGCCGCCGCAGCAATCAGCGGGGAAACCAGTATTGATGTTTCAAGTACGCTGCAAACGATGTTCAATGAGCAGTTTTCGGAGATGAGCATAGGCGAGCTGTTAGGACTGGGGATGGAGACCATGATCGTCAGTTTATGTATGAAAATCATGTCAGTCCTTATCACCGTCATTCTTTATGGGCGAATGATTGAAATATATCTTTATGTATCAGTAGCACCTGTTCCCTGTGCAACCGTAACCAACCGGGAATGGGGAACGATAGGAACCAATTATTTTAAGGGACTTTGCGCCCTTGCATTTCAGGGATTTTTTATGATGGTGTGTGTCGCTATCTATGCAGTGCTTGTGGCTGGTGTGGCAGTATCCGACAACCTGCATACGGCACTCTGGTCGGTGGCAGCATATACGGTTATCTTATGCTTCTCACTCTTTAAGACTGGTTCATTATCGAAATCTATTTGGAATGCGCACTAAGGGAGGAACGATATGGCAATATCCGTGCAGGTGCCAAAGGATTTGTCCGGTATCAAGACAAAAGTGGCACTGAACTTGACAAAGAGACAGATCATCTGTTTCAGCGGTGCGGCAGTAGCCGGGATACCCTTGTATTTTTTAACCAAGGGACTGATCGGAACATCAGCCGCATCACTTCTTATGATGGGAGCAATGCTTCCGTTCTTCTTTTTTGCGATGTATGAGAAAAACGGGTTTCCGGCGGAGAAGATTTTGTATTTTATGCTCCGGCAGAAGATACTCACACCGGGCATAAGACCATACCGGTCAGAGAACTTATACAAGCAGTTGGAAGAAAAAGAAAAATTACGAAGGGAGGTTCGTTATTTTGAAGAAAAAGCAAAAGGCAGAACCGGAAAGCCGCAGAAAAAGCAGTTATAAAGGCAATAGCAGGAACAACAGTAAAAGTGGCGGTCTTACCTTTTCAGAAAAAAAGCGTCTTATACAGTTAAAGCATATTTTATCGGGAAAGAGCATTGAGAAAGAAAAGCCGACTACCGCACAAAGGACGATCACTTTTGAAAAGATGTTCCGTGACGGTATCTGTCAGGTCAGCCACCGTTATTATACAAAGATGGTGGAATTTTTTGATATAAACTATTCGCTACTGGAAGTGGACGAGCAGGCGGATATACTGGCACAGTACAGCAAGCTCATCAATTATTTTGATCCGTCTGTGAAGTTTGAACTGGTGCTTTTCAACAGGCAGGTCAACGAACAGATGCTTACGGAACAGTTTGACATTCCGTGGCAGGAAGATGATTTTAATGACATTCGTGAAGAATATACAGAAATGTTAAAGAAGCAGGCGGCAAAGGGAAATAATGGCATCATCAAATCAAAATATCTGATTTTTGGTGTGGAGAGCAATGGATACAAGGAAGCCAAGAGCCGCCTTAACAACATTGAAAAAGATGTCATACGAAACTTAAACAATATAGGAACCCTTGCGAGGGGACTGGACGGAAAGGAAAGACTGCGCATCCTGCATGAATATTTTAATCAGGATACGATGGAGCCTTTCCGTTTTTCATTTAAGGATTTGGCAGAATCCGGTAAGTCGGTCAAGGACTATATTGCACCGCCGGGATTTGATTTCCGCTATCCGAACCGCTTTAAGTCGGGGAATATGTATGGCTGTGTGTCCTATCTGGATATTATCGCACCGAAGTTTACGGACGAGCTGATCAAGCATCTTCTGGATATTGATGCTAATCTTACGATTTCCATGCACATGCAGACGGAAGATCCGGTAAAGGCAATCAAGAAGTTAAAAGCGGTTATTTCCAATATCCAGAAAATGAAGATTGAAGAGCAGAAAAAGGCAGTCCGAAGCGGCTATGATATGGATATTCTTCCAACAGACATCGTGACTTATGAAAAGGACACGCTGGAATTTCTCGATGATTTGAATACGAGCAACCAGAAGATGATCAACATGACATTCCTTATTACCTGTTATGGCAGAACCAAGCGGGAACTGGAGAGCTTAATGCAGAGGGTGTCCGGTATCATTCAGCAGGCAAACTGTGACCTCAGATGTTTACAGTATTTGCAGGAACAGGGACTTATGGCATCCGCACCGATTGGATGCAATGAGACAGGCATTGAGCGTACTCTTTCCACAAAAAGCACCGCAATCTTAGTACCATTCTGCACACAGGAGTTATTTATGCCTGCACCGGCAATCTATTACGGATTAAATGCACTTAGCAACAACATGATTATGGCAGACAGAAAAAGGCTCCGTACACCAAACGGAGTTATCTTAGGTACTCCCGGAAGTGGTAAGAGTTTTAGTGCAAAGCGTGAGATTTTAAGCTGTTTTCTTATCACAAAGGACGATATTATCATCTGCGATCCGGAGGGAGAGTATTTTGCTCTTGTGGCTGCACTTCATGGACAGGTGGTAAAACTTGCCACCAATTCCAAAGACTATCTGAACCCTATGGATATTCAATTGAGCCATAAGGGGGATAAGGAAGCATTAAAACTGAAATCGGATTTTATCATAACATTATGTGACCTGATCGCAGGTGGCAAGGACGGTCTGGAGAACGATGAGAAAGGTATCATCGACGAATGTATCCGTCATATTTATGACAAGTATTTTGAAAATCCGGTGCCGGAAAATATGCCGCTGCTGGAAGATTTATATGATGCCCTGTTAGCACACAAAAATCCAAAGGCGGAGCGTATCGCAAACAGCCTTGTGCTGTATGTGCATGGTTCACAGAATTACTTCAACCACCATACCAACGTAGACAGCGGCAATCGTATCATGTGCTTTGACATCAGAGATTTGGGAAACCAGTTGAAAGAGCTGGGTATGTTAATCGTGCAGGATGCGGTTTGGAACAGGGTATCGCAGAACAGGGAGCGAAAGATTGCTACCCGTTATTACTGTGATGAGTTCCACCTTCTTCTGAAGGAGAAGCAGACAGCTATTTATTCCGTGGAAATCTGGAAACGTTTCAGAAAATGGGGCGGTATTCCGACAGGTTTGACGCAGAACGTGGGCGATTTTCTTCGTTCTGAGGAGATTGAAGGTATTTTGGGTAACAGCGATTTTGTGTATCTGTTAAATCAGAATGCCAAAGATCAGGCAATTCTCGCTGATAAACTGGGACTTTCTGATAAGCAACTTTCCTATGTCACCAACTCCGAGCCGGGAAGTGGTCTGATACTGTTTGATAACGTGGTAATTCCATTTGTAGACAAATATCCGACAGACACCAAGACTTACAGAATTATGAATACCAAGCCGGAGGAATCGGTGCAGAAGGAGGACGCAGTGTAAATGGCAGAAAAGAGACAAAAAAAGCAGGCAGTAAAGGCATTTGAAAAAGAGACATTTTCCAAAGATAAGGAAGTGACTGGAGTAAAACATATAGAACACAGGCAGGACAACACCTTTTCTGTGGAAAACCAGTTTAGTGCCAGCGAGAAGCCTGTGAGCAATCTGCCAAGGGATGCGAACCATGGCAGTCGTACAGGAAAAGCAACTTCTGGTCACAGCGTCCAGAAGTCAGAGTTTAATACTGGGACAGAATACAGGAAAAATAATAAGAAAAAATATTACCGACAGCAACAACAGGACACTTCTGGTCACAATGTCCAGAAGTCGGAAGCCGAAGCGGAAAAGACATTCTTAAAGGAAAACAGCTTTATCAATGAGGAAAACGGTAATGCTACAAATTTCCATACAGAGGACGCAGACAGTTTTCAGGACAATTACCACGTTAGAAATACCTACCAACGGTCTGAGGAAAAAGGAAAATATCACAAAAGGCGTGTGCAGAGAGAACACGCACACAGAGAGCGTGCAAAGTCAGAAAATGCAAAGCAGTCCGATTATGGAGATCTTCAGACAAAGGACGCCACATTTTCGCAGGGGCAGGCGGACGAATTTACAGACCAAAAAGTACAGAAGGCTTTTGATAAGTCGGAAAAGAACCGCCGAAAGTTGCAGAAAGCAAAGGACAAGATGCCGACAAAGCGGCAGTATGAGATGAAGCGTGTCTTTGATGAACAGACCGGAAAAGCAAAGTATGTTGTGGTTCCGGTGGATGTGGAGAAGCCATTTAAACCGGATGGACTGGGAAAAACTGCGGTTCACAAGCTCCAGACCGAAAATATGTATTTTGTGCATCGCAAGATTGCAGAGACAGAAAAGGATAATTCTGCTGTGGAGGGTGCACATAAGACAGAACAGCGTGCAGAAGATGTTTACCATTACATGAAATATCACCGCAAGAGCAAGGCACAGAGAAAGCGTGACCGCCTAGAGCGATTGCAGAAAAAACAGGTCACAGCGGATATGAAGCTGGAGTATGAGAAATTCATCAGTGAAAATCCACATCTAAAGGGCAACAGTCCAAAGAAGCAGTTGCAAAGGCAGTTACAGAAACAGCGCATCAAGCGTGAGTATGCCAAGGCAAGGCGGGCAGGAGCAGAAGCCAAGACTGCAAAGGAAACATTTACAAAGACAGCCAATGCTGCAACCGGGATTGCAAAGAAGTTACAGGAAATTGCCACGAAAAATAAAACACTGATTATCACAGTGGGTATTTTTGCACTTTTGCTCATTATGATCATGTCGGCACTATCAAGCTGCGGTTCCATGTTTACCGGAACTGTGACAACAACGATGGCAAGCACATATCTTAGCCTTCCGGCAGAGATTGATGCAGCAGATTTATCTTTTACAGAAAAGGAAATGGAACTGCAAAATAAGATTGACCGGATTGAAACTGATTATCCGGGATATGATGAATACGATTATAACCTTGGTGCAATCGGGCATGATCCATATACACTGATCAGTTATCTTTCCGCAGTCCATACGGAATTTACTGCCGCAGAAATGGAGAGTGAAATTCAGGAATTATTTGATGCCATGTATTCCCTTACTACTGAGGAAGTGGAGGAGACACGGACAAGGACAGTCACAAAGACCGGAACCAGAACAGTTACAAATGCAGATGGAAGCATCAGTACCGAGGAATACGAGTATGAGGAGGAAGAAGAATATACCGTAACAATTCTTCGTGTCACACTTACGGTCACACCGCTTGAGAGCATTGTAGCCGGACGCATGGACAGCGAACAGACGGAAATTTTTGGAGCCTATACGGAGACAAAAGGCGGGTTACAGGTATTTGGAACACCCGTGGATTACTACTGGTACTACTATATCAGCAGTTATTATGGATACCGGAAGAATCCGAACACCGGAGCAGAGGAGCTTCACAGGGGCGTGGACATAGCAGTACCGACAGGAACGCTCGTGTATGCAGCCCATGACGGAACGGTTACGGAAGCGGCTTACGATTCATACTATGGGAATTATGTGGTGATTACGGACAGCAAGGGATATACCACAAAATATGCCCACATGGACAGCTTAAATGTATCCGCAGGGCAGAGTATAAAAAAGGGTGACAATATAGGCAAAAGCGGAAATACAGGAAGCAGTACCGGAAGCCACCTTCATATTGAATGTCTGTATAACGGGGTGTATTATAACCCGTTATTTTATTTTGAAGCAGGAGAACAGACCATTTATGGAGAAACAACGGGCGGCACCGGAGGAGGAACCAGCAATGTGATACCGCCGGAATCCTATGATGATGCAACCGTACAGACGCTTATGCGTGAAGCAAACAGGTATCTGGGAATGCCATATACTTTTGGCGGCACAGCTCCGGCTAGTTTTGACTGTTCCGGTTTTGTATGCTGGGTATTTTCAAACAGTGGCGTACATAACCTGCCAAGAACCACAGCACAGGGCATTTATGACCAGTGTACTCCGGTATCAGCGGCAGATGCAAAGGCAGGGGACATTATATTTTTTACAGGAACCTATAATGCAGGACGTCCGGTTACACACGTTGGTATCTACTGTGGAAACGGTACGATGGTGCATTGCGGTGATCCAATTCAGTACACATCAATCAATACTTCTTACTGGCAGAGCCATTTCTATGGTTTTGGAAGATTGAATTAGCGAAGGGAGGAATTATTTTTGTCAGTAGAACGAATCAATTCACAGCTTAAAAAGGTCAGAGAGCAGATAGCACAGCTACAGGCAAAGGAAAAAGACCTTGCAGAACAGAAACAGATGGCGGAGGATGCCGAAGCCATGAAGATCATACGAAAATATAAAATCTCATCGGAGCGTTTGCAGATGTTAAACAAGCTCAGTGAGGATGAAGTCAGAAATTTATTACAGAAACGGGAACAGGAAAAGGAGGTTTCAATCAATGAAAAACAGGAAATTATCGGCTAGGGCGGTAGTGTCCCTTATGCTGTCGGCAATACTTTTTTGTATGCCGATTGGGGCATTTTTTGCCAACAGGACAAATACGATAGAGGTTCATGCGGAGGATACTGCAGAGCAGAAAACAGAGAGTGCGGCAGAGGAAGGCAGTGCAGAAAGCACAGCGTTCGGCACTGATAACAAGGACAGTTCCGGTAGTGGAGAAAATCATACAGAGCAGTCCACGGAGAATACAACAGAAAATTCCACAGAAGGCACAACTGAGGAGACACAGCCTGCCGCAAAATGCACCTGCAAGGAAAAATGCAGTCAGTATGCAGTAGATGAAGATTGTGAGGTGTGTGCAAAGGATTACAAGGAATGTGCCTATATCAATCCGAGTGTGAAAATTACAATCAATACACCTTCTGGGTGGCATAACGATACCACGAAAGTAACAGTCAAGGTGGTGGATACTATTGTATCCGGCAATTTTACCATTCAGACAGTAAAGGCAAAAGTCGGACAGAATGGAAGCTGGACAGATATTACCGAGGATATGTACATAGAGATTTCCGAAAACAGCACCATTTATGTGCAGGTCACAGACCAGAAGGGCAAGACCTACGAGAAAAATCGCTACATCAAGTGCTTTGATTTTACCAAGCCTACCTTAAATGCGGCAGTCAGCGACGGTCTTTTGAGCATTCAGGCACATGATACGGATTCCGGTATCAAGGCAATCTATGTCAATGGCTATGAGTTTACAGAGCATACGAATGGAGCCTTGAATATCCGTCTGCAACAGTTCGATGCAGGGTATCAGTATTTCACGATTTCTGCCATGGATAATGCAGGAAATACCTCTGAAATCTATAAAACAGCCAATCCGTATTACACCGATCCGGAGAATAAGGACAGCAGTGAAAAAGATCCGGCACAGCAGCTTCCGGTGGATGCGTCTGCAACCAAGCCAAGCTCTGCAACCGCACAAGTCACAGAGCATACGAAAACGGATGGGAATGGAAATACAGTTTCCCAGACAGGCAGTGGAACAACTTCAAGCAGTACAGGAACATCAGCCAAGCAGTCCCCGAGTACGGGAGATACTTCTAAGGATACCGACCAGAGCAGTGACAGCCAGACTTCTGAAAAAGGCAAGGAATTTTATACAATCCAGACTGCATCAGAAAAGGTATTTTATCTTGTGATTGATCGTGATGGGGAAGATGAAAAGGTGTATTTCCTTACAGAAGTCAGTGAAAACGACCTGCTGAATACCACAACGGATAACAGCGAGATACTTCCGAAAAACTCTGCGGCTTTGGAATCTGCAATCCCTACCAAAGACAGCGCATTATCAAACAATAATGCTGATACCACAGGAGATAAAACACAGGGAGCAGAAAGTGTTGAGGACAGCACCGAAGATAGCGCGGAAGATACATGTGAGCCGAAAGAGGATACCGCAAAAGCAGATGGTTCCGGCTTTACATATATTTTAATGGGCATTGCTGCGGTAGCTGTGATCGGCGTGGTATATGTTGTCAAATCCAAGAAGAAAAAGGAAAACTTTATTGATGAGGATGAAGATGAGGACGAACTTGACGAGGACTATGATTATGAGGACGAGGAAGAAAATGAGCAGAGTTCCGACGAAGCTTTCCTAAATGGTGGAGATGATACTGTGAGCGATGCAGAATCAGAGGACAATACGGAATATGACAATGAAGATAACAACAATAATGATGAAGAAAATGGGGAGGAATAGAGATGGAGTTAGTTTATGTAAAGCTTCACATAAACCAACTTATGTTTAGTCATACATTATGAGACGTAACCGTCTCAATCACCTCACTTTCCTACAAATTTTTAAAAATAACTTCACATAATGTGCTGCTTTCCTGGTTAGAGTAAGTCTGTATATTATCAACCGCTTCATTGAAAGGAGTACATTATGGAAGCAAAAACAACAGTATCGACAGCGGAGTTACGCCCGCTGGTTTCTGCACTGAAAAATGAAATGCAGAAAAAAGGTTACAGCCCTTTAAGTATGCGTGGGCTGGAAAATGTCTGGGATGCGCTGCTTCATTACGCATCTACTGTCCCTGCTACGGCATTTGATGAAAATTTCAGGGAAGGATTTTTACAAACGGAATACGGGCTCCGTATGGATCTGGAATATACGATGTACAGAGCCAGCCGTGCGCTTGAACTCCTGAAAAACTATATTGAGTTTGGTGTAGTCACTGGCGTTCCTAAAAAGCAGCGGCGGGAGTTTTCCGATGCTTACCGTCCACTTATGACAGCCTTTTCCGATGGCGAGGCACGCAGAGGTCTTGCCGAAGGAACTATGAAAAGTTTATGGTCCCGGCTGTACCGCCTGTATCTGTTCCTTACTGATAAAGGCGCAGATACTTTTAGTATGGTAACCCGTGACATGATAAACGACTTCATAAAATATCTGGCGCCGTACTCAACAACTTACGTTTCGGAGAATCTGCGGATGCTCCGGCGGCTTTCCCTGTACGCATTCCAAAATGGCTACCATGCAGAAGATTTATCCGGTTGTATCCCCGCTGTTAAAAACAGCCGCCAGCAGAAATTGCCCGCTGTATTTTCCGAAGATGAAGTAGAAAAAATCCTGTCTTCGTTTGACAGGGAAAATCCTATGGGTAAGCGGAACTATGCCATTTTTCTGCTTGCCGCAAGGATGGGGCTGCGTTCCTGCGATATAAAGGCTCTTGAGTTCAGTTTTATTAACTGGACGGAGAAAACCATTTCTTTTACGCAGAAGAAAACTAAAAAATACCTGACTTTGCCGCTTACTGATGATGTGGGCTGGGCGGTTATAGACTATCTTAAAAACGGCCGCCCGGTCTCTGACAGTAAATATGTTTTTATCCAGCATGTACCGCCTTATGGGCAATACAGAGATTTGAGGAATGTGCTTGTTAAGCAGATGCGTAAAGCCGGGATAGAGACGCCAGCCAACAAAAGGATTGGGATGCATTGTTTCAGGCACAGCCTGGCGACCACCATGCTGGAAAACGGGGTGCCGCTCCCTGTCATTTCCCAGACGCTGGGCCATGCCGACATAGCAAGCACAGAAGTATATCTTCGGATCAATATCAGCCAGCTTAGGCTTTGTGCATTGGAGGTCGAATTATGAGCCGGACATACAAGCCTTTCAGCGGGCCATTCGCACCTATGCTGACGGAATTCCTGGCACAGAAAAGAGCAGTCGGGTACCAGTATCTGGCTGGCTACTGGGTTTTCCGTAAATTTGATACTTTTTCCGTGAACTATGATGTTGTTGACTATGCCCTGACGAAAGAGATCGTTGAAGCATGGGGACAAAAACAACCTAATGAAAGTGATGTTTACTGGTCAAGCCGTATCCTTTATTTACAACAGTTTGCCGCATTCTTAGTGGGGCAGGGATACAGAGGCTACATTACAAATGCCTATAAATCCAGCCGCTCGCAGTTTAAGGCATACGTCTTTACGCATGAGGAAATGAAGAAAATCTTCACTGCGGCTGACGCTATGGATTTTTCGCCATGCTCTCCTTACAAGCATCTGATATTCCCTTTGTTTTACCGGATGCTATATGGCTGCGGTTTCCGTATTTCAGAGCTATTGAATTTAAAGCTCTCTGACGTAGATACGGAAAAAGGATTGGTTCATGTCCTTCATGCAAAGAATGACAACGAACGGTTCGTCCCTATGGCGGAGTCACTTAACCAGCGCTGCAAAACGTATATTTTGACAGCCCATAAAGGCCACTGCCCGGATTATCCGTTTTTCTTCAAAAGAGACGGCAGCAAATATACTGTAAGCAACATCGAAAAGCACTTCCGGGAAATGCTCTGGTTTGCGGGCATACCGTACCGGGGCCAGAAATACGGGCCGAGAGTTCATGATGTCCGGCACACATTTATCTGTCACCGGCTGAATGCATGGGCGCATGAAAAAGCCGACCTGATGACACTCTTGCCTGTCCTTTCAAAGTATGTAGGGCATACGGGTGTGCCATCTACACAATGGTATTTAAAACTTACCGCAGAAGCATTCCCTGACGTCCTTGAAGCAATGGAACAGTTGACGGGACAGGTATTCCCCACGGTTGGAGGTGTCGATTATGAGCAGGACAGGTAAGAAAGATTTTGCATATCATCTGTCGAGGTTCCTGTCCGTCTATCTTCCCGGCCAGAGGAATGTCAGCGAAAATACTGTGCTTTCCTATAAGGACACTTTCAAGCTGATCCTGCTGTTTGCAAGGGACGAAAAAAAGATGTTATCCAACCAGCTTTCGGTTAGCGACCTGACACGCCCATTTTTTGAAGAGTTTATCCAGTGGCTGAAAGCCTGCCGGAAATGCAGCGTTTCTACCTGTAACCAACGGTTAGGCGCAGTCCATGCTTTCTTTATCTATCTCCAGTATGAGATGCCGGAAGCGGCGGCACAGTGCCAGGAAGTGCTGGCGATCAGGACAGCAAAAGCACCTGAAGGACAACTCAATTATCTGACCGTGGATGGCATTGCTGCGCTGCTGGCCCAGCCTGACTTATCTACCAAGGCAGGCAGACGGGATGCTGCTCTTTTGAGTCTGTTGTATGACTCCGGCGCCAGAGTTCAGGAGATTGTTGACCTGACAATCGGGGATATCCGCTTCATATCTCCGGCGACAGTCAAGCTGACCGGGAAAGGCCGGAAAACACGGATTGTCCCGCTTTTGTCAGGCCCGGAGAGCCTGTTAAAAGCATATATGAGGGATTACAAACTCGAACAGGCTCCCAGTGCACACCCATTGTTCTGCAACCGCAGCGGCGTAAAATTTACAAGAGCCGGCATTGCGTACACTTTAAAAAAATATGCGGATATGGCACGCAGCACATCTCCTGATTTGATACCGGAAACAGTAACGCCCCACTGTCTGCGTCACTCAAAAGCAATGCACCTGCTTCAAGCCAACGTAAACTTAATTTATATCCGGGATTTGCTCGGACACAGTGAAATCAAAACCACTGAAATCTACGCACGGGCAGACACTTCACTAAAACGCCAGGCTTTAGAAAAGGCCAGCCCGGTAAACCAACAGATTCAATATCCGGCTTGGACGGATGATGATGACTTAATGAGCTGGCTCAGCTCGTTTGGCAAACGATAATTATGTCAGCAACTCGCATAGTCCTCCGGCAATCCACGGGGGATTATGTGAAGTTGCAGGAAGGAGAACCTATTGAAATCAACTGAAAAAGAACAAAACTTTTCATTTCCCACTACTAAACATAAGCTTGTTATTGCAGAAAAGCCGAGTGTGGCACAGAGCATTGCGGCAGTTCTTGGTGCCACACAGCGTAAGGACGGATATTTGGAAGGCAATGAGTATCTGGTATCATGGTGTGTGGGACATCTGGTAGAACTGGCACAGCCTGAAAGCTATGAGGAAGCATGGAAGAAATGGAGCTATGAGAGCCTTCCGATCATTCCGCAGGAATGGCAGCATGAAGTGAAAAGTGATACAAAAGCACAGTATCAGATTTTGAAAAAGCTCATGCATGATGACAGGGTAGATGCCGTTGTATGTGCTACTGATGCCGGAAGGGAGGGTGAGCTGATCTTCCGCCTGACCTACAACATGGCAGGATGCAGAAAACCGATGAAGCGTTTATGGATTTCTTCTATGGAGGAGAGTGCTATCCGTGACGGCT
>OIWO01002372.1_pt1 | contig 12489 bp, 9 predicted proteins | sample 1587641 | NCBI WGS metagenome assembly OIWO01 (sample SAMEA3888924, study PRJEB22519) | human gut metagenome | biome: human gut; feature: human-associated habitat; material: faeces | place: Denmark | collected 2010
CCGGGCGGATTCGGGACTTGCACCCGCTAGAAACGTGCGCCGCCGGGCGCACTTTCACAATAAGCCCGCAGCAGATAATATCTTCTGCTGCGGGCTCAATACATTGTTTATTCTTTTTAAACCACGGCCTTAGTATTTATCATTATCTCCGTAAGAATTCATAGATGACGGTTCAGATACATCCATGTTATTCTTGCCTGGCTGTGCTGGCTGTGGTGCTGGATCCGCAGAACCATCCTTCAATGTGAATTTACCTACCAAATCCTTTAAGATCTGTGCCTGGCTGGAAAGTTCCTCGCTGGCTGCAGCGCTTTCTTCTGCAGTTGCAGAATTGCTCTGTACAACGCTGGAGATCTGGCTGATGCCTTCATTTACCTGTTTTACTGAAACTGCCTGTGACTCGCTGGCAGAAGAGATCTCCTCAATGGTCTGTGCTACTCCCTGAACGCCTTCGGTCAGCTGCTGCAATGCCTTGGCCGTGTCATTTGCAATCTTTGTACCACGGTCAACTGCGTGAAGAGAACCTTCAATGAGAGCAGAAGTATTCTTTGAAGCTTCTGCTGATTTTCCTGCAAGATTACGAACCTCGTCTGCTACTACTGCAAATCCTTTTCCTGCTGCTCCTGCACGGGCTGCTTCTACGGCTGCGTTCAAAGCAAGAATATTAGTCTGGAATGCAATATCCTCAATCGTCTTGATGATCTTTCCAATCTCACTGGAGCTGTTGCTGATGTCCGTCATGGCAGAAAGCATCTCCTGCATACGCTGTCTGCTTTCTCCTGCCTGTTCGCTTACATTATCAGCCATGTCGCTGGCTGCCTTTGCATTTTCAGCATTTTTTTCAACATTATTGGAAATCTCATTAATGGTAGCTGCCAGTTCTTCCACGGAAGAAGCCTGCTCGGTAGCACCCTGGGATAATGCCTGTGCTCCGGAGGATACCTGATCGGAGCCTGCTGCCACCTGATCAGCTGACTGGGTAACACTCGAAAGCGTACTGCTTAAATTATCTCTCAGAAGAACCATAGAGTTATAGATCGCAACAAAGCTTCCTACATAATCCTTTGACATAGAAGAATAAACATTAAAGTTTCCGCGGCTCATCTCTGTAAGGATATTTGTCTCATCTGCCACTACCGCGTTCAGGAACGCTGCTACAGACCGCAAATCATCGGAAAGCTTTCCAAGCTCATCTTCTGCCTTGTACTCGATATCAATATCCATATTACCGCGTCTCATTTTTTCCATAGCTTCCTGCAACTGTTTTACCGGCTCTACTACGGAACGTATCAGGATCGTTGCCATAATAACGGTAAGGATCAGTGCAACGATAACAATTATGATCCCTACAATAAACAGGACGTTTCTGGTCTGCATGGAAGAATTGTAATCATTACCAACAAGGTCTGTCACCTGATCGCTAAACTGATCCAGAATTCCTTCCAGCTTGGACACTTCCGGGTCAAACTCATCGATAAACGTGAGCCTTGCCTGCTCTTTCGCACGGTCAGAACCAGTGGACAGATACTCTATGACCTTGTTTGTGACCTCAGAAGTTGCCTGAAGCTGTGTATGAAACTGGTTTACCAGTGTCATATCTCCATTATAATGCTCCAGGAACCAGCCTGCGTTCTCCTCAAGGCCGGCTCTATACGAATCAACGTTTGAAAGATATGTTTTTGTGGCGGTGGGGTCATCATTAATCATAGCCTCCACCAGATTCTGGATTGTTGCCAGCATATAGATTTTTACCTTGTCTACACGTACGATCGCTTCGTGGTTATTTTTATAGAACTGGGCATATCTTGTACTGATATTAACCATTCCATAAAAAAGTGCACCAACTGTTACAAAAAAACAGATGACCACTGCTCCAAAAGCAATCGTGATTTTTTGCTTCATATTACGGTTCTTCATGTTCCTTCCCTCTCTTTGTTATTTCTTTCGTGGAATATTGTGGAATCTAATCCCTATATTTATTATTCGGCAAGTACCGAAAAATCATAAGGGATATTTGGTTTTTCATTTTTCTTTTCTATGGTTCTTTTTTCCTGCTTCTTCCAGTGTTTCTTTCCATCCTGCAGACTCTTTTTTATTATGAGCATCTATAAATGCACAAAAATCTTCAAACGATACTGGCTTCGAGATCAGATAACCCTGAAGGAAATCACAGCCCATATCCGAAAGTTCTTTCGCCTGGAGCTGGTTTTCTATCCCCTCAGCCGTGATCTGGATCCCATATTTGTGCAAAAAATATATGATCTCCGAAATAAGGTCTTTTGAAAAACTTGTTGTATCTATAGTCCATGTAACTGCCTTGTCTATTTTCAACACAGAAAACGGTATCTGCATAAGCCGCAGGAGATTTGACTCTTCTTTTCCAAAATCATCAATAGCTATGAGGCATCCTCTTTTTATCAAATTTTCTGCCAGCTTAATGACTTGCTGCATATTCTGTAATTGATTACTTTCTGTGATTTCAAAACATATAGCAGATATATCTGATGTACATTGATCTAGCATGGCAAAGATTTTCTTTTCTGATTCCACGCTGGAGCATGTGACCGGGGACAGATTTACATTTATTCTTTCAATGTTTCTTTTTTTCAGCTCTGGCAGCTGTTCTAACACTTTATTTAAAACCCACAGATCAAAACAGCTGACATAGCCCATTTCCTCTGCTTTGCGGATCACCTGTTCAATATTCTGATGGTGGCCATCATCATATCGTAAAAGTGCTTCTGCAACATTCAGTTTCTTTTCATTTAAATTGTAGATCGGCTGATAAAAAACCTCAAGATAGGGCAATGCACTTTCAAAATAACTTTGCATGATTTTTCTCTTTTCATCCATTTGCAAGCTTGCTTTTTACATAGTCCTTGATCATTTCTCCGCTGTGTCTATCATCTGGTACTGGCATCTGGATCCGGTCACAGAGAGAAAGCCATTTGTCCAGCGTGAGGACTTCATTTTCCTCCTCTACATAATACAGATCTGTGGGAAGGATATCCTTATAAATTGCTGCTGACGGAGAATTCCATTCCTGATATTCCTGCTCTGTAAAACGGATATCACAGTTTTTTTCTCCTTCTGTAACTTTCCTAAATCTGCTGCCTAATACGGTCTTTTCTTCTTTCCGTTCCTTTCTCCAAACCACTGTTCCATCCAGACAAAACTTTAAATAGATTCCTGATCCCAGATCATCTGCGATCACTTCATTTTCGGATACTGCATATAGCTGTATTTCGTTGCTGTCAATATATAAAAGCTCTTCTATTTTTCCCTCTTCTCTGGTTTCTTTCAGGATGCATCCTGTTCTGGCATCGAAAAATACCAGAGTATCACCACAAACTGTAACCGAAGTGATTTCCCTTTCCGGATCTGCAAAACTGCACCAGGATACTTTTCCTGTATCCGTGTTCAGGATCAGCCATCGTTTTTTATAAGTCTGCGGACATAAAATGTTTCTGCCTATAGAAACAGCCCCGCCAAATACCCCCGGAATACCACGTACTTTATTCTTATCCACCATTGTATAGGTTACATGTCCGGAAGTAAGATCTATGCAAAGGATGCTGTTGTACCATGCAGGCATACAATATAGTACATTACCTCTCTGAAAGCCTTTCAGGAATAACGGCTGTTCTATAAAATGCTCTGCATCACGGATCTGTACGGACTCAAACTGATCCTTATCTATATGGTAAATGGCCAGGTTTCTGGCAAAATATGGGACAAGATACAGTCTGTCTTCTACCCGTACAACAGAACGGAACAGATCTCCCTTAAATGCCAATTCTCCCGGAAACTTTCCTATGCAGGAAAGTCTGTCCATTTGTTTATCATAATGAAACAGCAGGTTTACTTTTCCGTGAACAAACCACACTTCTTTTTCATCTTCCCAAAAAGCTCCCGGCCAGCATGGTATCTTACATTCCTTTTCTCTTACCAGGGAATCCTGATATAAAACCGGTTTTCCTGTTTCCCAGAACAACTGGGCTACAGAGCTGTAATCTCCGTAATAGCAGTCACAGGAAGCAATGGCAAGATCAAGATCGTATCCGCTGTCCAGGATTCCCCAGCCTTCTTCTTCATAAGAAGCCAGAAGTTCTCTATATTTCCGTAAAAACTGGGGCCGCATCACCTCCAGTGTCTGTTCATACAGTGGATGAGGACGCAGCCACAAAGCAAGGTCTTTTCTTGTTTTAAAATAAAGTAAGACTTCTTCTATTTTTTTCATCATATCCGGCTGGTTTAAAAGTGCCCCAATGGAAAGACTGTAAAATACTGTCTTTTTCCTGGATCCGTCAGGACTGTAAAGACATTCCTGCCATTTTTCCGGAAGAGATCCATCTTGTCTTTTCGTATCACGGGCACGTTCAACCTTTGGTGATCCAAAGTTCTGTACCTTCACTTCCCATTGTTCTGCCTGAACTCCTTTAATCCCGAAACACAGGATATTGATAAAAAGCTCCCTCTCCTGCTCTGTTGCCGTAACAATACAGTCTGCATTAATAGCCCCCGGTTCAATCATAAAACCGGTGCCTTCCGCCTGGCGTTTCGCAGATTCTACGTTTCCAGTACTTGCTGTAGTATAATAAGGCAGATAGATCAGCTGGTCTGCATACTTTTTCAGTCTGCTGCTATAAAAATCCGGGTGGACGCTGGTCAATCTATTGTTCTGGTCATAGGGATTGTGGATAAACACCGCATCCGGTTTCTTATCTTCCAGGCGGAATGTGCGGTAATCTGTAATAGGAACATCTGATGGATACTGATCTCCCTCGTAGTGTTCTACTGCCAGATTCCCGTCCTGGTCTTTATCAAAATAGGGGATCGGTACAACATAGGCATCGCAATCCGGATCCTTATCTGCCGCTTTCCAGACGGTTTCCATAGAATCCCACATAGACACTTTATATGGAAGAAAGACAAAACAGAGACGGTCTGTTTCGATCTCGTTCTCTATATGGTCATATAAGAGTTTCAATTCTTTCTTTATTTTTTTGTACAGCTTCGCCATCTGTTTTTTACTGTGAAGGTTCTGGCTCATCTCATAAAGATCTTCACAATATACTTCCAGAAGGGGGACCAGATCTGCTTTTCCCACATTTTCCAGCTCTGTTCCCAACAAAAGGGCTGTTTCCTGAGATTGTGAAAGAGCATCGATCATCATTTCTTCTGTATTCTGGCCGAATCCCATGAACACTTTTTCATTTGCCCGCATTAAGAGGGCCGCTGTCTGCAAAAGCCTTCTTTTTTCTTTTCTTTTGATCGCCATTTTTACGGTTTCCTCCAAAAATGATCAGATATCCTATCTCTGATAATTTTATCGGCGTTTTCTTTTTTTTTATAACTGTTGTATCAACTTACTGTTTCTTTTTTGAAATCCCCTTATCCATTTTCAACCACCGCCGATAAAGTTAAAAGAAATACTATTCTGATTATTATGAAAAAAGGCGGTGTACAATATGAGCAGTGGTATGGACAGCAGTATTCTGGATACATACCTTTATGAAGAAAACAATCTTTTAGACCAGTTAGACGAAATGCTGGTTGCTGATGAGAAAAACGGTGATTTTTCCACCGATGACGTAAATGAGATCTTCCGTATCATGCATACGATCAAAGGCTCTTCTGCAATGATGGAATTTAATTCGATCTCCACGATCGCCCATCATATTGAAGATGTATTTTTTTATATCCGTGATAAAGGAATCGAAACTCTGGATCCTGAACATAAGAAAGAGCTTTTCAACCTGATGTTCCGTTCAGAGGATTATTTAAGAAGCGAAATCGAGAAAGTAGAACAGGGAGTACCTCTTTCTACTGATATTGATGCGTTCTCCAATGAGATCAATTCTTTTTTGAAGAAGATCAGCGGCGCTGCACCTGCACAGCCGGAAGCTTCACAGGCTGCACCTGCAGCTTCTGGTGCAGCAGCTCCTGGTGCTGCAGCTCCTGCTTCTCTCCCTGATGATAAGGATGCAGCCTGCTTTTTCCATGTTTTTCTGGAAGAAGGCGTGGGAATGGAGAATCTGCGGGCTTATATGATCGTAAATGCAGTAAAGGAATGTGATGTAAACTTCCGTTTTTACCCCAGTGATATGGAAACAGATCAGGATACTTCCCAGACGATCGCAGAAAATGGTTTTTTCCTTGCTTTTGACTCCAGTGAAGACGCTTCTAAGGCTGAAGGGATTTTAAAAACCCAGAACCACATCCGATCTTATGAGCTTGTAAATGTCCCAAAAGCCGCTCCTCCTGCAAAAGCTGAGGAAAAAAAGGCATCTGTTTCCAAACCCACGGCACCAGCACCTGCATCCACAGATACAGCTGCCGGGAAAGCAGCTCCTATGCTTTCCCATGCCCCGGTCAAGCAGAATCTGATCAGCGTCAACCTGATGAAGCTGGACAGCCTGATGGATATTGTTGGTGAGATCGTGATCACTGAATCCATGGTCACATCTTCCCCTGAATTAAACCTGCTGCCAAGGGACAACAGGGATAATTTTATGAAATCAGCACGCCAGCTGCGTAAACTCACCAATGATCTGCAGGATATTGCCATGTCTTTACGCATGGTCCCGATTTCCGGCGTGTTCCAGAAAATGAACCGTATTGTGCGTGATATGAAGCAGAGCCTGGGAAAAGACGTCCGTCTGACCATTGTAGGTGAAGATACAGAGGTAGATAAGACGATCGTAGACAATATACAGGATCCTATCATGCATATCGTGCGTAACAGCATGGATCATGGGATTGAAGAAACAGCCCAGGAACGTATTGCTGCCGGTAAGGATCCCCAGGGCGAGATCGTACTTTCCGCTTCCCATACCAGCAGTGAGGTTGTTATCTCCGTTAAAGATGACGGATATGGCATGGATCCCCAGAAGATTCTTGAAAAAGCCCGGTCAAAGAACATGCTGACCAAGCCTGATTCTGAATACAGCCAGAAGGAGGTCCTGGGGCTGATCATGCTTCCCGGATTTTCCACCAATACAGAGGTAACTGAATATTCCGGTCGTGGTGTTGGAATGGATGTTGTAAAGAAAAATGTAGAATCCTTAGGCGGTATCGTTTCTGTATCCAGTACCTACGGTGAAGGAACTACGATTTCCATGAAGATCCCGCTGACTCTGGCTATTGTTGACGGCATGAAGGTAACGGTAGGTGATTCTATTTTTACTATACCTATCGCCAATATCCGTCAGTCCTTTAAGGTGAAAGCGGATCAGGTGATCAAAGATGAATATGGCAATGAAATGGTAGAACGTGTTGACCATTTTTATCCTATCGTCCGCCTCCATTCCTTCTATCACCTTCCAACTGAGGTTACCCAGATGGAAGACGGTATACTTTTATGGGTGGAAGCAAATGACCGTTCTTACTGCCTGTTTGTAGATGATCTGATCGGCGAGCAGCAGGTGGTAGTAAAGCCGCTTCCTGCTTTTCTCAGTGAATTTAACCTGAAAGACCACGGCATCACCGGCTGTACCATTATGGGTGATGGCAATATCAGCATCATTCTGGATATCCTCAGCTTATATTCCATAGCTGTAGAGAACGCGTAAACAGGAGGTTTTAAAATGGCTGAAGTAACAGAAACAAATATCCGGACAGACGTACCGGCTGAAAACCAGTCCGTTGAACGCTGTCTTACCTTTGAGTCGGGAGACATGACTCTGTTTTTAAGTATCAATAACGTAACGGAGATCATCAATGACTGTGCGATCACTCATCTTCCACTGGTACCTGATTATATTAAGGGAATCATCAATCTGCGTGGTCAGATCCTTCCGGTAGTAGATATACGGCTCTATATGGGCAAGCCTGCTTTGGAATATAACAGTAAGACCTGCTTTATCGTTTTAAATGTAGACGATCTTCCTGTATGCATCGTTGTGGATTCTGTGCAGCAGGTGATCGATATTGATCTTCAGGATGTACGTCCGATCCCTATCAAACGCAGACAGAAGCTGTTAGATGGTATGATCACACTTGAAAATGGGACTGTGCTTATGTCTTTTGACTGCAAGTCCCTGGTCAGCTCTTAATGTACTCCCGGAATCTTTTTGTACTTGATTTTGCGAGAAGATTTTTTGTCAGCCGCAAAGGCAGGTGCAGGAAAGACTCCGAGAGTACATCCGATTCCCAAGGAGGTCATACAATGCTTACATTAAGTGACGGGGATTTTAACCGTCTTTACACTTATATCCAACAGCACTATGGTATCAATCTGAGCCACAAAAAACAGCTGATCACCAGCCGTCTTACTAATATGCTGCAGCAGAAAGGGTTTCATAGTTTTACAGAATACATAGATGAGATCATCTCAGGTAAAGATCCTGAGATGGTTTCTGTTATGTTAAACAAGCTGACTACCAACTATACCTATTTTATGCGGGAAAAAGAACATTTTGACTTTCTCCAGAAGCAGATTCTTCCTGAGCTTGCAAACAAGCATTCCCGGGACCGTTCTATTGCGATCTGGAGTGCCGGCTGCTCCTCCGGTGAAGAACCTTATAACATTTCTATGTATCTGAAAGAATATTTTTCTGCCCTTCCCGGAAGCTGGGATACCCGTATCCTTGCTACGGACATTTCCCAGCGTGTTCTGGATTCTGCCATGGATCCAAGATATTCCCTTGAAAGCTTAAAAGAGCTTCCGCCTTCCTGGCAGGAACGCTATTTTGTTCCCATGGGAGATAAAACCTATACTGTTTCAGATGCTTTAAGGAAAAATGTGATCTTTCGTTCCTTTAACCTGATGGATCCCATCCATTTCCGCAAAAAGTTTGACCTGATCTTCTGCAGAAACGTGATGATCTATTTTGACCGTCCTACGAAGGCGGCACTGGTAAGGCGCTTTTATGATGCTACCGCTCCGGGAGGCTACTTATTTATCGGACATTCTGAAAGCCTGGATAAGGAAAGCTGCCCGTTTTCCTATATTGAACCGGCTATTTACCGAAAGATCTGATCCCGTAGGTTATCTCATACGTTGTTACAGCTATCTTATTAAGGAGGCATTATGATCATGGATCATAAATTAAAATTAATGGTGGTGGATGATTCACCCTTGTTCCGCACCTGGCTGATCCATTCTCTCTCTGCGGATGACCGTTTCCAGGTTGTAGGATATGCAGTAAATGCCCTTGACGCCCAGGAAAAGATCCCGCTACTGCAGCCGGATATGCTTACCTTGGATATTGAAATGCCGGGAATGTCCGGCATTGAGTTTTTAAAGCAGCTTCTTCCGGTCCACCCTATCCCGGTGATCCTGGTATCTTCCCTGAACCTGAGGGTTTTTGATGCCCTGGAAGCCGGAGCTGTGGATTTTGTGCGGAAACCGGATGAAGCCAATGGACTGTCTAAAGAGATCTTTCTTTCTATGCTCCGTTCCAAACTCATGGTAGCGGCTGCTTCCCACGTACACCTTCCTTCTGCTCCTGCAGACCCTCAGGCAGGTGGTATCCGCAAGGTTTCTTCTTTACCTCCTGCCAGAAATACTTTCCTGCAGAAACCAAAGATTCCTCTGGGTGCTTCCCCTGAAACCGTGATCGCTATCGGGGCATCTACCGGAGGAACAGAAGCCATTCTCGAGGTAGTAAAGAATTTTCCTGCAGATACTCCCGGAGTTGTGATCACCCAGCACATGCCTGCAGGTTTTACAGCCATGTATGCAGAGCGCTTAAACAGGATCTGCAAAATGGAAGTACGGGAGGCGAAAAACGGGGACCGGATCCGCAAAGGTCTCATGCTTTTAGCTCCCGGAGGTCTGCAGATGCGTGTGGTACCTCTTGGAAACTCCTATGCAGTCAGTGTACAGGAAGGAGAAAAGGTAAACGGACACAGACCTTCCGTGGATGTGCTTTTTGACTCAGTTGCATTACATGTGCGGGAACACGCCATCGGCGTTCTTCTCACAGGAATGGGAGCAGATGGAGCTGCCGGTCTTTTGCGCATGCGCAAAAACGGCGCCTATACCATCGGACAGGACAAGAACAGCTGTGTTGTATACGGCATGCCTATGGAGGCACATAAGATCGGCGCCGTATGCCAGCAGTGTCCTTTAAATACCATTGGTCAGACTGTCCTGGCCCGTGTATCCCTTCGTTAACGGATAAGAAATAAATGGATAAAAAATGAAAGATAGAACTTTAAAGAACCAAAAGAAACATATAAATAAAACCTTGAAACAGTTCCGGCTTGCGAAAAGGCTGATCCAGCTTTCCATTACCGGTACAGTTTCAGTGATCACTGCCAGCCTGAGCTTTTATTTTTGCCCAGGCTTTTCTTCCCAGGTCATAAAAGACGCACGATCCGCTATTTCCTTTGTACAGACTGCCAGTGGCCAGAAATTTCATGAACTGGAAGACTTTCTTAAAAAGCAGACCCAGCCAGAACCAAAAATCCAAAGACAAACAGAGCTTTCAGAGGATACTTCCAGGACACAGGGAATCCCAGATACATCTTCTGTGACTGCAAATACATCTCCTGTGATCCTTGGAAAAGCAGAAAACCTGCATATGGAGGCTCAGACGGGATCAGATGGCAATTCTTATGATGCTGCCATCCTGGATACCAGTATGGGACCGATGTACTACTATAATCAGGGAGATACCCGCTGGAGCAGTTATCTCTACGGCGGTTCAGATCCCATGCAGCAGTATGGATGTGGTCCTACTGCTGCAGCCATGCTCATCTCCAGCTTCACAAATGACGGAGAAGCCATTACCCCGGTAACTATCGCAGACTGGTCTTCTGCCAATGGCTATTATGCCCCCCAGAGCGGCTCCTATCACAGTCTGATCCCATCTGTCCTTACTGCATATGGCTTTCAGGTGGAATCTGTAACAGACCATTCTCCCCAGAATGCAGCTTCCCTTCTTTCTTCCGGTCATATCCTGGTCGCCCTTATGGGTAAGGGAAGCCTGACGCAAAACGGTCACTTTGTCCTGATCACAAAGCTCCTTCCTGACGGAAATGTTTCTATCGCAGATCCTAACAGCTTTGCTAACAGCACCTGTGAATGGGAACTTCCTCTTCTTATGGGAGAGTTGAAAAAAGTCTATGACAGCGGTGCCCCGCTCTGGGCCGTTTCCATGGCTGCATCAAACTCTTCCCTCTCCTGAGGAAGGAGGATTCCCCTGAACATCCGCTCCAGATCCTTTCTGCCCATTGCCATAGCCACCCGCAGAAGGACCACCTTGTCTTTTATATCAGAATAATCATAAATCTTCCCTAAAAACTGGACTACCTCTTCTGCACTGACATTTTTCTCTGTAAAACAGTTGATCAGAGTCAGCAGCGCATTCATATCTTTGTGGTCAGTATTCAGTACGATCACACAATAGCGGACCGCTTTCTGGTAATCTCCCAGCCTTCTGCAGCCTTCTCCCAGACACTCATACATCTGGATCAGCATAGAGGTGGTAATGATCCCCCTGTTCACTGTCCCATAGGTTTCCAGCTTTGCTATAGCCAGTTCATACATCTGTACCGCTTTTTCATATTGCCCCTTTCTCCAGTACCAGTCCCCCATAACACAGTCAAAATCAGGCTCTTTCGGAAGCTTTTCCACTGCTTCTTTGTAAATAGCTTCCACCTCGGCTTCCGGTGCGTTCAGGCACTGGGAGACCCTTAACAGGTTTGTATAGGTATAAGAACTTCGCTGATCATATACCCCCAGTTTTTCCGGCATGGCTGCCACCGCCTTTTTGTATGCATCCCTTGCTTCTTCGTTTTTTCCGTCTGAAGAATAGGTATCTCCCAGATATCCAAGATAATCACAGTTTTCAGGCTCCTGCTTCAGGATCTCCAGGATGATGTTCAGATTCCTTTCAAATTTGGACTTATCCTTCTTCTCCTGTTCCTGGTAACCGGTATGGAGGAAAGCCAGCTGCTTTGTAGCATCTGTCAGATGCAGTCCGGATTCTCCTTTTCTGACCAGGTGTTCATGTATTTTTCCTACATAGCGCAGATCCGGCCGGTTTACAAAGAATCGGATCATGGTGCCGCCGCTTGTAATGTGGTTATTTTCATCCAGATCTACGATCCCTGTAAGAAGGCCGTCTACATCGTCTCCCACATATTCCAATATCTCCGGAATCTTCGCTGCATCCTCCGGAGTAAAGCTTTCATCTGCATCAAGAAAGGCGATCCAGTCTCCTTTTGCCTGGTCAATGGCAAAATTTTTGGCAGCAGCAAAATCATTGACCCATGGAAAGAAAAATATCTTTGCCCCCATTTCCCTGGCTATCTCCACGGTACGGTCACTGCTGCCTGTATCTACCACGATCTGTTCACACATAATATCCTTCCCCCAGGAAAGGGCGCGGCGGATATTTTTTTCTTCATTTTTCACGATCATACACTGTGATATGGTTTTTTTCATCATCGGTTACCTTCTTTTTAAGTTCTAAAGGACATATTGTAACTGTTCAGTAGGTCTGCGCACTTGCTGCGCTGACCGTAAGAAAACAT
>OIWO01002380.1_pt1 | contig 12470 bp, 14 predicted proteins | sample 1587641 | NCBI WGS metagenome assembly OIWO01 (sample SAMEA3888924, study PRJEB22519) | human gut metagenome | biome: human gut; feature: human-associated habitat; material: faeces | place: Denmark | collected 2010
CTCTTCAGAATATCAGAGAGAGGAATCTGAAGACAGTTAATAGACGTCCCATAGAAATCAAGGTCATGAATATGGATAATCCCTTTCCTGTGGAGTTCCGCGGTCTCGTGGGGGATAATATCCGGATTACTGAGGTAGTAATATTTGGATGCCTCGGAGCCGATACGGAGCATACGGCCCATAGGCGTCCCGCCCCTGACATTGGCATTCTCTCTCATAATGTCCATACAGGACGGGTCAGAGGAAAGAATACGTCCGAAATGCCTGTATATCTTTTCCTTGCGTTCCCGTACTACTGACCTCTCATTCCTGTATTTCTCATACACAGCCCTAAGTTCAGGGTCACGTTCCTTCAGATAGTCCAGTATACAGGTCTGAATGTCCTCAACAGACAGCGTTTCCTGTCCTTCCGCGTACCTGCCAACCCTGTTGCAGACCTCAGTAGCGTACTCCGTGGAGTGGTCATCCACGCGGTTCATCGCGCGCTCGGCGGAGTAAACAGCGCCAATTATCTTCTCGGGCCTGAAATCATCAAGCCTGCCATCCCGTTTAATAACCTGAAATTTGAAATTCATATAATCTCCAGAATACAGATATACCACAGACCGCAAATCAGGGCCATTGTCAGCCAGAGGATTACTTTACCATCCACGTCGAAGAACAATAACACTGGAATCCCTACAGTAAAAATATAATAGTGGCAACGCATGCCATAACAAAATCGTCAGACGGCAGCTGCGCTATCTTACGCATGAGTACGCTCTTAAATGTTTCCATAGCTACAGTCCTTTCTTCCGGATAATAGAAAGAAGATGAACGTTGCAGTGACGGCACATCTTCCGGCACAGCATCTCCCAGCCGCGCTCGGCCTCTGTATTATCACCGTCAACACTCTCTGGGCCAGACATACCGCAGGCGGGGCAGGGGACAGTCCGCCCCCCCCCGTCAGTATCCGCCAGATAAACTCCGGGGCACCCGCAGTACGGACAGGAGTGCATTACTTCCGCAGCTCGTCTGTAGAGTCGAATACCGGCTTCCCAAATGCCTCAGCAGTGACACGCTGTACACAGCAGAACATGTCCTCCCTCCACCCCTGCAGAAACAGAAGCCCATCGCTGTCGCTCATTGTGGCGTAGTCCTCAGAGAGCCGGTACAGGGCGGCATCGTAATTGGCCGGCTTCAGCCCCCTGAAGCGGGTATTAGCGACCTTGTACCCCATATCGGTGAGTTCGTTGTAAGCCTTATCCCACTCGGTCTTTAACTGTTCATACGTTTTCCCTGTCATAGGCTGTATGATCATAACCTTCTTCATTACCCGTTCTCCAGTCTCCCCGGCAGAATCGCCATGCCACGCACAGGAGGTCAAACGCCTCATCCATGACACGCTCCTCCCCCTGATTCTTATTGAGCGCCTGGCAGAGTTCCCCGTACTCCTCACCAAGAACACCGACTCCCTGATACATCCCATCGGCGAAATCAGGGTGTTTCTTCTCTGCCTTGGCAATGCGGCTTATGAGAGTGAAAAGAACCCTCCCATCATCAGTCAGACTACTATCCTGCTTATCCTCATCGGTAATATTGATTATTATACGGCTATCCATCTTAACCCTCCTTACCTGTATCCCACATAGAGCACTCCGCTCCGCAGGCGGCGTATCCCGCCATATCAACCCATGAATCATCTTTCGCCTTACCGTTCCTGACTCTTGCCACTTTCAGCAAAATCATCATAGCGGCAACATCAGCAGAGCTCAGATTCACCGCGGTATAATCTGCCCAGAGTCTCGCAATCAGAGCGAAACAATCTTCCGGTTCCCCGTACTGGCTGTTGCGGTCTTTCGTAACAATTTCCTCAGCTGTATGAAGGCATTCGGCTCTGGTCATTATAAATCTCCTAATGGCTAAAAAGAGAAACTGTATAAGGTTCCGTATCCACATCAGAATAGGAACTCACAGAATCGCCGCGGATACGGGCCCAGCATTTCGGACACCGGTAGTCGTTGGTTGGCTTTCCGCAGTCATGGCATTTACGGCTGTAAACGGAACTGCCGTTGTGGCGGAACCGCTTCCTGCCTTCCTGTCCTTCCCACTCTTCATCGTAATAGTATCTGTAGTAACTGCTTCTCGATTTCATGACGAACCCTCAGGGTGCTATTTGTCATACTCAAGACGGATACTCGGAGAGGCTTTGAATACGAGAATCCCACGCTCCGGAATCCTGTACTTGGCACCGGTACGGGGATTGCGGCCCACGCGGGTGGGACGCTCTTTGGCCTCGAAGCTGCCAAAACCCACCAGCTGTACCTTATCTCCGCCCTTCATGGCAGTCTCCACCGCACCGGTGAAGGCGGCGAGAGCCGCTTCACAGTCCTTCTTTGTCAGGCCGCTGGCTTCCACCATGGCGGCGATCAGTTCAGTTTTGTTCATGGAAATCGCTCTCCTTCTCATTTGTAGTATGACCGCATTATAACGGAGGGAGTCGGAAGCTGTCAACTGTGGCCTGTTTCGGCATAGTATTGCGGTCGTCCGATAGAGGTAAAGCCCTCCAGCCCGGTCACGACCACGTTGTTATATCCGCTGGCGCAGTGAATGATTAGCAATTCTCCGTTTGCGTCCCTGCCGCCAACGATGCCCACATGGGAATTATCCGGGTAGAACACCAAGTCACCGGGCTGTGCGTCCGCCCACGAAATATCGGTGCAATAGCTGTGCTGCATGGTGGCTCCACCGCCGTGGCCGATGACATAGCTGCCGCCAGACTGATTGAAGAAAACCCAATCCACAAAGCCGCTGCAATCCAATCCGTAGGGGCGGTAGGTCCCCGTGGTGGAGCTGCCTGCCGCAGTGACCTGCCGCAGCTCGCCCCAGCGGGCGTCCCAGCCAATTACGAGGGATTTTCCTCCCCAAAAATAATTCACCTTGCCGACAAGAGAACAGGCGGTGCGTACCACCGCCTCGCGCTCCGGGGACAGATCTTCCGGCAGATTGCGGATCAGCGCCGCCGTGTCCCCGCTGACGGAGTACACATCCTCAATCAGCTCCCGCAGGAGATCCCGCTGCTCCAGCAGCTCCTCCAGCGCCGCGATCTGATTGCGGTTGAAGTGATACGCGGTTTTCATTTCCTTTGCCGTTTTTGCGGTGATGGTGATATAGAGATTTCGCTCCGTCCAGCCATCGTCATCACCGCTGCCGGGGTGGTTGATCGTTTCCACCTCCGTTTTGATTACGGTCATGTCCCAAAAGACTGCTTTCAGGAGGGCAATGCGGTCGGCATCCATGGTGGCCACGTCCGCGGCGTCCGCATCGTTACTGCCTGCCACCTTCACCGCGAACACCGCCAGCACCTCGATCCAATCGGCAAGCTGGCCGGTCACGGAGATGGAATCATAATCATCTGCCGTTTGCAGGGCTTCCAGCCGCTCATTGAACTCATAGTTGACCTGCGCCACCGCAGCGGAGAGCGGCACAACGCCTGCCTCCCGGCTTTCGTTGGAAAAAAGGATGCCGAAGGGTGACGCCACGATTGCCGCCACAAGGATCATCGTCAGTATCAGCACCAGCACCACCGCTCCGCCGCCCGCCGCCACGATGGAACTTGCGGCGGACGCGATACCCCTCCCAATCGTCTGTACCGCCTGCACCATTGCGCCGCCCATCTTTTTTGCCCCACTGCCTCCGTTCTTTGCGGATGTCTGGAGCATTGTCTGCTGTGTCTTGCGCTGTGCCGCCGCCCTTGCGCGGCGCGTGATGATTGCATTGTTCGGCGCTGCGTGGTCAGTTGGTCGAACACGCATGGTGCGCGTGGCCTTGGTCATGGCCTGTCCGCTCTTGGGGGCAGGACTGCCCTTGGCCGATGCCCCCGAATTGCCTTTCTGCGGAGTGGTCATTGTACCTCCACGGTCGGACGGTGGAGGTACTATGTGCCGCTCCGCTGTTCTTTTCTCGGCAAGGTTCCGCCGATAGGCGGTTTTCGCGTCCCGCGCAGCTTTCTGCCGCCCACGCTCCTGCGGGGCGGCATCTGCGCTTTTTGGACCTCCGCAATTTTGCGGAGAAATGGTCCGGTTTCCGACTTCATTTCGTGCAGCGGTTTCTACCGGAGAAAAGGCATATTCCATCGGTGTGTCGATGAAAACACTTTCCGAACCAATCGCCCTATCTGGCGCGCTGTGACCTCCCACCACATTTTCTTTACTCTGTCGCAGCTTTCCTCGGTAGTGCTTTATCATGCGTCGCGAGGTATCCGCCGCCCCAGCTGCACCACGGCGCATAGTTTTCTCCACGCGGTCGGTGGCGTAGCGGACGGGGTCGCGGCTTTCCGGCTCCTTTTCCCGCTGCCGTTTGTCCATGTGCTGTTTCAGAAGGGAATCCGCGTCTTTTGGCGCGGGGTTCTTCAACTTTGCCTTTGGCGTGTCCATGCCGGGTTTAATTTTCAAGTCCCGCATGGCATCAGTCCTCACCGGGGCGTGTTGACATTAAGCGGTACAGTTCCGTATTTTTGGGCAGCTCATTGGCGAAAGGCACAATGGCTCCGCCCACCTTGATGAGCCCGTGGCCAGCCGGGGCATTGTCCACATAGCTCATCTGCGTATCCGATGCACCCAGCAGTCGGGCAAGCTGCTCCCGGTCGGTGGTGGCCTGATTGAGCATCAGCAGAAACTCGGAGTTTGCGAACATCATACGCGCCTTATTGGACAGCAGACATTCCTCCACATTCTGTGTAATGCCGGTGAGCGTCGCGCCGTATTTACGGAAGCGCTTCCAGCACTTGTAGAGAAATTCGCTGCTGTAATTGTTGATGCTGCGTCCGCTGCCGCTCCCATTGGCGAAAAACAGATAGATCTCGTCGATGTAGACATGGGTGTATTTCCCCGCCTTGCGGTTTTGAATGACGCGGTTATAGATGGCGTCCAGCATCACCAGCAAGCCCACAGATTTCAGATTTTCACCCAAGTCCTGAATGTCAAAGCAGAGGATACGGCTTTTTGTGTTGATATTGGTCTGGTGGGAAAAAACATTCAGACTGCCCACCGTGAACAGCTCCAGTGCCAGCGCGATCCGGTGCGCCTCCGGGTTGACCTGCTTCATCAAATCGTCATAGAGGTCTTTCAGCGTAGGCGGCTGACCTTGGAAATTCTTGATGTACTCCCGGTAGATGTTGCCCACGCTGCGGTCAATGATGGACTTCTCCTGCGGCTCGATCTTATCCGAGCCCATGAGCTGCTCATACAGCGACATGATAAACTCAGACTTCATCACCAACGGCTCCCTGCCGTCGCCATACCCCTCGGACAAGTCCAGCGCGTTGATGTGGCAGCCGTTTGGATCAGAGGCAGAGATGGTGATAACCTCGCCGCCCAATGCCCGTACCAGCTCCCCATATTCACGCTCCGGGTCAACGATGATAATATCATGGTCGGTGGAGAGCGCCAGCGCGGAGACCTCCTGCTTTGCCGCCATTGACTTACCAGAGCCGGACACGCCGGTAATAAAGCCGTTGCCGTTGAGCAGGTTTCCTCGGTTGCAGATGATGAGGTTATGCGATACGGCGTTGACGCCGTAGTAGATACCGCCCGCGTCCTGAATCTCCTGCGATTTGAACGGCATGAGAACGGCAGTACATTCCGTGGTCAGGGTACGGGTGGCGTCAATGCGCTTGAGGCCGAGGGGCAGCACCGTGTTCAGTGCGTCCTCCTGCTGATAGCGCAGAATGTTGAATTGACAGCCCCGCGCCCGCCCGATGGCTTGTAAGGCTTCGGTGTCCTGGTCGAGCTGTTCGAGGTTATCTGCCAGGTGCGTCAGCGTCACCAAAGCCAGCATCATACGCTGGTCGCGGCTCATGAGGTCGTCCATAAACTCCTTCGTTTCGCTCCGCATCTGCTCCAAGTCATAGGGGATATTGGCAGTAAAATTGTTGTTTTGATTCTGCCGCTGCTGCCAGCGGGTAATATCCGATTCCACGGACATAATGCGCTTGCGAATATCGCTCACCGCTTCGTCCATCGCCACGGGGATAATGTCAATGGAAAGCATCATGTTCCGGGGATAGTCCATCAGCTCCGTGATCATCGCGTCGGAGATAAAGCTGGCATACTCCCGCAGGAACAGAGTGCGCCCCACATGATTACCCAACTCATAGTGATTTTTCTGAAAGGAAATACAGTCCGGGGCGATGCAGTCCCGGAAGTCATGCCCCTTGCGTATGGTGTCCTCCAAATTGAAGCGGAATAGCTGTTCCTCGCCGGGACGATAGAAGTCATGCAGAAGTCGCAGGCGGTCATTGACCGTGATCTCCCGGACGCTGGAGGACATACGGGAAAGTCCCGTGGTGAGGTCAGTCCCGACACGGGAGAAGAACGCGCGGGCCTCCTCCACGCTTTTCTTCTCCGCCGAAACGGTGATATACTTTTCCTGAATGAGATTGTTGCTCTCCGCCGCCTTGCCCAAAACAAGCGCGTTATACTCGTTGCGGTAGAGGTCACGGTGGTCACCCTGCATGGGCATGAGCAGCGTCCGCCCAAAGTCCTTTTGATTGAGCTGACGGTTAAAGAGCGTGATCTTTGCCGTGGCTCCGATGGGCAGTGAGTTCAGGAAGGAGCAGTAGGTCATAAAAAGTTCCCGCTGCTTCTCCGGGGAGGCCACGGCATAATTGACATCAAAAAAACGCCAAGTTTTTGAAAACTTGCCGTTTACCTGAAACACGCCGTCTTGATAAATGCGCTTGATGGGAATGGATTTCTGGACGCTGCGGGGAACGGAAAAGGCGTCTCGTTCCGCGCTGCGTCGATGCTTGAAAAACATCAATACTTCTTCACCTCGCGTTTCAATGCTTCTTCATAGTAGTTTTCCGCTTTCCAGACACGCTTGCCTGCCATAATAACCTCGGATTTCAGCCACGCCCATAAAAACCGTTCCAGCGTGAGGCCGTTATACTGAAAAAAGCCCGCAGCGGCCACGGGAGCCGCGCCGACAATGCACACCCAGCTCACCGTTTCCCGGTCCAACACTCGGCTCAGGCTGAAATACAGCGCCACGGCAACGCCCACCGCCAAAACGGAGCAGATGAATTGCCGCACGGACAGGCCAAAAAAGAGTGTTTCGCGGTAAGTGCGAATCTCCTTGTTGATTTTGATTTCCAATTAAAACCCTTCTTTCTGCAAATATAATAAAAAGATGATTTGGAATAGCCTCCAAATCATCTTTACTCAATCCGCGATATACTCCGCAATATCTTCCAATTTGCAATCTAACGCCTTACACAGCTTGTCTAAGGTTTTTGTCTCCATGTTCTCGTTATTTCTGAGCCGCCGAATGGTTTTACTGTCAATGCCGCCCTTTTCACGAAGGGCGTAGGTAGTGACACCCTTCTGCTCCATAACCGCCCATAGCTTGTCGAATTTAATCATGGGAACCTCCTCAGCTTGACTACTCATATTATGGGGGTTATAATCCTATGTATTAAGGGGATATAATCCCCATACAGAAAGTTGAGGTGTTCAAAAGTGGAGTTGGCTATGGAATTATTAAGTCACATCCTTGCCCAAGGTGAGGTGCAGATCACTTTCCCACAGCAGAATGAGCCATTTACACAGATAGTGGAAGGACAATGCTATCAAGCGCTCTGCAAAATCAAGGCAATTATTGAAGATGATCGTCTTAATGACAGCGAGTGCTTTCAAAAAATTGAGGAGATTATTCGCGCATTTGAAGAAATCGGAAGCGGTGGCGGTATTCGCCATGATTTTGGTTAAAGTCCAAGCATTTCCTTTGCGATGTGGTCGGCTGATTTGACCAGGCCCACCAGCACCAGCAGGTTGAATATGACCTCGCCCAAATAGCTCCACACCTGCGTCACCACGGACGCACTGCTGTCCACCACTGGCGTACCGCTGGAGGAAAAGGCTGAAAAGATGATGCAGGCCAGAACGATCACCGCCCCTTCCATGCACACACCCACATAACTCCGCAGAAACGCCTTGCCGAAATGGGAAGTCCCCTCTCCGGCAAAGGATGCCAGTGCCACCGGGGATAGTGCGGCATACATATAAATCTTAAAAAAGCGCCCATAAACGGTGAGGATCATAATGAAGGCCAGCACCGTAATAAAAAGGCTTCCCAGCAGCGTCACCAGCCAAAGCGGGATACTCGCCAAAAAGCCAACATCACCAATGGCGTCTGCGATCTCCTGCGGCAGCGCCACGGACGCGCCGGTCAAACCGCCGATGCTGCCCGCCGCCGTTGCCACAATGCCGTTGCACACATCAAATATATTTACCAGCAGGTCCATACCGTAGGTGATACCCAGCTTTGCCAGCACAAAGTAAATAAAGTGCCGCAGCAAATGCTCCGGCCTTTGAAAGTCCCGAAAGCCGGAGGCACTGCGAAAGATACCGATGGCAAAGAACAGCACCAGCAGCCCGTAGCCGATGGCCTGCATTCCGCCATTGATGGTCACAATGGTCTGCCAGATGGTGCCGCCCTTGAAGGTCTGGGGTGATTCCGTCAGCAGTGACCACATTTCCGTCATTTTACTGTTCCAAACGCCAAAGGCGTTGGTCAGGTTTTCTACGATCCAGTTATTATCCAAATGAAAATCACCTCCCACAAAGGAGCCGGGAGATCCGCCGCAAGGCAGTATCTCCCGGCTCTTTTTATCAGATCGCGCCGATGGCGGTCAGAATTTCCTTTGCAAAGGCGATCATTAAGCCACCAAACAGGCAGAGAAAGCCCTGCGTTCTCTGGCTGGCATCGTGGGACTGGATCGACATACCCACCTGCACGATGCCCCAGCCGAGAATGATCACGCCCAGCGCCTTGATGATGCTGAAGATAAAATCGGAAAGGTTATTGACAATATCCAGCGGATCGCCGCCCGCCGCCATCGCAGGCGTAACGCAGCAAAGGCAGAGGGCAGCAGCCCCAGCCGCCGTCCAATAGCATTTTTTCACCTTACTCAGTCTTGTCGGGTTTGAAATCTTTTTCTTTTTCAGATAATTCATGTTCAGGTTCCTCCACGTCAATAAAATCATAATCGTCCAGTGATTTGAACGCATAGGGCAGGTCAGGCAGTGCGTAATCCGGCGCGCCCTGCGGCTTATGGATATAAGGCTTTGCCTTACCGTCTGTCGTCAGCTTAATGTTTGGGTGGCGCTTGATGTTGTACTTTTTGTCCAGTACAGGATCTTCCCCTCGTATAAACAAGATTGCTTTATGGGTGTCCAATTTTCGTACCTCGTCAATGGTCATCAGGTCGCGGCCCGTCTGCTGGAAGTTGGTAGAGCTGGAGCCGCTGCGTCCCTTCGTTTGCCCCCGTGTGCGGGTGGCGATGGTCTCCTTGCCCAGCAGCTTCACGATAAATTCCAACGAAGTCGGCTCGTTGCCGCCGCCGAGGAAGAGCAGCGTGTCGCAGTTGCCGATGATGCTCTCCCATTCCTTTTCATACAGCGCCTTGATCTGCTGAATGTTCTGCACGATGATGTTCAGCCCGATATTGTAGCTGCGGCAAGTAGCCAGAATCTTCGGATAGCTCTCCGGCTGGGCCACATTCGCCCATTCGTCCTGAATGACACGCACCGGCACAGGCAGACGCCCGTTGTGCTTCTCGTCCGCCCTGCGGTAAAGCGCCTGAAAGCATTGGGTGTAGAGCATTCCCACAAGGTAGTTCATGCTGCTGTCATCAACAGGGATCACGCAGAAGATGGCTTTTTTCTTCTCACCCAGGCTGCCAAAGTCCATCTCATCCACCATTGTCATTCTGGCATACTGCGGGATATTGAAGGTGGCCAGCCGCACGGCGGCGCTTACCAAAATGGATTTCGCGGTCTTGCCCGCCGCCTGTTTGAAAGCCTTAAACTGTTTCACCGCCACATGGTTGGGCTGTTCCTCCTCCAATGCCCGAAAGAGCATATCCAGCGGGCTGCGGTATTGATCGTCCTCCTCCCGCACCTCGGCAAAGTTCATCATGTAGATCAGCATTTCAAAATTCTGTTCCTCCGGGGGCGCTTCGCTGACGAGGTAGAGCATAAGGGCTGAATCCAGCGCGATCTCCGCCTTCTCCCAGAAGGGATCGTTGCTGGAAGCGTTGCGGGGCGTGGTATTTTTGATGAGGTTATCAATGAGGGTCAGCACGTCTTTTTCGCTGTGAATGTACGAAAAGGGTTTGTATCCGTCAGACTGGCTGGGGTCGATCAGGTTGAACACCCGGACTTCGTAGCCCTGCGCTGCCAACAAAGTGCCTGCCGCGCGCAGCAGCTCGCCCTTGGGATCTGTGATAAGATAGGAGCAATTTGCACTATAAATATTAGGTTTGCAGAAAAAGCGGGTCTTGCCGGAACCGGAACCGCCCACTACCAGAACATTCATGTTGCGCTGGGTGATATAGCCGTCCATGCCCAGCCGGACGCGCTGGGTCAGAATGATGTTGGCGTCCTTATGCCGGTGATCCATATACTTCCGGTTCAGTTCCTTGGGACTGCCCCATTTAGCGCTGCCGTATTCCTCGCCCGGTCGTCGGTTCTCCCGGCTGGAGTAGTAAAGTGCGACGCCACAGCCGTAGAGCAGCAGACTCCCCAGCATACATTTCAGTGTGTAGGGCGTCCAGCCTATGGAAAAGGGGCGCTCCAGCACTTGGCTGAAACGCCCCATCCATTGAAAGAGGTTCATACCGTCCTCGTAGGCATAGGCAGCGATTGCCGCCAGCCAGAGAACCAACGGGGAAAGCGCCGCCCACACAGGGGCGGCGCTGCGAAAGTCATTCTGCCGCAAGGCTTAGTACCCCGTCTTGGGCAGCTTCACCGTTGTTTTGGTGTAGACGGTAGTGAGCCAGCGGGACACTGCCTGAATCCACTGCCCGTTGTAAAGGCCGCCCACATCCGCCACATTCACAATGCCGGAGTTGTTGGCAAGACCGCTGCGGGCAGTGGCGTAGATATAAGGTGTTTCTACCTGTGCAAAGCCCGCCTTTACATTTCCGAACACGAACATGACTTCGGTAACACGCTCATTGGCGGCAAGGCCGAGGACAGCGGGGCGGGCGTCCAATACGTAAACCTTGCTTGTACTCAGGTTGTCCGCCAAAGTGCGGTAGTCCCCGGAGAGGTTGGTCTTATAGACCACCTTGTAGGAAAGCGGCTGATTGTAGCTGCCGGTGACGATTTTGCTCAGCGTGACCTGCGCGGGAAGCTGATCGCGCCAATAGAAGGAGTCGAGGACAACGTTGGAGCTGTTCTTGATCTGTGAGAACACGTAGCGGATCGGCTGACCGGGGACAGCCTGCACAGGACCTGTTTTCTTAATGGATACGCCGGTGGAAACGCTGGTATTCTGCACTTCAAAGGTGACGATCTGTCCGTTGAATTCCAGATAGGCGGTCATCACCGTGGGGTTGATGGAGTAATTCGCAGGCGCTTTGATCTCACGGACCGTATAGCGGGACAACGGCAGCGTCTTGGAAACGGCGCGTCCGTTGCGGTCGGACTTGATGGTGTCCACCACATTACCCGCTTTGTCGTAGATCTCAAACACTGCGCCCTCCAGCAGCGTCCCGGCAGGCAGGCCATTGGTCGCATTATCGTCTGCGGATTTCTTGATGATCTGGATCTGGCCGCACTCCGCAGTATTGCTCCACTCGATTTCTGTGGTAGAGCCGTAACGGACATAGATCGTTTTCAGTTCAGGATCAAGCACATAACCGGGGGCGGCTTTGATCTCACGCAGATAATAGCGGCCATCGGCCAGTCCCTCGTCGGCGTAGATATAGCCATCCTGATCGGTCACATACTCCTCGATGGGATTGCGATTGCTGTCGTAAAGCAGAAACACCGCGCCGTAAATTCCCTTGCCGGTGGCCTTGTCCACCTTGTGGAGCAGGATTCGGGAAGATTTGTGATTGGTGATCTCCAGCGTTGCGGTCTGACCGTCCTTGACTTCAATACGGTGCGGCGTAGTATCCAGCAGGTAGCCGGACGCAGCCTCCAATTCCGTCACGGTGTACCAGCCGCTTTCAGCTTCGGGGAGATAGATAACACCGTCGCTGTCCGTTGTGTAGGCACCGATGATCTCACCATTCATCTTGCGGATCTCGAACTTGACACCAGAAATACGCTTGCCACTGTCTTTGTCGCTCTTGATGATCTGCAACCCGCCCACAGGCGTGTTGTAAAAATAAAGCGTCTGCGTGTCGTTGGGATTGACCACAACAGTCTGCGTGCGAGTGTTTTCATCAATGGTGTAACCGGGGATCGTTTTGATCTCTGTGACCACCACGGTGCCGGAAATACCGGAAATGGTGATTTTACCCGCCTTATCCGTCCGGTACAGGCCGGTGGAGGACAACGTGCCGCCTTCAGCGTCCACATAGGAGCCGTCTGCGTAGACGATCTTGAACTGAACGCCCTCCAACGGCTCCTTTGTGATGGAATCCTGCTTTACGATGATGAGATTGCCCTTGGGGGCGTTGCGGAACTCCACCGTGA
>OIWO01002392.1_pt1 | contig 12391 bp, 8 predicted proteins | sample 1587641 | NCBI WGS metagenome assembly OIWO01 (sample SAMEA3888924, study PRJEB22519) | human gut metagenome | biome: human gut; feature: human-associated habitat; material: faeces | place: Denmark | collected 2010
CTTAAGAGTAAATATGGTGAGAAAAATGTTGCTACAACATAAATTTTAATTAACATTGGTAAAAAATTATCAAAAAAAGAAGATTTTTCTTTTATAATGTGGTAACATAAAGCAGAAAATAATATTAAGAGATAAGAAAGGGGAAGTTATGGCAAAGGAAATTAAAACAATCGGCGTATTAACAAGTGGTGGAGATGCTCCAGGCATGAATGCTGCTATCCGTGCAGTTGTAAGAACTGCTTTGAATAAGGGACTTAAGGTCAAGGGTATTCAGAAGGGCTATAACGGACTTCTTAATGATGAGATAATTGATATGGACAAGCGAAGCGTTGCTGATATTATCCAGCGTGGTGGAACAGTCCTCTATACAGCACGATGCATGGAATTCATGACTGAAGAAGGTCAGAAGAGAGGTGCTGAAGTATGCAGAAAGCATGGAATTGACGGTATAGTTGTAATCGGTGGAGATGGTTCTTTCAGAGGTGCACAGAAGCTTGCAGCACAGGGAATTAATACTATCGGACTTCCGGGAACAATCGACAACGACCTTTATGGCACGGATACCACTATCGGATATGACACGGCATTGAATACGATTCTGGACGCTGTGGATAAAATTCGCGACACGGCAACCTCGCACGAACGTTTGTTCTTCGTCGAAGTAATGGGACGAGACGCAGGTTTCCTTGCGCTGAACGGAGCAATCGCTTCGGGAGCCGAAGCCGCCATCATTCCGGAGTTCAGTACGGAAGTCGACCAATTGGAAGAGTTTATCAAGAACGGATTCCGCAAATCGAAGAATAGTAGTATCGTACTAGTGGCGGAAAGCGAACTGACCGGAGGAGCGATGCACTATGCCGAACGTGTAAAGAACGAATACCCGCAATACGACGTACGTGTAACGATTTTGGGACACTTGCAACGCGGAGGTAGCCCGACTGCCCACGACCGTATTTTGGCAAGCCGACTTGGGGCTGCCGCTATCGACGCTATCATGGAAGACCAACGTAACGTAATGATCGGTATCGAACATGACGAAATTGTTTACGTACCGTTCAGCAAAGCGATTAAAAATGACAAGCCGATAAAAAAAGATCTTGTGAATGTATTGAAAGAGCTTTCTATCTAAGGTTCGGAATAAATAAAACGCGGATTAACGCGGATAACGCAAATAGAATTTAATCTTTCTTTGCGCAAATCCGCGTTAATCCGCGTTTCCTTTTTTCCTTTTAGGAAGAAATCCATCGTGCCAACGAACGTTCCGTGACTTCCCACAGTAGCTCCCTCTGCACGTGATGAACGTATTTATCCGATAATTCTTTCCGACGATTACTAGCATACAGTTGCCCCGTCACTCCGGCTTCTTTTTCATCCAACAACAAACCGATAGCGGTGGAAGCCCCTTGTGCGGGCTTGCGAATAAAAGGCCGGAAAAAAATGTCCGTCAGCGGGTCAAACCACTTATGCATAGTAATAATATTAGTAGAGACAATGCCCGGATCGGCAGCATTGACGGTAATTCCTTTATCACGGAGTAGCTTGGACAGTTCAATGGTAAACAACAATAAAGCCAGTTTCGTATTGCTGTAAACGGGAATTCTCCAAAATTCTCCGACCTTACCTCTGTGAAAGAAATCGGGAAGTTCAATACGCCCGATCGCATAAGTGCAAGACACCATGTTTACAATTCGCGCACCGCGCACCATCGCAGGAATCAGTTTCCGGGTAAGCAGATAAGGTCCTACATAATTCACGCTAACCGTTCGTTCAAACCCATCTACGGTAATATGAAGTCCCGTTTCCATCGTTCCCGCATTATTCATCAGCAGAGAAACAGGAAGGTTACGTTCTAATATCCGGTCGGCAAAAGAAGCTACGGATTGCATGGAAGCCAAATCAAGAGCCATAACTTCCAGATTCGGGTTTCCGGTTTCTTCAATCAAACAAGCGCGGACAGTCTCCGCCTTTTGGGGGTTGTAACAAGCCATTATTACCTGATAACCAGCTTTGGCAACGGCACGTGTGATTTCCGTCCCCATCCCTCCGTCCGCACCGGTAATGATAGCCCATTTTATATCATTCATTTCTTTTCCAATTTTTCAATCTCCTTTTGCAGACAAGGAGGTAACGTTTCTTTTAAATGTTGATGGCAGGCCATTTCTATCGAATACATACGGCCTATGCAGTAATTACTGTGTCCACAGTTGCAATGGGCCTGCTCCTCCTGCTTCATCCGGTTCACAAATCCAGGTTCGTTGAGTAAGGCACGTCCCATCTGCACAGCTTCAAAGCCCGCATCGAGCACTTCATCTATCTTCTGACGGGCAACGAGTCCGCCAACATAAATCAAGGGAGCTTCCGGAAGAGCTTCCCGGAACTTTAAGGCGTCTTTCAGGAAATAAGCCTCCTCAAAAGGCACGGACGGAATCATCCATTTTCCGAACATCCGGACACCGTATTTCAGCCACCAACAGTCCATATAGTGCGCCATCGAGCGAATCGGCATCGCTCCCCGCATCACATACATCGGGGCTTTGCTGACAAAGCCTCCACTCAGCACCAGTCCGTGAGCACCCAGCTCCAGAAGCCGTTTCGCCACCTGAATGGATTCGTCTATTTCCATTCCGCCTTTGAAACCGTCGCGCATATTCATTTTGACAATCACCGCCATGTCATTGCCCGCCGCTTTCATCACCTCTTCCATCACCAGATCCATAAAACGCATCCGGTTCTCCAGCGAGCCTCCGAACTCGTCTTTGCGATGGTTGGTGTAAGGTGAAAGGAATTGGCTGATTAAATAACCGTGTCCGGCGTGCACTTCCACCGCATCAAACCCCGCTTCCCGTGCCAAGTTGACAGCGTTTCCGTAAGCCTGTGCCATTTCCGGAAGTTCTTCCCGTTCCATTCCACGCACAAACGTAGGCGAATAGAGGTTAAAACCTGAAGAAGCGGATATAGGCGTGACACCGCAAATCTTTTTGTGGGACATATTTCCGCAATGCCCTATCTGGATACCTACCGCAGCACCCTCATCGTGCACGGCTTTTGTCAATTCATTCAAACGGGAAATTATGGACGGACGCATCCATAGCTGACGATCGAAAGAGAGCCCGCTTTGCGTCACGGCGGCATAAGCTACGGTCGTCATCCCCACTCCTCCCGCAGCAACCGAGCGGTGGTAATCCAATAGCATCTGCGAGGGAGTATTGCCCGGACACATACTTTCAAACGCTGCCGAACGTATCGTCCTGTTCCGCAACGTCAAAGGGCCGAAAGTGACCGGAGTGAAAAGTTTAGATTTCATAGTAGTTTATATTTATTCAAGTCTTAATTCAATTCGTGATAAAAAAATCTCCTAGTAGAGAAAAGGAAATACCCGCTTCCGTGTGCCTACCGCGTCGCCGAATTCCTCGCGATAACGTTTCCAGATGGCATCGGCTCGCGGAACGAGGTTTGCAATCGTCCACCAAAGGAAAACAAGTCCGGAAAGCGAACAGGTAAGAATTGCCCAGCCTGCCCATTCTACGATTTCACCGAAATAATTGGCGGAAGTCACATAGCGGTACATACCTTTCTGTGGCAGATAATGCCGTGTGTCTCCCGGTTTACGCAAATGGCGGATGATATAATCGGACGACCAGTTCACCAGCATACCCGTAAAAAACAGCAAAGTACCTATTATAAAGTACGGGGAGGTGAACCAATCGGACTGGTACATCGTTGCGGGGGCAAGGTAGAAAATCCATTCTCCTTGCATATATCCATTCAACAGATTGAAAAGGATTCCCATTGACATGATGGCCAACGGCATTTTACTTTTTCCTTTCAATAACAAAGGGAAAATGAAAGCCCGTTGAAAATAATGCAGTTGGAAGAATAAAAAGAAGGTCAATATCACCGGCTCAAAGCGGCGTTCCGAATACATCCACATCACGCACATCACGAGGAAGACCGGAGCTTCCATCAGTATCCAAGCCAGCTTGTTTGAAATAGCCGCTCCCCACGAAGACGTGCGGAAGATTCCGTATCCTGCTTTCACGAAGTAGAGAGCGACAAAAACAATCAGGGCAATCAAGCTCATTACACCCAAAAACAGATTAAAAGCTGCTAAATTCATATTGAAGTTCTTTTGTAATGCACAAAAATAGCAAAAATGAAAGTAATAGCCACACAAAATGTCTTTTAAATATTAAACTTACCCAAATAACAACTACACTTTGGATTCAAGAATTTACCATAGAAGGACTCGCGGGCAACGATTGCACATAATTCACTGATTTACACCAGCATACAAAGGGAAAGTCATCAAATAGAGAAAAGGCGTCTTAACATCGTGTTAAAACGCCTTTCTTGGTAGGCAGAAACCGCCTTTCCTTGACACCAAGAACGCTCTTTTCTCCATAAGAGGAGACGAGGGAGCTATTCGAAATGTTAATTATGTTATTATTTCCAGTTCTATAAGACTTTCCCCGAACAGAATCGAGACTCAATATCTATTCGGGGAACATTTTACATTATATAGAAAAAGGATTGATGCGGATCAGCGTTTCTTGATCGGAACATAGGCCAGTTCCTCAAGAACGTTCTTATAAGCAGGACGAATAATACGTTTTCCGTCAAAGGTCAGCTCCTCATTACGGTGTGCACACCAGCCGACAATACGAGCCATTGCGAACAAAGGAGTGAAAATTTCCTGCGGCAGTCCGATCATTTCGTACACAAAACCGGAATAGAAATCAATATTGCTGGATACTGTCTTTCCATTGTTCTTCACACGTCCGAAAGTAGCGATAGCACGTTCTTCCAGCAGTTCGAGGAAAGCAAACTCACTCTCTCTGCCCTTCTCACGGGCAAGGTCACGGGCAAGTTCCTTCAGCAGAAGTGCACGTGGATCGGAAATGGTGTAGACAGCATGACCGATACCATAGATAAGTCCGGTTTTATTGTACACTTCCTTGTTCAACATACGAGTGAAATAAGTATCTATTTCATCCACATTCGTCCAGTCTTTGATATTTTCTTTCAAGTGATGGAACATATCCGCCACCTGGATATTCGCTCCTCCATGAAGCGGACCTTTCAACGAACCGATACCGGCAGCGATGGCCGAGTAGGTATCCGTTCCGGTAGAGGAAGTGACACGGACCGTAAAGGTAGAGTTGTTACCTCCACCGTGCTCTGCCTGAAGAATCAATAACAAGTCGAGTGTGCGAGCATCCAATTCGGTATAGTCCTTCTTCAGCATATATAAGAAATTTTCGGCAATAGAAAGCTTTTCCTGCGGATGGCGGATATGCAGAGAACGCCCGAAAGTAGCATGACGAAGCATATTATAAGCGTATGCAATGATAGTGGGAAACTTCGAAATCAGCTCAATACTTTGGCGCATCAGGTTGTCTCTGGAGGTATCGTCCGCATTCGCATCAAAACGATACATCTCGAGCACGCTGCGCGACAAAATATTCATAATATTGCTTCCCTCCAACTCAATAATATTCATTTTCGTCTTCTGCTCCAACGGCATGTTGTCGTTAATCAGTTCACGGAAAGAAAGCAGTTCTTCCTTGTCCGGCAAGCGTCCCGAAAGCAGCAAGTAGGCCACTTCCTCAAAGCCGAAACGTTTCTCCTTGATAATGGCATGAGAAATATCTTCCACGTCATAACCGCGATAGAACAATTTTCCCGGTATAGGCTTCAATCCGCCTCCCGGAACACGTTCGTAACCAACCACGTTACCGATTTTAGTCAGGCCTACCAGCACTCCTGTGCCGTCTTCGTTACGCAGTCCGCGCTTCACGTCAAATTTGGGGAACAATTCATTGTCAATCCGGGTAGCTTCCTTCATCTCTTCGGAAAGCTTGTAAATCAAGTACTCTTTCTTCATTTTCTTTGTCTTTATTCGTTACTTCTATTTTTCTATTCTTTCCACGATTTCACGGGTGAAAGCGGAAGTGGAGAGGGAGGTTCCATTCGGCATGAAACGAGCGAGGTCATGGGTGGCACGCGCATCCAAGAAACTCTGTTCCAAAGCTTTCTCGATAAGAGTTGCCGCTTCTTTCCAACCCAAATACTCAAGCATCATGACTGCCGAAAGTATGATAGAGCAAGGATTCACCACATCTTTGCCCGCAATAGTAGGCGCTGTTCCATGCGTGGCTTCAAAGATGGCATGCCCCGTTTTATAATTGATGTTGGCTCCGGGAGCAATCCCGATACCACCCACCATTGCCGCCAATTGGTCGGAAACGTAGTCTCCATTAAGGTTCAGAGTGGCTATGACCGAGTAATCTTCAGGGCTCAGAAGCGTATTTTGCAGGAAAGCGTCGGCAATGCAATCCTTAATCACCAATCGTCCGTCTGCCAACGCGTCGGCAAATTCACGCTGCGCCAATTCGTAGCCCCATTTCTTGAAACCGCCTTCGGTGAACTTCATTATATTTCCCTTGTGAACCAACGTGACGGAGGGCAGATGATGGTCTAACGCGTATTGGCAAGCAGCACGCACGAGACGCTCCGTACCTTCCCGCGAAACCGGTTTCACACCGAAAGAGGAGCTCTCCGGGAAACGTACCTTTGTCACACCCATCTCGTCTTTCAGGAATTTATAGAACTTTTCCGCTTCCGGAGTGCCTGCTTCCCATTCAATACCTGCATAAATGTCTTCTGTATTTTCACGGAACACGCACATATTTACTTTTTCGGGTGCTTTCACCGGCGACTGTACTCCCGGATACCAACGGACGGGACGAAGACAGACGTATAAATCAAGCGTCTGGCGCAACGCCACATTCAACGAACGGATACCGCCTCCGACAGGCGTCGTCAACGGACCTTTAATACCAATCAGATACTCCTGAAATGCCTTCATCGTCTCCTCCGGTAGCCAAGAACCTGTCGCATTAAAGGCACGTTCTCCCGCCAACACTTCTTTCCACTCGATACGGCGTTTGCCACCGTACGCCTTCTGAACAGCCGCATTGACTACGGCTTGCATGGAGGGAGTAACTTCCGCTCCTACTCCATCACCGGTAATATAAGGTACGGTAGGCACATCAGGCACTGACAGCGTACCATCTGCTTGCATAATTATTTTGCTCATGATTTTTATTTTTCTTGTCTTTTTTAAATTATCTGGCATTCAAGGCAGAACCGGCACGAAACCAAGCTATCTGCTGTTCATTATAAGTGTGTTGCACTTCAAAGCTCTCTTTCGTCCCGTCTTCGTGATGGAGAACGACAGTCAGGTTGCGTCCCGGAGCGAAGTCCCCCAAACCAAGCACGGACAGAAGGTCGTGTTCACGAATTTTATCATAATCGGCTTTGTCTACAAAAGTGAGGGCAAGCATACCCTGTTTCTTCAGATTCGTTTCATGAATACGGGCAAAACTCTTGGCGAGAATGACACGTACATTCAGAAAACGCGGTTCCATAGCCGCATGTTCACGACTGGAGCCTTCACCGTAATTTTCTTCGGCCACGACAATAGACGGCACTCCTTCGGACTTATACATTTTTGCCGTACCGGAAACAGTTCCGTAAGTGTTGGTAGAACGGTTCCAAACCTTGTTCGTCTCACCGTTGAAGGCATTGACAGCTCCCATCAACATGTTATCCGAAATATTTTCCAGATGTCCCCGGAAACGGAGCCACGGACCTGCCATCGAAATATGATCAGTAGTACATTTGCCTTGCGCTTTGATCAATAAAGGCATATTCAATAAATCTTGACCATCCCAGGCTGGGAAAGGAGCCAACAGCTGTAAGCGTTGTGAATCCGGCTTCACCCTGATTTCCGTCTCTCCTCCATGAGGAGCAACGTAACCCTCGTTTCCTTGCGCAAAGCCGTTCAAAGGAAGTTCATCTCCCACCGGTTCGGACAGCTTCACTTTCTCGCCCTCATGATTCACCAGTCTGTCTTTCAAAGGATTGAAACAGAGGTCACCCGCAATTGTCAGTGCCATCGTCAGTTCCGGAGAAGCAACAAAAGCGTATGTATTCGGATTGCCGTCGGCACGTTTGGCAAAGTTACGGTTGAAGGAAGTGACAATTGAATTTTTCCGCGTCGGATCATCCGTCTCACGTTTCCACTGCCCAATACAAGGACCACAGGCGTTTGCCATAATTGTAGCTCCTATCTGTTCAAAAGCTTCTATCATTCCATCCCTCTCGGCAGTGGCACGAATCTGCTCGGAACCCGGATTCACAATCAACGGAGCGGCTACACTCAGGTTCTTTTCGGCAACCTGCTTCGCCAGAGAAGCGGCACGGCTCAAATCCTGATAGGACGAATTGGTACACGAACCGATCAATCCCACTTCCATCTTACGCGGGTAACCGTTCAACAACACCTTCTCCGCAAACTTGGAAATAGGAGTGGCAGCGTCCGGTGTAAAAGGACCGTTTATATAAGGCTCGAGTTCAGACAGGTCTATTTCAATGACGCGGTCATAATACTTAGTCGGTTCCTCAGCCACTTCATCGTCAGCACGAAGGTCGGCGGCAACGGTCTCTGCCAGTTCAACCACCCGCTCTCTTCCGGTAGCTTTCAAATAGGTGGCCATACGCTCGTCAAACGGGAACAATGAGGTGGTAGCCCCCACTTCGGCCCCCATGTTACAAATGGTCGCCTTCCCGGTAGCCGAGAGCGATTCGGTTCCTGGACCAAAGTATTCGATAATGGCGTTCGTTCCCCCTTTTACGGTAAGAATTCCGGCAAGTTTCAAAATCACATCTTTCGGAGAAGCCCAGCCGTTCAGTTTTCCGGTCAGGCGGACACCGATGATTTTCGGCATTTTGAGTTCCCACTCCATGCCGGTCATGACATCCACCGCATCCGCACCGCCAACCCCGATAGCAACCATACCCAGTCCACCCGCATTTGGCGTGTGCGAGTCGGTTCCTACCATCATTCCGCCAGGAAAAGCATAGTTCTCAAGTACAACCTGATGGATAATTCCGGCTCCCGGTTTCCAGAAACCGATTCCGTAGCGGGAAGATACGTCACGAAGGAAATCGTACACTTCTTCATTGGTCAGCCTTGCAGTGGCAATATCTTCTTTTGCACCTTTATACGCTTGTATCAAATGGTCACAATGCACCGTAGAAGGCACAGCAACTTGATCTTTGCCCGCATTCATAAATTGAAGCAGAGCCATCTGGGCTGTCGCATCCTGCATCGCAACACGGTCGGGACGAAAATTTACATAATCTTCCCCTCTTTGGTAATCTTTCACATCAGCCACATCATACAAATGGGCATACAGAATCTTCTCGGCCAACGTCAAAGGACGTTTCAATATAGCCCGTACGTGTTCTACCTTTCCTTTATAAGCAGCGTAGAAAGCTTCTAACATAGTTGCATCGTATACCATATCACTTTTTGTTTTTTTAGTCTATCTATTAAAATAACGAATGACGTTCGAGTAATGTTTAACAAAATGAAATAAATTTTCGTCTCGGGAAGAAGAATTGTTACCTTTGCGCCTATTATGAATAATAATCCGAAAAATCCGATAGCCGACCTTCAGCAACAACAACTCCTCTTACGGATGGAGTACGAATATGAGAAAGAGGAATTCAAACGGCAGACTGAAACGATGGGTATTGCCCGAAAAGTGAAACGCGGTCTTTGCTGGTATCCTGTCTCTCTCGGCCGAAGTTACTATAACTCTCTGAATCAATTTGTTGTAGATATTACAAGAAGCGAAAATAAAGAGATAGAACACTCTTTTGAATTCGGCCGTCCCGTTTCCTTTTTCCACCAGTCATTCGACGGAAAAGTGAAATATCTGAATTTCACCGCAACCGTCAGTTATGCAGACGAAGAACGAATGGTAGTCGTGCTCCCCGGAGCAGGGGCATTGATGGAACTGCAAACTGACGGTGTGCTGGGCGTACAGCTTTACTTTGATGAGACTTCCTATCGCGCTATGTTTGAAGCGCTGGAGGACGTGATCCGTGCCAAAGGCAATCGCCTTGCCGAACTGCGCGACACGTTGCTGGGAACGCTAAAGCCCGGATTTCGCGAATTATACCCCGTACGTTTTCCTTGGTTGAACAGTACGCAGGAGACGGCTGTCAATAAAGTGCTTTGCGCACGTGATGTCTCTATTGTGCACGGTCCTCCGGGAACGGGAAAGACAACAACACTTGTCGAAGCGATTTATGAGACACTGCACCGCGAACCACAAGTGATGGTGTGCGCTCAAAGTAATACTGCCGTCGACTGGATTTGCGAGAAACTTGTAGATCGGGGTGTTCCGGTGCTCCGCATTGGAAATCCTACCCGTGTAAATGACAAAATGTTATCCTTCACCTACGAACGCCGGTTTGAGAGCCATCCGGCGTATCCGGAACTTTGGGGAATCCGCAAGTCCATCCGCGAAATGGGAGGACGAATGCGGCGGGGAAGTTACGAGGAACGGGAAGGGATGCGCAGTCGTATGAGCCGTCTACGCGACCGTGCTACCGAACTTGAGATTCAAATTAACGCCGACCTCTTCGACAGTGCCCGCGTGATTGCCTCAACCTTAGTCAGTAGCAACCATCGCCTGCTCAATGGCCGCCGTTTCCCGACTTTATTTATCGACGAAGCTGCGCAAGCACTCGAAGCTGCCTGCTGGATAGCTATCCGAAAAGCAGACCGGGTGGTTCTCGCCGGAGATCATTGCCAGCTTCCGCCTACCATAAAATGTATAGAAGCTGCTCGTGGAGGATTGGAATATACATTAATGGAGAAGGTGGTTCGGCAAAAACCATCCTCTGTCTCGTTGCTGAAAGTGCAATATAGAATGAACGAAGCTATCATGCAGTTCCCTTCCGACTGGTTTTATCAGGGAGAACTGGAGGCTGCTCCGGAGGTACGTTATCGGGGAATCCTTGATTTCGACAGCCCCATGAGTTGGATTGACACTTCTGAAATGGAATTTCACGAGGAATTTGTAGGCGAAAGTTTCGGACGCATCAACAAGCAGGAGGCTAATCTGCTCCTGGAGGAGTTGGAAGCCTATATCAACCGGATCGGAAAGGAACGAATTTTAGAGGAAAGGATTGATTTCGGGCTGATTTCACCCTACAAAGCACAAGTGCAATATTTGAGAAGCAAAATTAAAGGAAGCAGCTTCTTGCGCCCTCTCCGAAGCCTCATCACAGTAAATACAGTGGACGGTTTTCAAGGACAGGAACGGGATGTCGTTTTTATCAGTCTCGTCCGTGCCAACGAGGAAGGGCAAATCGGATTTCTGAATGATTTAAGACGAATGAATGTAGCGATCACACGAGCACGCATGAAACTGGTGATTCTGGGAGAAGCCGCCACACTTACCAAACATCCTTTTTACAAAAGACTTATGGCATTCATAAAAAAGGAGGATTAAAATAATCCTCCTTTTATGGAGTCCCCTTTCTCACGAAACCGAACTCCGTTTTTTTTAACACAAACAAAACAAACAATATTTTTATTACTACTTCCACCAAGTAGTAGACTGTGTACCTTAAGACCGGAACGCCAGCTTCAGAAGAATAAATATATATTTCATCCTTTCCATTGATAATTTTTAGAAGATCTGATTAAAAGTGCCCCTTAGCACTAATTTAGGAAAGACTTTTCAGCAAAATAAAAGGGGAAAGCTAACCTCTCCCCTTTTGTATCAAACTTGTATAATCCTATCAAATCAATTGTTCTCCGGACGAAGTTTGCGTACAGTAACAGCAGTTTGCCACATTTCGCTTTCACGCAACTGGCGGAGTTCTTCATTCAGTTTCTCACGATAATTCGGCTGTGAGTTACTGTCAATAGAAATTTGCGCTTCGTTACCGGTCTTCACACTGTGATACAGTTTTTCAACTACCGGTTTGATAGCGTCGTGGAACGGGCCCATCCAGTCAAGAGCACCGCGTTGAGCAGTAGTAGAACAGTTTGCATACATCCAGTCCATACCGTTCTTTGCAAACAACGGCATTAACGACTGAGTCAGTTCCTCTACCGTTTCATTGAAAGCTTCGGAAGGTGAATGACCGTTTTCACGCAACACCTCATACTGTGCCAACAACAGACCTTGAATAGCACCCATCAACGAACCGCGTTCACCTGTCAGGTCGGAAGTTGCTTCACGTTGGAAAGTTGTTTCAAACAGATACCCTGAACCGATACCGATACCCAAAGCAATTGTTCTATCGTAAGCTTTACCCGTAGCGTCCTGATAGATAGCGTAAGAAGAGTTCAAACCACGACCTTCGAGGAACATGGTACGCAATGAAGTACCCGAACCCTTAGGAGCAACCATGATAACATCAATATCAGCAGGAGGAACCACCCCTGTACGATCATGCCAAGTGATAGCAAAACCATGAGAGAAATAAAGAGCTTTTCCTGCAGTCAGGTAAGGCTTGA
>OIWO01002393.1_pt1 | contig 12373 bp, 12 predicted proteins | sample 1587641 | NCBI WGS metagenome assembly OIWO01 (sample SAMEA3888924, study PRJEB22519) | human gut metagenome | biome: human gut; feature: human-associated habitat; material: faeces | place: Denmark | collected 2010
GCTAGGAGCTTTTGGGCCTTCAGCCCGTACTTGAACCACATGCGAAAGTTCAGTATTTTATTTCTGGTCATATCCGTCAGAAATCTTTTTTCCCAGTGCTAGCGCCAGTTCAACCTTGGCACCATATCCTTCCAGCTGGTCGGCAAACTTGGCTACCGAATTGCCGGATGCGATGATGTCATCAAAGAGAATGATCTTTTTGCCCTGGAAGAAAGCCTCGTCGATATGGAGTTCATCTACAGGATCGCCATCTTCATCTACATCATGCGTGTAGCTGAAGGCAGGGTAGGCGTTGGTCATGCCCGTAGCCTTGCATATCTCCTCGCTGAACTCCTTGAAACGGCGCTTGGTATGCGCCTCAAGAGCTGCAGGAATGCAGACCAGGGTAAACTGTGCTGCCTCTTCGCCCAAAAGACTCTTCAGCTTGTCTGATACCATTTCGATAGCCTTCTTCAGGGCTTCCTGATGGTCCATCTCCGTAGTGAGCTCAGAGTTACCTTTAAAGTTGACGATAAGGTCGCGTTTTTCCCATTCCTCTGCTGTGAGCTCAAAAGTACCGAAGGCGCTGAATGCAGCGTAGTCGACAAGCCATTTGTAGTGCAGTCCGTTTTTCAGAACTGGCCATGAGTTGATTTCATTTTCGTAATTAGCCATAGACTAGAAATTTTTGATTATTAATAATGCATAGTTTCTGCAAAAATAGGAAATCTTTTCGAATTAAGATGCCGGTTTCATAAAAAAGATTTGTTTTTTAAGTAATATTTCACGTAGCTGCCCTTTTTTTACTTATTTTTTAGTACCTTTGCACCGCATTTTAAGAAATACGTATATTTATATGACGAGAAAAACAAAACTTCATGAAATCCGCGACTACGTTATCATTGCCCTGGCGATGATAGAAGGTAGTATCGGTTTGAACATCTTTCTGCTTCCCAATCATATCACGATGGGTGGTGTAGGAGGTATCGCTTCTATCCTTTACTGGGGATTTGGCATCCCGGCATCTGTATCTTATCTGGCGCTCAATGTGTTCCTGCTTCTCATCGCATTCCGCATTCTGGGCTATAAGTTCTGTCTGAAGACCATCTATGGTGTTGGTATCTTTGCCTTAACTACCCGTCTGATAGAGACGCATACGGTAGGCATGACGCCGCTGCTTCACGACCAGCCGTTCATGGCAACGGTCATCGGTGCGTTCTTCATGGGCAGCAGTGCCGGTCTGGGTCTTTCCTGCAATGGTTCTACGGGTGGTTCTGATACCGTAGCGGCGATGATCAACAAGTATTGGAACATTTCCCTGGGTCATGCCATCATGATTTGCGACCTGTGTATCATCACCAGTTCTTATCTGGTATTGCGCGATTGGGAGATGGTGATTTACGGTTATGTCTGCCTTTTTGTGCAGTCGCTCTGTGTAGATCATGTGGTGAATGCGTTGCGCCGTTCGGTTCAGTTCTTCATCATCAGCGACAAATATCTGGAGCTCAGTGCAGCCATCAATACCGCTGCCGACCGAGGTTGTACGGTGATGGATGGTCATGGCTGTTACAGTGGCAAGGATGTCCACATGCTTTTTGTATTGGCGCGTCAGCGTGAGTCTCAGAAGATATTCCGTCTTATCGACGAGATAGATCCTACCGCCTTTGTCAGCCAGAGTGCCGTCATCGGTGTTTATGGCGAAGGTTTCGACCGTTTCAAGGTAGGCAAGAAGATAGGTTTGCCCAAGAAGAAATAGATAAACAGAAAAAGGGTGTGTCATAACAGCATGACACACCCTTTTTAGTAATTTTCTAAGTTTAGACATCTATATCCTCTGGCTTCGGCTAGATGTGGAAATCTACCAACTTCAGCCATCGCTTGACATCAAACGACGGACAGTCTTTGTGAACGTTCGGCAAATCGCGGTGGCCCAGTATCTCTGCATCAGGATAGGAGAGGCAGAGGCTCTCCAGAAGCGAATACAGAGACTGATTCTGGGCTGGAGTGCGCGTATCGGCAGGCTTGCCGTTCTTGTCGAGACCTCCCTCATAACAGATGCCGATGCTGTGGGCATTGTAATGACGGGCATGGGCTCCTACTTCCGATTCCGGACGACCCGGATATACCACACCATCCTTCGTGATGTAATAATGATAGCCGATACTCTTGAAACCGCGGGCAAGATGGCAGGCCTCCAACTGCTCGAATGTGAAATCCTGAGTCACTCTCGTGGCAGAACAGTGGATCACGATGAGTGAAATGCTACGATGTTTCTGTGTCATGGCAACCTCCCTTCTTTTAGCAGTTCTGTACACAGAATGAGCTGGCTACAGCTGTTAATACCGTGATGAGGAAGTTGATGATGGTTTTCCAATTTACTTTTTTCATTTTGCTTTGTTTTTTAATGATTAATACTAAGTGGATAATGATAGTCACATGCTTGTTTTAGTGGTTGGAATTTAGTTTCAGTAAGCGTTTCTGGAAGAAGAAGGGCGGGGGAGGAACTGCCAGCCCGGATACCCGTAAAAGGCAGGTTCTTGGGTCATTATGATTTGCTGTTTATCCGTAATCGTCAGGATGAAAACCAGCCGCTTTGTGCCTTCGGAATATCCCTGTCGTCGGTCAGTTCACTCCTTCCTTCTTCTGTCGTTTCGCATATTTGAGAGGCGGATCACTACTCCAGACCGTCTCCGTTGTCGCCTGTTCCGTCGGTGCTGCCGCCTTGTGATGTACCGCCGCCTTGTGATGTTCCGCCGCCCCCAGTGGTTCCGCTGCCCTGTGTGGTATCGCCAGTGGTGGTATCGCCTGCAGCGCTCTCGCTAGAGTTGAGGAGATCCATGGCGTTCTTGGCGTTGGCATCGAGAGAGAGCTGTGTGTTGCTGAGCTTACCGGTAGCACGGGCTCTGAGGCGGTAGCCTTCTACAAACTTGGCAAGGCTCCACTCCTTGATGCTGGCGGCTCCCATCTTGTTGATGATGCCGATGGAGAAGATGGCGAGGTTGTCTATCTTCACAGCCTTGTTCTGGAGCACGAGCTCCTTTACACAGCTCACCATATCGGTGAGAAGGCCCTTGATGGCACCCTTCGAGAACGGGGTGTTGTGGCTCGCCATGTGTTCGGCGAGTTCATCGATTCCGATGGTTTCTGTTACTACTGGTCGCGCATAATACTTGCCATACGCTTCCTTGATTGTCTTGTTCTTGTTCTTCGCTAACTTGATGAGAATCATACTTTTAAAAATTTAGTTTTAGTAAAAAGCAGTCTGTGTCTCCGCCGAGACCGTTGCTGCATCAACCTCTCTGATTGACGATACAAAGATACAACATTCCCGAACCCCCAACTATGCGATTTGTGCGATTTGCAGGGATTCGGGAATAAAAGGTTGAAAAAAGTGGTATTTTTTTATGGTACTGAACTTTCAACGATGTATAGCGGAGCGCAGGGATATATAGCATAAGAATTGCTTTTATCTGAAAATAAAGACATTTTATTCCGCATTATTTTGCAGATACCAACTTTTTTCGTAACTTTGCCAAAAATTCAATAAAAAGCAACAATATGAAATATCCTATAGGTATACAAAACTTTAGTGAAATTATAGATGGCGGTTATGTTTATCTCGACAAGACCAAGCTCCTCTATGATTTAGTGCATAATGGGAAAATATATTTTCTGAGTCGTCCAAGACGATTCGGAAAGTCGTTGTTGATTTCTACCTTGGAATGCTACTTCCAAGGAAAGGAAGAACTGTTTAAAGGTCTTGCCATCGAACAGTTAGAAAAAGAATGGAAGCAATATCCGGTTTTTCATATAGATTTCAACGGCAAGAATTTCACACAGGCTGGCGAATTAGAAAAAACCTTGCAGACTTTTGTTGAAACCCAAGAACTGAATTATGGCAGAAACCCATTGGCCAACACCTTGGGAGACCGATTCATGGCTGTTTTGAAAGCTGCCCACGAAAGGACAGGACTGGGCGCCGTTGTCCTGATAGATGAATATGACAAACCATTATTGGATGTTTTAGACTCAGGGTTAAAGACCTTCGATTCTGAAGGCAACGAACGTTTGCTGGAAGACCGACATCGTGAAATCATGAAAGGTTTCTACAGTGTCTTCAAGGCTGCTGACAAAGATTTGAAATTCGTGCTGTTGACTGGTGTTACCAAGTTCTCGCAAGTAAGCGTATTCAGTGGTTTCAACCAACCAGATGACATCAGCATGGACGACCGCTACGAGGCTCTTTGCGGCATCACGGAAGAGGAACTGTATTCTGTCTTTGATGAGCAAATCAAGGCAATGGCTGCAAGATATAAAGTGTCTGAGGATGAGATGAAATATCGGCTCAAGCGCAAATATGACGGTTACCATTTCAGCCCATGCATGCTCGACATCTACAATCCTTTCAGTATCTTGAACTCACTGAGTAAGAAAATCCTGAGTGATTTCTGGTTCCGTACAGGTTCGCCTACTTATCTGGTCCGCTTATTAGCTCACTTCGACGAAAACCTCAATGAACTGACAGGGAAATTTTATCCTACCAGCAGTTTTATAGATTACAAGGCGGATACAGAGGCTCCATTGCCAATGATTTACCAGAGTGGTTATCTCACCATTAAGGATTGGAACATGGATACCGATTCTTATCTCTTGGATTTTCCAAACGATGAAGTAAAAGCTGGTTTCGTAACCATGGTGGCTGCCAACTATCTGAAGCCTAAGGAATCGCCTGACGCTTGGGTCGTAGAAGTTGTTAATACGATGAAGATGGGAGATTGTGACAAATTGGAGAAACTACTCACTTCCTTCTTCGCCAGTATACCCTATAGCCAACGTCGTAAAGATGATGAGCGGGAAAAAGAGCGATACTTTCAATATACCTTCTATCTGGTGATTCGCATGATAAGCAGTTTTACCGTTCTAATAGAAAAGGAGCAAAGTGAAGGACGGGTTGATTGCATTATTGAGACCCCAATGTTTGTATATATCTTCGAATTTAAGCGTGATGGGTCAGCGACTGAAGCCTTGAAACAAATCGAGGAAAAAGGATATGCCCGTGAGTATGCTACAGACAACAGAACGATTTACCTGATAGGCTGCAATTTCTCGTCTAAGACGGGGACGATTGACGACTGGAAGTCTAAGGGCGAAAGCGTTTAAAAAACGGGTATTTTTTCCTATAATAAACTCACCCTGGAAGGGATATGCATAGCGTGTTGTATGCATTCCCTTCCAGGGTGTTTTTTTATGGTTCATCCAGAAATTCGATGATTTCTGCTACTTGTTGCCGGGTGTAGAAGTGGGAAAACTATACTGAACAAAATGCAAATAAACTACATTAATCTATAACAGTGATAGCATGACACAGTTTAGCTTACACTCTCTTAATTTCTAGGTTGTACTATATATTTGAAAATGCAATTAAAAACTCCAGACAAGAAAAATTCTATGAGTTTTTGATTGCATTTTTTTATAGAACGCTTACAGCATATTATATATAATACCTCTCAAGGCAAAAGGTTTTATGAAAAACTTTACCAAAAGAGAGTATGTTATAATTCCCCAAACTATGGATAATGGAAGAACCACGAAAAAACACCAATCAGGAATCTTATAATTATAACCATTCCCTTCGAATTTTTTATTTATCAACCATATCTTTTTGTTAGGGAAAAATCTTAAATAAGAGTATATTAATATCATTAGTAGATAAATGGATAACAAATATCCATCATTTCTATGGTATGAATCCCTTAATAGTTCGCACAAAAATAATGCGAATGGGAAAAAGAGAAACGCAAAGACCATTGCCATATACAATGGGCTAAGAAACTTTGCGGACTCTCTTTTTTTGTTATAAGCCCAATATACTCTATAAAATATATAATCTATCATATTTCCATTCTAATAATACACCATTATCTATATCATAACGCTCTTCAATGGCTGCATCGAGGTGTTCTCCAATACTTTTTCCCGTAGAGAGTTTTGTTACAATATCAGCCCCAAAATAAGCCTGAATTTCAGTATGCCATCCGAGGACATCGCATGAAGCATCGGCTGTAGTAGAGATATTGGCAATATTGTATCTAAAGTTTTCATTAGAACATTGCAGAGTTCTCTGTTTCAGGGAGTATTATGGCTTATAGGTCGTGTAAACCAACCAATTCCGAATAGCTTTGACATTATAAGCTTTATCATAGAAAATCGTTATTACGGGAACCTGCTTTATATCTATGTTGAATATTGAAGTTGAATACAAGTTTAAACTTTCTTTTTGTATCAGAATCCTATGCCGTCTAAATCTCCCTCCTGTATATATTGAATCAGATAACTGAGTTACTGACATGAGCAGTTCTTTATCTCCGCCGTAATCAGATGTGAAAACATTGTCGTGATCGCGATAATACTTTAAGACTTCTCTAGAGTATAGTCCTTTTTTTTCGATAATTGTTGTTGTGTCATTATTAACATCAAGCATAAAATATATAACATTGTCTATCGGCAACAAAATATGCTGACTTTTCGATTTACAACAACCCAATATGCTGATACTTGTAAGTATCATACCGATTTTAATAATGTTTTTTGTAATATTTAGAAGCATCATTGAAAATGGATTTTAATTTTTTGTCTTGTCCGATTAACTCTGAAACCGTTTTATAGTACAACTTAGACCCTGGTAATTTCGGAGATCTTCTTATTAAATCATGATGTTCATATATCCACCAGCAGTGACATATTTCTCCGCCAGCGGATCCACCCCATACCAAATACTAGCCACAGGGTTCATATATCTTGCACCGTAATAGTATAAGCCGGTTTCTTCATCGAACTGTTTGCCATTGAACTTATACGGTAGGTCTTCACTGCTACTATGCTCCTCAACGAAAACCTCACCGAAAGGAACATACTCGATATGCTGCACCACCTCGCCATCAAGATTGGTGATGTAACTACTGCTACCCAAATGGTCTGGGTGATAGTAGAACTGTATCTTCTCGTATGCGTCGCCCTCTTGGAAGTTATTCTTTGCAGCTCACGCCAAAGCTCGTGCCTGAGCTGCCTCCAAGCTGCCGTCATTGCAGCAGAAACCCTTGCCATCGACATAGTCGTTGTTGTCCTCGCCATTGTACGGCACTGCAAAGGTTGCCTCCTTTTTTCTATTTTATCTGTCATATTTATATTCATTTTTCCAATATCACAAATTGTGACTTTGAACATTACCATATTTAATAGCATTCAAAGGTAGTGCTTTTAGCCTTTAAGCCACTATTGCACAAACCCTTTCTTTGAAAAGAACGTAAAATTAATAGTTTTATTGCTGTGATTGTAGTTTTATTAATCGTTTCACTCGTTGTACAAATGAAAAAAGGAGTAAGAACATTATAGCCTTACTCCTTAATACGTATTTTATAAAATGTGAATACACATTTACAACGATTTGCAAAATAAATCTTTCATCTTATCCAAATCAGGCAAAGCCTTCTGTAATTCTTCAGGCATATCCTGTTTGGTTTTATATGTTGCTACTCCCATTGGGCTGTCGTAGTTCCTTACAACAATGTCAACAAAAGCCTTGTTCATTTCTTTGCATAAAACAATACCAATAGAAGGATTTTCGTGTGGCTTTTTAACAGTAAGGTCTAATGCCTGTAGATATGTACATAGTTGTCCCAAATATGAAGGCTTGAACTTACCGTATTTTAGTTCTACGGCTACCATTGCTGCAAGTTCTCGACTAAAGAACAAAAGATCTATGAACATTTCTTCTCCTTCAAGTACGACACGATACTGGTTACCCATAAAGATAAAATCCTTTCCGAATTGAAGAATGAAATCGCGCATGTTTCTTACAATTTCTTGCTCAACTACACGTTCGTCAATGTCCTCAATCTCCAGTCCCAAATTTTCAGTATTGATGAAATCAAGCAAATATTCATCCTTAAACATTGATATTGTTTTCATTGATTGCTTAATGTCTGGTATCGCTTTCGGAAAATTGTTAGGCATATTGCCTTGATGGTGATATAGGTCATCTGATAAGTATTTCCGTAATACGTACTTGTTCCAATGATACAGGTTCACTTGATGTATATAGTAGATGCGCTCATCTAAAGTGGTAGTTTTATGCAAAATTTCCATATGATGAGTGAAACTAATGCCCACAAAATCCTCTATATGCAAGTCTGCTGACTCTATAGGTCTGTTAATACAAAGGAGTGTCTTTTCTCCTATTTCAATACCTTCTTCTATCTTATTTTCAAGCTGTTGTAATTGGTTCGCCAATGGCGAACCAATTGAAAGGCATTGCCATTCCTCATAGAAGATACGCATTTTCTTCAAGTTACCAGAAGAAAAACCTCTTAATCCTGGTAATTCACGTTGCAGCCTTTCACTAATAGTATCAAGAGCTTTTGCGCCCCAATGTGCTTGCTGTAAATTGATAGACACATAACGCCCTATACCATAATATAAAGACAACTGTATGGCATTACTTGACTGGCTCGCCTGTGCTTGAGCTCGCAAAATTGCCCCTTTTATGGTTTGGACAGCTTTATCTACTGTTATATTGTTTTCTTCCATTATACTCTGTTTTGATATTATTTACAAAGGTAGTGCTTTTAGCCTTTAAGCCAATATTGCACAACCCCATTTTGAAAAGAACGTAAAATTAATAGTTTTATTGCTGTGATTGTAGTTTTATTAAACTCACCCTGGAAGGGATATGCATAGTGTGTTGTATGCATTCCCTTCCAGGGTGTTTTTTTTATGGTTCATCCAGAAATTCGATGATTTCTGCTACTTGTTGCCGGGTGTAGAAGTGGGAAAACTTGCCGGCGTAGCCCGAACAGAGGCTCTGCTTGAGCTCGGGGCACCGGTTGATCCATCTCACCAGCCGGTTGAGCGCTACCCTGGGGGTAGCGGTGGGAAAGTAGAGCATGGCGAGCTCTGCCTTCCCGTAACTTCTGTCTTCTATCATAATTTGTTCTTTTTAGAATAATAAAAAAACTGAACTTTCACAAGTTTTGCCCCATACGCCCTGAAAGGGCAGAAGCCCTTAGCCCAGGGCATCGCCCTGGGTAATTACGGACGCAAACCTGTCGCCCTGTAAGGGCAAAAGCTTTAAAACTCCAGGCAAAACATAAAGCTTTTGCCCTTTCAGGGCGTCTTGCTGATTGCCATCATACCCAGGGCGCTGCCCTGGGCTAGGAGCTTCTGCCCTTTCAGGGCGTGTGGGGCTAGCCCGTACTTGAACCACTTGCGAAAATTCAGTAAGAAAATTCCTCCGAAAGATACGGAAATCTCTCCGAATCACAAGAAAATCCCTCCGAAAGATACGGAAATATCTCCGAAAGATAAAAAAATATCTCCGAAGCAGAATTTCCTAAAATGGGAGATCTTCGGGCGGAATATTCTCGCTGCCATCCATCTTCTGGTTGTTCTCTATCTCGTCAGGACGCATTTCTATCACCTTCCAGCCGTTGCCCGTCTTGCGGTGAATCTTCTTGAACCCCAGCGCCTCCATGAACATCGAAATATCCTTGTTCGACATCGACTGGCGGAAGGCGGGGTTCGTGCAGATGCGCTCCATCACATCACTCGCCGTAACAAACTTGCAGAACTCGGACGGCGTATCGGCATCAGGAACACGGTAGAACTTGTTGATGCGCTCGGCTATGTAATTGTTCACTCGGAAATAAAGATTGTGGCGCTGTATCTCCTCATTCTCCTCCTTCGTAAACCAGTAAACCCAGTCGCAAGGCTCACCCCTCCGGCGCTTCTCTATCACCTCCTGAGCCAGTGCCACGGCCTGGGAGTAGATGCCCTCGTAATTGAAGGGGAAGTCGATGGGACTCTTGATCTTCTCGATGCGCCAGATGAGGAAACGGCGGTTCTCGTCATCATCGATGATATGAACCTCATTGCTCGTGGCACAGAACCCCGCATTGTTCTGCAAGATGCAGTCCCACTCGGCATAAGGGATTCGCATGCTGATGTTGCGCTTCGTGATGTTGCTCTTGAAGGAATCCAGGTTCTTGCCGCGCAGACAGCTGAACTCATCGAGACACACTATCGCCTTGCTGGCACACATCTGCAGGAAATCCTTGTTCTTGTAGTCGCCCGTAGAATCGTTGGCGAAATACTTGCGCAGATGGGGCGGCAGAAGATGGTCGAAAAACGTGGTCTTGAAGATGCCGCCCTTGCCTACGAAAACCATGATAGACTGGTTGGTGACATCGGGCCGAACCCAGCAAACCACCATGTTGACCAGCCATTTCTTGAAGGCATAGGCAAAATCCTCCTCCGTATGGCGGTAACCGCCGGTCTGCATTACGGTTACCCGATGGGCCAATTCTGCGATATAGTCAGTCTTCCGGTCCCATTTCGGCAGACTCTTCAGATATTCCTCCATGGGGTTGAATTCGGGACTGAAGTTACTTCTGATTACCGTATCCAGCTTTTTCTGGGTGGTACAGATGTTATCCAGTTCCATCTTCACGAACAGGGAATTGCTCACCCGGGTATCCACTTCGGTCCAGTCGAGATAGAGTTTCTCTCCGGTGTTGATGGCACGCACTTCATACTGGTTGCTCAGCGTGTTGTGGTGCATTTCATATCGGGCTCCCAGCCATCCCAGCAGTGCTCTCATGCTGGTATAGCGTTTCTGCTCATCATCTCCCTGCTGTCTTATCTTCCAGGTTCCCAGCCGCTCGGTATGCTTGTAAATCTCTCGTGCCACCCGCTCGGTATCGGCATATTCGCCGCCAAACTTATCTGCCATGTGTTTCACAGCCTCCTCCTTTTCGGCTCCGAAACAGAGGCAGAATGTGGCGTATCTCACTACGTAGCTGTTGTGATGATGCTCCTCAAACCGCTCTTCCCAGCTCTCAGCCAGTTTGTCTACATACTGCAGAATCTCTTCGGTGGTGAGCGTTTTGGGTGGCGCCTCGTCTTCCTGTTTGCGAGGGCTTTTCTTTCTGGGTTTTTCAGCCTCCGTCTGTCTTTTCCTGTTCTGTTCCTCCTGTTGCTTTGTGGCTTTTTCGAAGTTCTCAACCTCCTCCCGGGTGATGGGGAGAACTTCTGCATTCCAGTTGAAGTAAGCCTCGGGGTCGTAAGCCAGTCCGCAGCTTCTCACCATGTCCTGGCATTGTTTGTCGCAGCTGATACCCAGCAGTTTGTCGTAGATGCTCATGGCTTTCTGTATGGCGAGCTGGTGGAGCTCGGTGGCAGTGAGATTGCATCCTTCAGGCCGCATATATCTGAGCAGGATGCGGAATCCCTTGCCCGAGACGGTGATGTAGAAGACCATGGTGAAGGGGATTTTCCGGGCGGTCTGCCTGAGTGCCGCGATGTTTTCGGGGGGCACGTCGTCATAATCGAGCATCAGCCAGCAGGTTTCCTTTCTGAAGTCAGTCAGCTTCTTGGAGCTTCCCTTGAGTTGCACGCTGGGAGTGATGCAGGGCAGCCGGTGCTTGATGTCCTCTGCCGTTCTCTTGTCCACCTTTATCATCGACCTGTAGCCTTCGGTATTGGTTTTCACCGGTGCCGAATGCATGATGTTGTACTCCAGCACCTTTCTGTTGGGGAGAGGCTTGCTGGTAGAGGTCTTCAGAGTCTGGAAAAAAGAGGGCAAGACCTCTTTCTCCTGTTCTGTTTCCGGGTTATTTCCGGTCTCGTTTGTGGTTTTGTTTTCTTTCATTTCTTTTGGGTTTTTATGAATCTGTATCTTCTAATAATTCTTTAAGTTTATGAGTAATATACCAGTAGGGAAGACTATATCTCCAGTAGCTCCATGCTCTGTTGTGTTCCCTCCAGTATACCGAACCTTTATTCCGTTCCCATATGTACACTTCATCGCAATAATACTGGAATCTTGTTTTATGATGGACATTTTCTTCATGAACCCAGGTTTTACCTTCGAAGGCATCATCATCATCTTTTTCCATGAGAATGGTTTTGATGGCTCTATCAATAGCGAATATGTACTCTGGTATGAGCGTCATCTTATCTGCCTTCTTATCGATAGTGTCCTGTCCTCCAGCTTCTTTACGAATCATAGTTGGTGATACGCCACATGTTTCTGCGATAGCCAGCTTAAATCTGGCTTCATCTTCAAGTTCTGCCATAAATTTCAGCAAATCTTTTTTTCTTATCTTTTTCTTCTGTTCCATGTTGCGAAGGTAAACAAAATGTTTTACTTAGGCGGCGAGTCCTATAGGACTCACTTTTTACAAAGAATAACCTAGGTTAAACTTTTTAACGCAGCATTTTTGCGCCCATTTTTGTGGGGGTATTTTGAAGAAGAAGTAGTGAAGAAGCGAAACATCGGAAAAGTGACGAGGTGAAGGGTGAAGGGTATATTTTAAATCTTATATTATATTCTTTTTTT
>OIWO01002404.1_pt1 | contig 12302 bp, 8 predicted proteins | sample 1587641 | NCBI WGS metagenome assembly OIWO01 (sample SAMEA3888924, study PRJEB22519) | human gut metagenome | biome: human gut; feature: human-associated habitat; material: faeces | place: Denmark | collected 2010
TCGCCGACCGGCATACGCGGGGAGAGCGAAGAGAACGGGTCCTGGAAAATGATCTGCATCTTCGTGCGCAGGGCGCGCAGTTCCTTGTGGGAGAGGTCGTAGACCTCCTGCCCGTTGAAGAGCACCTGACCGCCGGACTTGGAGTCATACAGGCGCAGGATCGTGCGGCCCGTGGTCGTCTTGCCGCAGCCCGACTCGCCGACAAGGCCCATCGTCGTGCCGCGCTTTAAGTTGAACGTGACGCCGTCGACGGCCTTGACATAGCCGACCGTCTTCGACACCATACCGCCCTTGATCGGGAAGTATTTCTTGAGGTGATTGACCTGCAAAATGTACTGCGGGTCATATTCCACGGGGGTGAAATTGTTGTCGATGATGAGTGAGGACTTCTGCGCCTCATCGGCGTGCTCCTGCTTCTTGACAAATTCATCGGCATTCTGCTTCTGCGTTTCCTTCAGTTCATCGAGGACCTGATCGTCGTTCTTACCGGCTTTCCAAAACGGCATCTTATTCACCCTCCTTTCCGTTTTCCTTGCCCTCGGCCAGCTCTTCCTCCATGACCTCCTCAAGGTCGGGACGCTTGCCATCGTAGTAGCGGTAGCAGCTCACCTTGTGTGTCGGCGAGATGCTGACCTCGTGCGGGTAGTCGCCCTCGCAGCCGTTCACGCACATTTCGCAGCGATCCTTGAAATAGCAGTAGTTCGGCATGTTGATGGGGTTCGGCACCTTGCCGGGGATGGAGTAGAGCTTGTCGACCTGACGGCCCACGACCGGCTTGGAGGCCATGAGGCCGATGGTGTAGGGGTGCGCGGGATGGGCGAAGATCTCCTCCGCCGTGCCCTGCTCGACGATGCGGCCGGCGTACATGACGACCACGTAGTCGGCCATTTCGGCGATGACGCCGAGGTCGTGCGTGATGAACATGATCGAGGAATTGATCTGATCCTTCAGATTGCGCAGAAGGTCGAGGATCTGCGCCTGGATCGTCACGTCGAGCGCCGTGGTGGGCTCGTCGGCGATGATGAGCTTCGGGCTGCACGCAAGCGCCATGGCGATCATCACGCGCTGGCGCATACCGCCGGAGAGCTCGTGCGGGAACATCTTGTAAACGCCCTCGCTGTTGGCAATGCCGACCATTTCAAGGAGCTCAATGGTGCGCGCCTTGATCTGCGCTTCGTCGTGGCCCTTTTCGTTGTGCAGGGCCAGCACCTCGTCGACCTGGTCGCCGATGCGGAACACGGGGTTCAGCGCGGTCATCGGCTCCTGGAAGATCATGGAGATGTAGTTGCCGCGTAAGTGCTGCATGACGCTGTCAGGCGCCTTCGTGACGTCGTAGGCCTTGCTGCCGAGGTTCAGGCGGATTTCGCCCTCCACGACCTGGCCCTGCGGGCGCTGCAAAAGCTGCATGAGCGACAAACTCGTGACCGATTTGCCGCAGCCGGACTCGCCGACGACGCCGACAGTCTTGCCGATGGGCACGGAGAACGTGACACCGTCGACCGACTTGACAACGCCCGTGTCGGTGAAAAAGTAGGTGTGCAGGTTGTCGAATTCGACCGCGTTGTTGGGGTCGTGCATCTTGGTCAGATACTCGGATTCGGGAACGTTCTTGCGCTTGCGCTTCTTTTCGAGCGCATTTGTGATCTTGCGGTTTTCTTTGGAAATGCGGCGGGATTCCTTTGCGGAAAGATAGCCGTCATTATGCTTCTTAGCCATTCAAATTCCCTCCTTTCTCAGCGCTTCATCTTCGGGTCGAACGCGTCGCGCAGACCGTCGCCGACGAAGTTGAAGCCGAGGACCGTCAGCATCAGGCAGATGCCGGCGGGGATCCAGATGAACCAGTAGCTCGTGAGGACGTAAGAGTTGGAAACGTCGTTCATGATGTTGCCCCAGGAGGCGAACGGGAACTTGACGCCGAGGCCGAGGAAGCTGAGCGTTGCCTCGGTGATGATGGTGGAGCCGAGGCTCATCGTGCAGTTGACGATGAGCTGCGGGATGACGTTGGGGATCAGGTGGCGGAAGATGCGGCGCGAAACGCTGATGCCGCAGGCCTCCGTCGCGGTCATGAACTCCTGCTCGCGCAGAGAGAGGATCTGGCCGCGGACGAGACGGGCGATACCCGGCCAGCCGAGGAAGCCCAAGATCAACATTAAGTAGAGCATTCGGATCTGCGGGTCGACGCGCATGCCGTCCATCGCTGCGCCCAGAATGATGATGAGCGGGGTGGAGGGGATGCAGTAGAAGATATCGACGATACGCATGATGAGGTTATCGACCCAGCCGCCGAAGTAGCCGGAGACGCCGCCGAGCACCACGCCGAGCGCCGCGGAGATGATGACGACGATGAAGCCGATCATCAGCGACACGCGGCCGCCGTACATCAGGCGGGTGAGCATATCCATACCGTTTTTATCCGTACCGAGCCAGTGCGCGGAGTCGGGGAAGGAATAGGCGTCGAACACGCGGGTGGACGTGCCCTCCTTGATCGACCACTGGTACTTGGCGGGATTGTATTCAAGCTTGATCTCGCGCTCCTGACCGGCGTCGTTCACATAGGTGTACTCGGTCTCACCGTTTTCGACGGCCTGCTGCACGCGCTCTTTGAAGTCCTTGCTGATGACCGTGCCGCTGACCTTGGACTGGATGACAAAGCGGCTGATGTAGGCGATCTCCTCGCCATTCAGCATGACGCTGTCTTCATCAAGCGTATAGGTCTTGCCGTTGGCCGTGAACTCCGTTTCGCCGTTGGCGTGCGCCTTAAGGGCGCTGAAGCTGAAGTTGAAACTGAACTTCTGGCTGGGGTCGTTCGAGCTGATGATGTCCTTATAGGCGATGGCAAGGAGCCTGCCGCCGCTCGAGACGGAGTAGAGGGAGTCGCCCTCCTCGGTCACGTCGTAGGTGACGCCCTTGTAGGAGAAGCTGTCGTCCTTGCCCATGTGCAGCGTGAGCTGTGCCTGGAGGATCGTGCCGAACTCCTGACCGTCGGCCACGAGATAGCGGTACTCGGTGTTCTCGCTCATGGCGGCGTATTCCTTGAGCTGGATATCGTCACGGTAGAAGACTTCGTCCTGCCCGTAGGGGCTGATGAGGCCGCCGATGAAGGAGAAAATGAACATCACGGCGAGGATCGTCAGACCCACGACCGCGAGGCGGTTGCGGAAAAAGCGCTTGGCGACCAGCGTGCCCGGGGAAAGGACCTTGACGCGGCGGTCGTCGTTGAGGGAATAATCCTCTTCGGGCGGCTTGTTTTCCTCGGAGGGCGTGTTGTCCTTTCCTGCGTACTTGTCGTTGAGCTCGTAGGAACGGCGGCGGGCATCATTACCGGGCGTGCCCTGTCCGTGAACGGGATTGGAAAGATCCTTATCGGTTCTATCGTCAAAATAACTCATTCGTCACGTCCTCCTTTCTTACGCGATGCGCACGCGGGGGTCGACCACCGCGTACAGGATGTCGGAGATCAGGTTGCCCAGCAGGGTCAGGATCGCCAGGAACGTCATATAGAACATGGAGAAGGGAATATCGCCCGCGACCATCGCGTTATACGAGGTGTAGCCGATGCCGGGGATGGCAAACAGCGTCTCAGTGATCAGCGCACCGGCAAAGAGGCCGGGCAGCGAGCCGCCGATGAACGTCACGAGCGGGATGAGCGTGTTGCGGAAGGCATGGTGATAGATGACCTTGTGCTCGGAAAGACCCTTGGCGCGGGCGGTGCGGATGTAGTCGGCGTTGAGCACCTCGAGCATGTTCGTGCGCACATAGCGCATCCACGAGCCGATGGAAATGAACACCAGCGTCACGATGGGCAGCACCAGATGCTTTGCCATATCGAGGATCTGACCAAACTGGCTGAGGGAGTTGAAGTCACGTCCCGTGAGGCCGACAAGGTCGAACCAGCCGAGCTTGATGCAGAAGATGAGCTTTAAGAGCGTCGCAAAGAAGAACGTCGGCAGCGACATACCCAGCAGTGCGACCGTCGTGACGGTGTAGTCGGTCACGCTGTACTGCTTGGTGGCGGCCACGATGCCGAGCGGCACCGCGATGAGAAGCGCGAACACGAGCGAGATAGCGCCCATGATGAACGAGACCCAGATGACCTCGTTGAACTTCTGGATGACGGGCACGGTATACTTCCAGCTGTCGCCGAAGTTGCCAGTGCACAGGTTCTTGAGCTGGACGAAAAAGCCGGGGATGAGGCCCAGGTCCAGACCGTATTGTGCGTTGAGCTGTGCCAGCCACTCCTCATAGGGCTTGGAGCCGGGAGCCTGCGAGAGCTGCCGCGCCATATTCTCCACGTAGGAGCTGGGCATGCAGCGCATGAGCAGGTAGATGATGAATGTCACAAAAAAGAGGATCACCACCGACAGCAGCAGGCGTTTTACCAGATATTTGCGCATAGAATCCCTCCGTTTTTTGATAACGGCCGCCCCGCGCCCGGGGTCTTGTCGCCGTTTCGGGTTTGATATGTCTCTCTCTGCATATCAGCCAAATGCTCCGATGCACCGGGGCATTTGGATCATAGGCAGATGTGCCTGGGGCAGGCTACCCCGCGGCAGAAGCCGCAGGGTAGCCATGCGCCTAAGTAACGTTTTTGTGCAGCGACGGAGCTTACTGCAGGTCGAGCAGCTCGATGTCGTTGTACCAGGCCCAGTAGGTGGTGATATCAGGCGTCACGGTGTCGAGGTTGACACGCTTGGCGGAGAAGATCACGCAGTTCTGGCGCTGATAGATGGGGATCTCGACCGCCCAGTCGGCCACGATGTCAAGGCACTGCTTATACAGGGTCTTGCGGTAGGTCTGGTCGGTGGACTGACGAGCCATCATGATGAGCTCATCGAGGTCGGCATCCTTGATCCAGTAGGACTTCTCGTTGGAGCCGCCCTTGCTGTGATAGATCTGGAACATATCCGGGTCGGGCGTGGCCTGCCATGCCATGGCGAACATGTCGGCAGTACCGGCGTTGATCGCGTTGGTCATCTCGGCGAAGTTGGACATATCGGAGACGATCAGGTTGAAGCCGATCTCCTTGAGAGCGTCGGACGCGAGGGTCAGAGCCATGAAGGAGGGGTGGTCGCCCTTGCCGCTGCCGCCGACCATGACTTCAGCGTCCATGCGGCCGCCGGCGGGAGCAGCGGTGATCTTGCCGTCAGCGACGGTGTAGCCGGCAGCCTCGAAGTAGCCGAGAGCGGCCTGCTTGGCGGCGGCGTACTTGTCGTCGGCGCTCATGCCTTCGGTGTAGATGTCGTTGCCGTTGACGTCAACGGAGAAGGCAACCTTGTAGCCCTCATCGGTGACGCGCGGAGCAGCCCAGGAGGTGTCGGAGATGGGGTAGTTGATGACGTTGGCGAACTCACCGTAGTAGGAGTCGACAGCGACATCGCGGTAAACGGCGATAACCGTGGCGATGGCCTTACGCAGATCCTTGGAGGCCTCATCACCGCCGTTGCCGTCGCCGACCTTCACGCGGTTGGCGTTGAAGCCGACATAGCCGTAGCCGAGGTTGGCGACGAGGTCGGTCTGGATGGTATCGCCGGAGATCTCGCCGTTAGAGTTGGCTTCTTTGATCTGCTCGGCAGCTTCCTTGGAGTAGGAGGGGTCGGTCACGTCGATCGTGCCGGAGACAACGCCGGGGATCTTGTCTTCATCCTGCATCTCGCGCCAGATGACGGTGTCGATCTTGGGCTCGCCCTTCCAGTAGGTCGGGTTCTTCTGCAGGGTGACAGCGCCGTTGGACCAGCTCTCGAAGGTGTACGGGCCGGAGCCGACAGGCGTGGAGGTCACGGACTTGACGTGGGACAGATCGCCCTTGACAAAGCCGAACATGTTGTTGTCGTAGTCAAACTTGTCAGTCTCGCCATAGTAGTGCATGGGGCACACGGTGACGGGGAGCTGATAGATGGCGGTGGCGTTGACCTCGGTGAGGGTGACGGTCATGGAGTAGTCACCGGTCTTGACGATACCGGCAACGTTGGGAGCGGACTCGCCGGTCTGGACGGCGACGGTATAGTCGTTGTAGGCGTCGCCCAGCTCGGCCTCGAGGAAGGAGGAGATGCTGGTGCCGGCGGTCTCAGCATTGATACCGTCATCGGAGATGTCGTAGCCGTACTTAGCAACGATGGCAGCCCAGAAGTCTTCGACGGTCGCGTCATCGGCGAGCTCGAAGCCCCAGTTGCCAGCCTGCGCGGCGACGGAGTCGTCAGCGGTGGCGTAACCGGCGGCGACCACGTAGTCAAGGATCTCCTGGGCGAACTTCACGCCGGCGGCGTTGAAGGCGGTCCAGTAAGCGTTGTACTGCTCTTCGGTGTAGAAGTCGTTGGCGGCGTAGGCGTCAGGACCGGCGGCGAGGATCAGGTTCTGCACAGTGTCCATACCGCTGCGATAGGCTTCCAGACCCTTGATGGGCAGGGAGTACAGCGTGGAAACGCCGTCATAAGCGGGGTCAAGCAGGACATAGTAAGAGAAGATGACATCGTCGATGGTCATTTCCTCACCGTCGGAGAACTTGACGCCCTCTTTCAGCGTGATGTTGTAGTCGACCGTGCCGTCGCTGTTTTCAACGATGTCGCAGTCGGCAATGCCCTTGTAAGTATAGTCGGTGCCGTTGTAGGGACGGACGTCGCCCTCGATGCCCTTGAGGACGACAGAGCCCTCGCGGTCGACGAGAAACAGACCGTCGAAGACCATACCCATGACCTGGTTTTCATAGTCATTGGTATAGAAGAAGGGGGAGAACTTACCGTCGAAGTTCTGCGTGCCGACAACAAGCGTCTTGCCGTCGGTCTGGCCGTCGTCCGTCTTCTTATCGCCGCAGCCGGCCAGAAGACCAAGACACATGACCAGAGAAAGGATCAGTGCAAGTGTTCTTTTCATTGAATCTACTCCTTTATAAATTTTTGCTAAAACGGGTCGCCCCGTGCAGCACAAAGTAAGGTGCCCGCGCGTATACACGCGCGGAAAGGGGCGTGCGCCCCTTATGGACATCTGTGCGCCGAAAAACAGCGCATAGAATTTTTTTGATTATAGCATGAAAAGATGAAGATTGTACAGAGTAAAATCTTAGGAATTATCTTTTTTAGGCAATTTGTCCCATTCTGCCTGCATAATTTCGGCGCGCAGAACAAGGGCGCTCAGCAGCGCTGTCAGCTTCAGCAGGACATAGAGCAGCGCGAAAAAAGTCTGTCCTGCGTGGTCATTGACGAAAAAGAAGATCAATTCGCACACGATGCCAAGGCCCGAAAAGACCGCCGTGACCGCCGTTCGCACGGGCAGAACGGCCACGCTTTTTTTGTAGTTGTACTCGCGCACCGTGCCCCAATCCATGCCAAGCTTTGCAAGCGCCCAGATGACGCTTCCCGCCGCCAGAAACTCGCCGAGGTAGGGGAGCAGAACGTAAAAACAGTTCTGCATCCCCGGCGCGGGAATGCACCCGCCCGCGATGACCGCGACGATCAAAATGGCCACCATTCCCCACACGGCGCGCTTGATCCTGTGCTGCTTTTCCTCACTGCTTTGGCAGGCATAGAGTGCCCCGTCGTAAACATATTCGCCCGCGACGTTCAGATGAAAGTCGTTCAGGTGCTCGCGGCGGTTGTGTTTTTTGTGCTGTTCGCCCATTATTCGATGCCCGTGAGGTCGAAGTCCGCGAGCGCCTTTTCCGCCTCGGCGCACACGCCGCGAAGACACGCTTCGTCAAACGGGCTCTCGAGGCCGGCGTTTTTGAGAAGGTCGGTGAACGTCCGGCTGCCGCCCTGCACGGTGTAGGCCATGTAGTGCTGCCAGGCATTCCCCACGTCCTTGCGGATCATCGCCCAGAATTCGAGCGCCACGGTCTGGGCAAGGCAGTAGTCAATATAATAGAAGGGGCTCGAATAGATGTGGTGCTGGCGCTGCCAGCCCATGCCCTCGGAGTAGAACGGGATCTCGCCGTCGAGCTTCATCCACGGCATATAGATGCCGAGCAGTTCTTTCCACGCAGCGTGGCGCTCGGCGGGCGTCATTTCGGGCTTTTCATACACGATGTGCTGGAAGTGGTCGACCATCGTGCCGTAGGGAATGAACGTCAGCGCGCCGGAGAGGTGGCTGTAGAGGAACTTTTTCGCGTCGGGGCCGAAAAAGCCGTCCGCCCACGGCTCTGCGAAGAACTCCATGGACATCGAGTGGACCTCGCAGGCCTCCATGCTCGGCCAGATGTAGTCGATGGGGATGCGCTTGCGGTTCGTCCAGGCCTCGAAAGCGTGACCGGCCTCGTGCGTCACGACCTCAACGTCGTGCTGCGTGCCGTTGAAGTTGGCGAAGATGAAGGGAACCTCATAGTCCATGATGCTCGTGCAGTAGCCGCCCGCCTGCTTGCCCTCGGTCGAGAGCACGTCGAGCAGCTCGTCGCGCAGCATCGTTTCGAAGAACTCCTTCGTCTCGGGCGAGAGCTCGCTGTAGAACTTCATGCCTTGGGCGAGAATGTCGTCCGGCGTGCCCGCGGGGCGGGGATTGCCGGAACGGAATTCGAGCGCGTTGTCGGCAAAGCTCATCGGATACTGCTTGCCTAGGCGCTTGGCCTGCTCGCGATACACCTTGTCCGCCACGGGGACGAGATACTTGACGACCGCCTCGCGGAACTTCTCGACATCGTCTTTCGTATAGCAGTTGCGGCCCATGCGGTAGTAGCCGAGCATGGTGTAGCCCTCGTAGCCGAGCTTTTTGCCCATCGCGTCGCGGAGTTTTACGAGCTTGTCGTAGAGCTCGTCGAATTTTGCCTGATTGTCCTTGTACCACTGGCCCTCGGCCTTCCACGCGGCAAGGCGCTTTTCGTCGTCAGCGCAGGTCTTGAATGGGGAGAGCTGCGAGAGGGTGTAGACCTTGCCCTCGAACGGGATCTGCGCCGAGGCAAGCAGCTTTTCATACTCCTGCGTCAGGTCGTTTTCCTGCTGCAATTCAGGGATGATGGCGGGGGAGAAGGTCTTGAGCGCGATCTCGGCGTTGACGAACATCAGATCGCCGTATTCCTTTTCAAAGTCCGCGCGGAACGGGCTTTCGAGCATCGCCGCTGTCCACGCCTGATTGTATTCCTCAAGCTCAGGGTTAAAGTTGTTCCAGAATTTTTCCTCGCCGTCGTAGAATTCGTCTCGCGTGTCGATCGAGTGGCGGATGCTCGCGAGCGTCGCGGCGGTGGAGATGTGGCTCATCAGCTCCTGCTGCGAAAGGAACACCTTGCGCGCTTCCTCATAGCTCTTGGCGGCCTTGAGCTCCGCCGTCAGCGCGGAAAGGCGCTGCTTGGCCGCCACGGGATCGGGGCGGGTGTAGGTCATTTCGGAAAATTTCATGTTGTTTCCTCCATCAAATTTTTATTGTTACATTTCTTATTCTTGCCGGTTATAGATCGCGGACACGTCCCTGCGTCCGCCGCCGATGACGACAATCGCCGCGGCCGCCGTGACGAGCATAAAGCCCGTCAGCACGCCGCGCACGGGGAGAAACGCCACCAGCGCGCCCGCGAGCAGATTGCCCGTGAAGCTGCCGACGGTGTTGAGCATGTTGAACGCGCCGTTGAAGCGGCCCTTTTTCTCGTCGGGCACGTAGCTCTGCGTGGCGGAGATGCGGATGGTGTAGCTCGTCACGCCGAGGATGCCCGTTAAAAAGCACGAGACCATCATCACCGGCAGCGGGCAGTAGAGATAGAAGCCCTCACACAGCGAGATGACGACATAAACCATCAGGGCAATGGAATACTTATGCTGCACAGGCAGCTTGATTTTATAATGAATGCCGCCGCCGATGGCGCGGCCGAAGATCGCCATGCCCCAGACGAGCATATAGATGTATTCGCCGTTATCGAATGTCGACTTGAAGTACGGCAGCGTGATGACCTGCGACGCGCCCGAGGCCAGCATGCTGAATGTGAAATAGATGGCCACGCGCAGAAGCCCCTTTTCACTCATCAGATAGCGAAAGCCCTCTTTGATGTCGCGCAGGAGCTGGCGGCCCGAGGAATGCTGCTCTTCGAGCGCGAGCGCGGCACGCTGCTTTTCGATGTAGTGTTCCTCGGCGCGGATCTGCGTCTCCGCCGTCGCGGCGATGAAGAAGCACAGCGCGTTGATGCCGAGCAGCGGCGCAATGCCGAAGAGATTATAAAAGTACGTTGCGATCGGGATGATGAGTGCCGAGAGCGTCTCCAGCACGCTCGCGATGGAGTAGGCCTTGGAGTAGTTCCCCTCAGAGATCAGCAGGGGATAGAAGCTGTCATAGGCGACATAGTAGATGCTGTTGATCGAGCCGATGATAAAGCAGAAGACCGCGAGCATCGGAAAGCTGAACCAGCCGCGGCTCAGGATCAGTGCAGCGACAAGGTAGACCCCGGAGGAAAGGAAGTCCAGCGTGTAGATCGTCTTCTTACGCGAAAAGCGGTCGAGGATCGCGCCCGAGAAGATCGGCATGACGATCTGCGGCAGCGTGAACGTTGCAATGTAGATGGCGTAGAGCAGGTTCGAGCCCGTGTAATCCAGCACGAGCAGACTCAGCGCGAAGCCGGACATCGAATTGCCCAGCATTGAGATTACGCTGCCCAATGTGATGATAGTGAAATCCCGCGTCCACAGCGGTGAGACCGGAGCTGGCGCAGGAGAAGAGGATTCGTTCATAGAAATAGCCTCCTTCCGGCTTAAGAGCGCAAACAAAAGCCCGCTCGATGCGGGAGGGGGGACGGAAATCAACTGTATTATAAAGGATTTCGATAAAAGAATCAACTATAATTCCACCAAATATGGACAAATGCACAAATGCTGCCCCTGCTTTGTGCGGCACAGAGGGAGTGTCCGCTTGCCGAGAAGCATGACGTGTGCTATAATACCGCCAAACAAAAATAAACTGTGGAGGACATCACCATGCAACATGCACCGGCAAGAGAACTGCTGCATTTTATCAAAAATAGCCCCACCTGCTACCATGTGACCGAGAACATCCGCCAAAAGCTCCTCGCAAACGGCTATGCCGAGCTTTCCGAACGTGAACGCTGGGAGGTAGCCCCCGGCGGGAAGTATTTCGTCCGCCGCAACGGCTCGAGCACCATCGCCTTCCGCGTGCCGGAGATGATCGACGGCGGCTTCGCCATGGCTGCGGCGCACTCCGACTCGCCGACGTTCCGCCTGAAAGAGCATCCCGACCGCCGCAGCGCGCATTATGTCCAGCTCTCCACCGAAAAATACGGCGGCATGCTGATGTCCACGTGGTTCGACCGCCCACTCTCCGTCGCGGGCCGCGTCTTCGTGCGCGAAAACGGCGAGATCTTCGAAAAACTCGTGAGCGTCGACCGCGACCTGCTCGTCATTCCCAATGTCGCCATCCACATGAACCGCACGGCGAACGACGGCATGAAGTACCTCGCGAATATCGACACGCTGCCGCTGCTCGGCGGCAAAGAGAGCGGCGGCATCCTGCCCATCGTCGCCAAGGCCGCGGGCGTCGCGGAAAATGACATCCTCGGCAGCGACCTGTTCCTCTACTGCCGCGGCGAGGGGACGCTGCTTGGCGAGAACGAGGAGTACATCCTTTCTCCCAAGCTCGACGATCTCGAGTGCGCCTGCGGCTGCCTCGAGGGCTTCCTTGCGGCGAAAGAGAGCGGAAATATCGCCGTCTGCTGCATTTTCGACAATGAAGAGGTCGGCTCGTCCACCAAGCAGGGTGCGGGCTCGACATTCCTGCGCGACACGCTGCGCCGCATCGCCCTGTGCCTCGGAAAGGACGAGCAGGAGCTCCAGATGATGCTCGCGCGCAGCTTCCTCGTCTCGGCGGACAACGCGCACGCCCAGCACCCCAACCACGGCGAATACGCCGACCCCGACAACTGCCCGTATATGAACGAGGGCGTCGTCATCAAATTCAACGCCAACCAGCGTTACGCGACCGACGGCCGCTCCTGCGCTGTTTTCTGCGCCGTGTGCGAAAACGCAGGCGTTCCCACGCAGGTCATGTCGAACCGCTCCGACCTTGCCGGCGGCTCGACGCTCGGCTCGATCTCCGACACGCTCGTGCCGGTCAGCACGGTGGACATCGGCCTGCCCCAGCTGGCGATGCACTCCTGCTACGAGACCGCCGGCGCAGAGGATACCCTCTCGCTCATCAAACTGATGCAGGAGCTGTACAGCAGCCACTTTGAAGAGACTGCTTTCGGCACCCTTTCCATCAGCAAGTAAACGGATAAAAGCATAAAAAGGACTGCTGTGCGCTGTTTTGCACGGCAGTCCTTTTTGTGTAAAAGTTGATTTTCCGTGGCCGGTTAAGCCCGGATATAGAAATCCGACGGAAGTTATGGTAAA
>OIWO01002405.1_pt1 | contig 12297 bp, 13 predicted proteins | sample 1587641 | NCBI WGS metagenome assembly OIWO01 (sample SAMEA3888924, study PRJEB22519) | human gut metagenome | biome: human gut; feature: human-associated habitat; material: faeces | place: Denmark | collected 2010
AGGTGCACGCTCCATTCGCGGAACAGGTGTTATCTTAGCACGTGGGTAGGCGTTTGTCAACAGTTAATTTTACTTTTTTTGACATTTTTCTTGTCTGCTCCTTTACAGGCAGCTCAAGAATTCAGTATTTTCAACGGTTTGCGGGCATTCTGTCAAGAACAGAATGCCCGCATTTTTCCGTATTCATTCATTTACGCCGCATTTCGGCCGATCAAGGCGTCATAGCGCATCAACAGAAGCGCGACCTGCGCGCGGCTGACGGCCTGCGTCGGATACCAGACGCACTCTTTTTCAGTGATGAGCCCGTTGTTCCACGCCCAGGTTACGGCATCCCTGCCGCTCTCCGATACTTTGGGCGCATAGGGGTAGTCGTCGAGCGTGCCGGTGACTGTGGGCTCACCCGCAAGACGGTAGAGCACGATGATCGCCTGCTCGCAGGATAAAAAGCCGCTCGGGTTAAACGCCCCGCCGTTGCCACCCATGAGTCCCTTGCCGACCATCCACTTGACATATTCATAATACCACTCGTCGCCCGCGAGGTCGCTGAACTCTGCGTCCTCCTCCGTCGGCGTGCCGCCGGCAAAGCGATACACGATGACGGCGAACTGCGATCTCTCCACGCCATACTCCGGCTGGAAGAGATGCTGCGTGTCGTCGCCGCTCATCACACCGGTGGAGACGACATAGTTGACTGCGTCGGCGTACCACGCGTCGGGCGCGACGTCGGTATAGGTGTAGGTCGTCTGCGGGCCGTCCGCCGTGACGGTGATGTCGACACCGCCGCTTTCGTTGGCGGTCATCGTGCCGAGCTCCGCGCGCACGTCGTTTCCGGTCACATTCGCGCTGTCGAACGTGTCCGTCTGCGTGCTCTGCGTTCCATCCTGTTTATTGTCCTGCGATGTATCCTTATTCCCACAGCCCCGCACCACCAGCACGATCACAAGCACCAGCACGACGAGGATGGGGATGAGCAATTTCTTCTGCATGAGCTCCTCCTGTTCTGACGAACATTTTGATTCTGTAAAACATATTATTATATGTTAGCATACCACCGGAAGCGTTGCAAGGCTTTTCCCCATTGTTCACAAAACGTGCACATTCTATCGCGCTCACCTCTTCCTGCCCACGGCATAGAATGAAGCGCAGGAGTTTTCCTGCCCCGAGCTTAAAAGGAGGGTATTTTCGATGAATCGTTTTCAGAATTCGTGCGGCTGTGCAGACCGCTGCCCGCCGCCCTGCCCCGCGCCGTTTCCTCCGCCGCCGTTCCCGCCTCAGTATGTGCTGGGCCCGACGGGGCCGCAGGGCGTGCAGGGCATTCAGGGTGTTCCCGGCCCGATCGGGCCGACGGGGCCGCAGGGTGTACAGGGTCTTCAAGGCGTCCCCGGTGCGCCGGGCGCCATTGGGCCTACCGGACCTCAAGGTCAGACAGGTGCCACAGGCGCCGCAGGCCCGCAGGGACCGCAGGGCATTCAAGGCGTAGCCGGAGCCGCCGGCGCGGTTGGCGCAACCGGACCGACAGGCCCCATCGGCCCACAGGGTATTGCGGGTGCAGCAGGCGCAGTCGGTCCTACCGGCGCAACGGGTCCCACAGGTCCTACGGGTCCGACCGGTCCCACAGGTCCTACGGGTCCGACTGGACCGAGCGATACGCGCGCGGCGGCAGCTGTTGCCGATGCGACAAGCGTAGAGGACGTCGTCGAGCAGTTCAACGCGCTGCTGGCAAATCTCCGCGCAGCGGGTCTCCTCTCGACCTGAGCAATAAGCGGTGCGGCGCAAGCCGCGCCGCAATACATATATAAAAGGAGGGAATCGCCATTTCCTATCGTGTCTGCGTTTACGCCATCTGCAAAAACGAGTCGCAGTTTGTGGACCGCTTCATGGACTCGATGTCCGAGGCGGACGACATCTGCGTACTCGACACGGGGTCGACGGACGATACGGTTGTAAGGCTCAAAGCACGCGGCGCACACGTCGAGCAGAAGATCATCGCGCCGTGGCGCTTCGATGTCGCGCGCAATAAATCGCTGAAGCTCATCCCCAAGGACGCCGATATTTGCTGCTGCATCGACCTCGACGAGCAGTTTCAGTCCGGCTGGCGCGAAAAGCTCGAGCGCGCGTGGCAACCGGACACAACACGCGCCCGCTACCGCTACACGTGGAGCTTTCTGCCCGACGGGCGCGAGGGCTGCGTCTTCTGGACGGATAAAATTCATAAAAACGGCTGCTACCGCTGGGTGAATCCGGTGCACGAGGTGCTGCAATACACGGGCGACGGCGGCGAGCACTTTGTCGACGCCGAGGGCGTGCAGCTCGACCACCACCCCGACCCAAGCAAATCACGCGGGCAATATCTGCCGCTTTTAGAGCTCGCCGTGCGGGAGGACCCACAAAACGACCGCAACCGCCACTACTTAGGCCGCGAGTACATGTTCCGCGGCGATTGGGCGCAGGCGGTCTCGACCCTGAAAGCACACCTCGCCATGCCGCAGGCCGTGTGGCGCGACGAACGCTGCGCCTCGATGCGCTACATCGCGCGCTGTCTGCGGCATTTGGGGCGCGAGGACGAGGCCGCGCTCTGGCTGCCCCGCGCCATTGCGGAAGCGCCGCCCCTGCGCGAGCCGTATCTGGAGTTCGCCGACCTGCTTTATCAGCAAAAGGACTGGTGCGGCGTCATTTTTATGGTAAACCGCGCGCTCGCGATCACCGAGCGCCCGCGCACCTATATCTGCGAGCCGTTCGCGTGGGGCAGCTTCCCCTACGATCTGCTGAGCATCGCGTACTTTCACCTTTCGCAGTGGGAAAGCGCGCTGAAAAACGCGGAAAAAGCACTTGCGCTTGCACCGGACGATGCGCGTTTGCAGGAAAACTGCGCACTGCTCAGGGCGAAAATTCAGAAAGAAAGCCGTATTTGATGGCTTTCTTCGGTTTTCAGTTGCTTTTTCTGCCGCCGTATGATAGATTATTAAAAATTACAAACCGAGGGGGCGCGGCAATGGAGCTGTGCGAACACTACTTACATTATATGAGCGCGCTGTGCGAGGGCACAATGTCCGCGCCGCCGGAGCTTGCGCTCACCGCCGATACCGCGGAGAAACGCGCCGCGCAGCTGCAAAGCGCGCTGAAAAGTATGAGCGTGCCGGACTTTGTGCGCCTGTGTGCCAAAAGCGCAGGCGACGAACTGGACGAGGCGATGTTCGACGATTTCAGCGAGGAGGATTTCTCCCGCGCACTGCTGCAAATTCTCACCGCCGCGGCGGAACTGGAGCAGCCCGAGGAAAAGCCGCCCGCAGCAGAAAGTACCCCTGATCCCGACGCGGGCAAGCACGCGTTCGAGGTCTTCTGCGACTGCGTGGAGCTCGACGAACAGCTCGTCGCGTACCTCATCGACATTTTGAAGTGTGGGGACAAGGCCGCGTTCTACAAGCTCTCGCAGGTCACGACGCAGCTGGACCTCGACCCGCGCGAATTTCTCTACTGGCTCGCCCATCGCGAGGACTACGGCACGGACGATGAGCGCGCCTGCGCGGCCATCATGGACACGTGCTTTGTGCGCCTGTATGAAGAAAAGCAGGGCGAGCTTTTAGGCGCGCTGCTCTCGGGCGACCGGAAAACGTTCGAGCTCTTCCGCACGGAAGCGCCCGAGCTGCGGCATCTGCCTGCCGCGACCTACGAATGGTACAGCAAAAACTATTTGGACCGCGACTATCCGCTGCGGTTTATTCTAATGTGCAACGGCGTTGAATTTCCCGACACGCCGGAGGAGGACAAATGAACAGAGATGAAATGTACCTGTCGCTCGGCGTGAGCGACAAAGTGCTTCAATTCGGCGAGGCCGTTTTGGACGAGCTCAAGCCCCGCTTTGCCGAGATCGAAGAGATCGCCGAGCTCAATCAGGCGAAAGTCATCGGCGCAATGCAGAAAAACCGCGTGAATACGACGCACTTCGCCGCCTCGACCGGCTACGGCTACGATGACGAGGGGCGCGACAACTTAGAGCGCGTGTACGCGAGCGCCTTCCACACCGAGGCCGCGCTCGTCCGCCCGCAGATCACCTGCGGCACACACGCGCTGGCCATCGCGCTATCCGCCAATCTGCTGCCGGGCGATGAGATGCTCGCCATCTCCGGCAAGCCCTACGACACGCTTGAGGAGGTCATCGGCCTTCGCGAGAGTCCGTGCTCGCTCGAGGAGTACGGCGTCAGCTATGCGCAGGTCGATCTGCTCGAAGACGGCAGCTTTGATTTCCCCGCCATCGAGCGCGCGCTGAACGATAAGACGAAGCTCATCCACATCCAGCGCTCCAAGGGCTACTGCCCGCGCCCGACGATCTCGGTCGACGCCATCGGCGAGGCCATCGCGTTCTGCAAAAAGCTCCGCCCCGACGTCGTCATTATGGTCGACAACTGCTACGGCGAATTTGTCGAGGCGAACGAGCCGAGCGACTTCGGCGCAGATATGATCGTCGGCAGCCTTATCAAAAACCCCGGCGGTGGCCTTGCCCCGATCGGCGGCTACATCTGCGGCACGCAAAAATGTGTCGACCGCTGCGCCTATCGCCTTTCCGCCCCCGGACTTGGACAGGAGGTCGGCGCAAACTTAGGCCTGATGCCCGCGCTGTATCAGGGCTTCTTCCTCGCCCCCAGCGTCGTCTCCGGCGCGGTCAAGGGCGCGGTGTTCGTCGCCGCGTGCTATGAAAAGCTCGGCTTCACCGTCGTTCCGTCATCGAAAGAGGCGCGCCACGATATCATCCAGTGCGTCGAGCTCGGCTCGCCCGAGGGCATGGTCGCCTTCTGCAAGGGCATCCAGTCTGCCGCCGCGGTCGACAGCTATGTCGACCCTGTCCCCGCGCCGATGCCCGGCTACGACTCCGACGTCATCATGGCGGCGGGCGCGTTCGTGCAGGGCAGCTCCATCGAGCTCTCGGCCGACGGCCCCGTGCGCGAACCCTACGCCGTCTATTATCAGGGCGGCCTGACGTGGTACCATGCCAAGCTCGGCGTGCTGCTCTCACTCCAGAAGATGCTCGACGCCGGGCTCATCCCCCTGCCGTAACGAAAACCTCCCCTTCGAAAAGGATACCACTTTTATATGCTCATCCGTAGAACACCCGCGACCAACCGGCATTTTCGCCGCCGTCCGCCCCCGCGTACTGTTTGTTTTTCCATCTGAACAAAAAATTCAACAGTACAAAGGAGTTTAACAATTCAATATGTGGTTCTGGCTTTCTCTGATCGCGCTGCTCTGCTGGAGCGGCAGCGACCTGTTTTCCAAGATCGGCTGTCAGGGGGAGGACGATCATCTCGCCCACCTCAAGATGGTCATTGCCGTCGGTACCGTGATGGGTCTTCACGCCGCGTTCGAAATTTTCATCGGCGGCACGGAGATCAGCTGGTCTATTATCTGGACCTATCTGCCCGTGTCGCTGCTGTACATCGGCTCGATGACGCTCGGCTATCTCGGCCTCCGCTACATTGAGCTGTCCGTCTCGTCGCCGATCTGCAATTCGTCTGGCGCGCTCGTCGCCGTGATGACACTGCTATTTGTCGGCGGTGAGGATTATTCCCCGCTTGCCCTCGGCGCGATCGTCCTCGTCTGCGTGGGCGCGATTGGCCTTGGCATGGTCGACGCCACGGAGGACCCCGAGCTGCGCGCCGCCCGTCAGGCGGAGGGCAACCGCAAGTATTCCAAGAGCTTCCTGGCCCTCGCCCTGCCCGTGGCCTACTGCCTGCTCGACGCCGCCGGCACCTTTGCCGACAACCGCGTGCTCGAAACGCTGGACGAGGGCAGCGCGAACTGCGCCTACGAGCTGACGTTCCTGTTTGCCGCGGTGCTGTGCTTCATCTACGTGGTCTTCATCAAGAAGGATCGCCTGCTGCCCAAGCGAGAAGCGCCGAAGTACCTCGGCGCCATCTGCGAAACGGCCGGTCAGTTTGCCTATATCTATGCCATCGCGGACACATCGCACCTTGCGATGTCCGCGCCGATCATCAGTTCCTACTGCGCAGCCAGTGTGCTGTGGAGCCGCCTCTTCCTGAAAGAAAAGCTCTCGTGGAAGCACTACGCGATGATCCTGCTCGTCGTCATCGGCATCGCCGTGATGGGCGTGTTCGACATTTGATCTTTATGCACAAAAAAGGATCGTTCCCGCCAAGGCGGGAACGATCCTTTTTCCCTTTCAAGCCTTCTTGATGGGATGGCGGATGACCGTCTTCCGTTTTTCCACCGCGACGCGGCGCGGGTCGGAGAGATAGATCTCGTGGTGCAGGCGGACGTCGTTCAGGTCGTTTTCATACCCGTTTTCGCGCAGAAATGCGTCCATCTTTGCAACGGATTCCGGTTCATCGTCGAACGAGCCAAGGTGCATGATCTGCACGCAGAGCCCCTCGTCGACGGCCAGAAATTCCGCTTTCGAGCAGTCGAGCTTTTTCTTCTTTGCTGCCGCCTCGACCGCCCAGTCGAAGTCCGCTTTCGTGACGAAATCCGGCAGGCGCAGGACAGAGATCCAGCGAAAATCCGATTTTCGGCCGTAGTCGACCGTCTCCGTGTCCGGCATCTGCCAGAAGCCCTCGAGCGGCGGCACAACATAGTCGAAAAAGCCTTCGATCTCGTGTCCCGCGCGCTTGCTCATCTTGAGCGTGTAGGCCACGGCGTATAGTACGCCGATGGCGCGCTGATACGCGCCGTTTTCCTCGTTTGGGTCACCCTCGCCGCGCACGGCGATATAGTTTGCGCGCGGCACGGCGACGATCTCCGGCTTTGCCTTCGGCAGGTAAAATTCCCTGTATTCTTTCTTGAAGTCAAAGGGCATAGGCGTCTCCTTTTTCAGTCCAGCGGGATATCCAGCACGTTCACACCGCGCTTGAAGGCGTATTCGATCGTCGAACGCGTCCCGCCGCGCGCGCCGTCGTTCACGGCGATCAGCAGGCTCGCATGATCGACCATGTAGCGGTTGCGCCGCTGCATGCAGCCCGGCGTGTAGCTCTGCTGTACCATCGTTTCATAGTCGCAGCGAGATAAAATATCGCGGTAGCGCGCCTTTTGCCGCTCGCTCCACCCGTCCGCCTGCGAGGGACATGGGATGGCCGCCTCGAGCGTGATGTGCGGGTATGTGCTTTTCAGCGCCAGCACGGTTTCGGCAAAGTAGAGGTCGCAGCCCTCGGCCATGCCGCAGATGAAATGCTCCATTCCCTCGTGGATGACGCTCTCCACCGCGGCGCGCAGCTTCGCCTTGAGGGCGATACAGCGAAGGTCGCTTTCATCTTCTCCCCACGGCAGCTTCCCCGGCCGGTGGCCGGTGAATGCGCAGGAACAGGGTCTCCCCCGCATGGACATCGCCTCCTCTCTCTTTGCTATTATAGAACATTCGTTCGTCTTTGTAAAGCATTTTCCCTCTTGACAAACCGAAAATTTGTCGTATACTCAAGCTATCAACTGAATCACTTGTCTTCGAGGCGGGGTGAAACTCCCCACCGGCGGTTACAGTCCGCAAGCGGTATTTTTTATCGCACGAACCGGTGAAATTCCGGTACCGACGGTCACAGTCCGGATGAGAGAAGATGTGCCGCGCGCGATCTACCACGCAATTTTCACGCTCTTTTGCGTCATGCACCTTGGAAGACTTGTTCTTTCAGGTGAAATGACAAAAAGGAGTGTATTTTTATGTCCGAATCCAATGCCAGCGCCATCTCCAAACCCCGCGCAGTCAGCCGCACCCACAAGCTGACGGTGACCGCCATGCTCTCGACCGTCGCATTTTTGCTGATGTTCATCGAGTTCCCGATCCCCGCGCTCATCCCCGCGTTCGTCAAGCTCGATATCTCTGACCTTCCAGAGCTTCTGGCTGCGTTCTCGCTCGGCCCCATCTACGGCGTGATCGTCACGCTGCTCAAGAACGTGCTGTTTTCCGTGCTGCACGGCACGTCGTCCGCGTACGTCGGCGAGCTTTTCAACTTCATCATGGGCAGCGTGTTTTCCTTCACCGCGGGCTTCATCTATCAGCGCAAGAAGTCCCGCAAGAGTGCCCTCACCGGCGCGCTCGTCGGCGCGCTGCTGATGGCGGTGCTGTCTGTGCCCCTCAACTACTTTGTAGTCTACCCCGCCTACGTTGTGTGCTATCACCTGCCGCTTGAAGCCATCATCGGCATGTATCAGGCCATCCGTCCCTCGACCAACGGCCTTCTTGAGTGCCTGATGGTCTTCAACATGCCGTTCACCTTTGTCAAAGGCATGATCGATGTGGCGCTGTGCTTCCTCATCTACAAGCCGCTCTCCCCGCTGCTGCACAAGTAATATCAGAAAGGAGCTGCTCGTCCATGGCGCTCGACTGGGGCATTCTCCACTGGATTCAGAACAACATCACCTGCCCGTTTCTCGACGCCGTGGTCCCCAAGCTCACGATGCTCGGCAACGCCGGCATCATCTGGATCCTCGCAGGCGTTCTCCTGCTGTGCACAAAAAAATACCGCCGTCAGGGCGCGCTCGTGCTGGTGGGTCTGCTCGCGGGACTTCTCGTCGGAAATGTTGCGCTCAAGCATCTCGTCGCGCGCTCGCGGCCCTGCTGGCTCGATCCCTCTGTGCAGCTTTTGATTGCCACGCCGACGGACTACTCGTTCCCCTCGGGACACACGCTGTCCTCGACGATCGCCGCAACGATCCTGACGAAGACCGACCGGCGTTTCAGCTATGTTGCCATTCCGCTCGCGGTGCTCATCGCCCTGTCGCGGCTGTATCTGTACGTCCACTTCCCAAGCGACGTGTTTGCCGCCGCGCTGCTGGGTCTTCTGATTGGCGAGCTGACGTTCCGCTATGGCGGAAAGCTGCTCGACAAAATTTCCCGCAGGCAAAAGCAATAAAGAAACCCCGCACACCGTTTCAAAACAGTGTGCGGGGTCTTTACATTTTGGGCATTTATACCTTTTTCGCCGCAAGGAACAAATTCGGCGGCGCGGGAAAGAGATTCTCCCGCTCCAGCACCGCGAACCCCGCGTCGGCGACCGACCGTTCGAGCGAGCGCATCGTGTCAAATGCAACGTAGGGGCGTTTGCCGGTCTTGTATTCGAACCACTTGCGCACACGCTCGCGCGTGAGCCCCTCTCCCAGACAGTCCGATACCAGCAGCAGCGTTCCCTGCGGCTTCAAGAGCGCGCGGATGCGCGCAAGCGCCGCGCTCCGATCTTCGATGTAGAGCAGCACATTGCAGGCCAGCACCGCATTGAAAGATCCCTCTACAAGGCAGCCGTCGAACAGATCCGTCTGCGTGACGGTCACGTTCTCCACGCCCTGCGCTTTGACTTTTTCCTGCGCGCGGCGTACCATTTCACCGGATACGTCGATCGCGCGCACGGACTGTACCGCGGGTGCGACCGCAAACGTCACGATCCCCGTCCCACAGGCAAAGTCCAGCACGGCATCCGTCGGCTTGAGATATTTTTTGAAGTGCGCGGCTGTCTTTTCATAGGCCTCCGCGTAGTGGGTGCCGACCTGCGCGTCGTAATTCTGCGCACGGCCGTCCCAAAACTCGCTCACCGTCGGCATACCGTTTTCCTCTCTCTTTTTTCTCTTTTCGATCAGGCGTTTTTCTTTCCGCCCTTGAACACCATGTGAACGCCGTCGCTGCTGGTGAGATACGCCATCGGCCCGTAGGCCTTGATGCCGAACTCCAACACGTCGCCCACATGGACCCTGTCTTTCACGGCCTCGACGTCGAGGATCGTGTGGTCGGACGACGCGCCGATGACCTCGACGCCCTCCATACGCGGGACAAGATCGAAGCAGTTGCCGTAGTCCACTCGGCCCATCGCGACGAGCGCGCGGCGGCGGATGCCGCGATCCTCGTAGTGGCCGACCTCGCCGAAGGCGTTCACGCTCAACTCGCCGACCGGAAAGCTCGGCTTGTCGCGGCACTCGATGACCTCGGCCTTGATCGTCAGCACATCCTTATGCAAAAAATCAGGGGAGAAATTGTCCGACTCTCCGCGAAGCCCGATATCGCCGAGACGCAGCAGATTGATGCGGTAGGGCATCGTGCCGTTCATTGCCATATAGGCTGAGGTGGATGCACCGCCGCTGATATAGTCGAGAGGTCTTCCGATCTCGTGCTCAATGTCTGCCGCCAGACTGACGAGCGCCTGCATATTGCGCTTGGTCGGCAAAACAGAGCCGTAGCAGCTCAGATTCACGCCCACGCCCGCAAGGCGCAGGTTCTTGAGCTCATGCTCGATCTCGAGCGCGGCATCAAGCGCATCCTCCTCGTTCCAAAAGCCTTCGCGCAGGTCGCCGAGGTCCATCATCAAAATGACCTCGTGCACCTTGCCCTGCTTTTTCGCCTCTTCGTTGAGCGCGCGCAGCACGGTGATGTCGCTCTGCAGGCTGATGTCACACAGCTCCACCACGTCGGGGAGCTCGGAGAGCATCGGGATACGAATGAGCATCAGCGGCTTTTTGCAGATACCCGCCTCGCGGATCGCGCGCATCTGGCTGATGCGGGACGTAGCGATGAACTTCACGCCGCTCTCTTCATAAACGCGCACGATCTCCGGCAGCGACGACACAGCCTTGACGACGCCCGCGACCTCGATGAGCGAATCATGGCAGCGCTCTACGAGCGCTGCCAGATTCGCTGCCAATTTATCGAGATCGAATTCCACACAGGGATATTGATTCCGATTCATTGTCATGATTTTTTAATTCCTTTAGGTAGGGACCTTTCTGTTGGGTCGCTAACTGATTTACTGCGCGACTTTCTTGCTCTTCTTGAAGGGCTTGCCCGCAAGATCCTTGAGCGACCAGCCGATCAGCACGCACAGCCAGTTCATGATGGGCATCAGCCAGTTGAAGATGGCCCAGGGACCGTAACCGCCGGCGCCCCAAGGAGCGATGTTCAGGGTGTCCTTAATGAACACACCGCAGGTGTTCCAGGGGATCAGAGCGGAGGTAACGGTACCGGCACCCTCAAGAGCAGAGGACAGGACCGCCGGGTGCACGCCCATTTTGTGATACTCCTCGGCATACATACGGCCGGGAACCACGATGGAGATGTACTGCTCGGGCATGGTGGCGTTGGAGAGAACGCAGGTCACTTCGGTCAGGCCAACGAGAGCCGCAGGGCCCTTGGCAATCTTCTTGAGGGAGTTGACGATGACCTCGAGCTGGTGGGTCTGCTCCATGATACCGCCGAACATCATGGCGATGATCGTCATGGAGACGGAGGACATCATACCCATGATACCGCCGCTTTCCAGGAGTTTTGTCATGGTGTAGCTCGTTTCAGGAGACAGGGTGGATTCGAACATGGCGAGCGCTTCGTCGGAGAAGTAGTAGCCGTTCTTACCGTAATCAAAGATGGTACCGAGCGTGCAGGCACCGGGCTGGAAGATGAGGCCCAGGATAACGCCGGCAACAATGCCGAGGGTGATGCCGGGGATTGCGGGAACCTTCAGGGCAACTGCCACGATAACGACGACCGGAGGCAGGAGCAACAGCGGGTTGATGTTGAAGATACCGCCCTCGGCAGCATTCAGCGCGTTGGAGAACTCGATCACGCGGGACATATCCGCATCGCCGCCGTGATACTGCATCACACCGAGAACTCCGAAGAAGATCAGAGTGATGGCGTAGGTGATGCCGGTGGGCAGGATCATGGCCTTGACGTGGGTGATAACGTCCGTACCGGCCATGGCGGGAGCGAGGTTCGTCGTATCGGACAGCGGGCTCATCTTATCGCCGAAGTAGGCGCCGGAGAGGACCGCGCCGGCGGTCATGCCGGGGCTCATGCCAAGGCCAAAGCCAATGCCCATCAGGGCAACGCCCATCGTGCCCATCGTGCCCCAGGACGTACCGGTGGCAAGAGAGGTGATGGAGCAAATGAGAACGCACGCGATGAAGAAAATCGCGGGCTTGAGGACTTTCAGGCCGTAATAAATCATCGTAGGCACAACGCCCGCGTTGATCCATACGCCGATCAGGATACCGACGATGATCAGGATGCAGATGGACTGCAATGCTTTGTAGATGCCGTCCATCATGGACTTTTCAACTTCATCCCATTTGTAGCCGAGATGCAGCGCCATCAGGGCGGCAGCCATTACGCCGACAAACATGGGTACGTGCGGGTCAACACCGAAGATGATGATACCGACCGCGAGTGCCGCGATCAGGATTGCCAGCGTCAACAGGGCTTCCCACAGTTTGGGCATTCTTTTTTCCTTACTCATAGTGTTACCAACCTTTCGAAATTTTGGGGGTCGCTTCGCTACTTGCATGGATATCTATGCATTCATTTTAGCATGATTCTATAGC
>OIWO01002407.1_pt1 | contig 12280 bp, 11 predicted proteins | sample 1587641 | NCBI WGS metagenome assembly OIWO01 (sample SAMEA3888924, study PRJEB22519) | human gut metagenome | biome: human gut; feature: human-associated habitat; material: faeces | place: Denmark | collected 2010
CAATTACCTTACCAATCCCCACTTTTGCAGAATTAAATTTCAGCAAATTATATTCATTTTCAGAATAAAAAAAACCAGTATCTCGCAATTCTAGTGGTTGGAACCCCCCATATGACTCATGTTTTCTATTCATTTTTTTCATCTTCTTCAAAATTTATCTTATCGCGTATAACAAACTGTGGCGCTTGATTAAGCGCAATATATGTTTGTCCTATATATTCACCAAATATTCCAAGCATTACAAATAGTATCCCAAATAATATTAAAATGACTGCCATCATAGAACTATATCCAGCACTAATTGCAGGCGTTATCAATTTACGAACAATCGTTATCACTCCGCATAATACACCTATAAATCCTATAAAGAGTCCTAAAAACATTGTCATGCGCAATGGCTTAGCAGAAAATGTCGTGAAGCCATTAAGAAATAGTTCTATCATTTTTTTTAGATTATAACCAGACTTTCCTCTAAGGCGCTCATTTTTCTTCACATCAACATTACATACATTTTTTGTACTTCTTAAGATCAACCCTCCAAGATATGGATGCGAATTAGGATATTTGCACATCTCATCCACTACAAATCTTTTTACCAACCAAAATGTTGTCAAGACAACACCTTTTGGTTTATCAATTAACCATGATTGCATACTTTCGTTCATAAATGTCCCAAATTTTCTAAACATAGAACGTTTTTCATGCTCAACAAATCGCGCCTCAACCGCATCATATCCCTCGTCTATTTTTTCAAACAAACGTGGTAACTCGGAAAAGGGTGTTTGTCCATCGTCATCACCACAAACTACATAATCGCCCTTTGCGTGATTTAACGCTGCCATAACAGCCGATGGCTGTCCAAAATTTCGTGCTAGGTTTATACCTTTCACACGATTATTCCCTTTAGCAATATCACATATCTTATTGTAAGTTGTTCCATTTGGTGAGCAATCATTCACTAAAATAATCTCATATTCGTACTTTGTTAATTTATGAATCATCACATCTTCTATTTGAAACACAACTTCATCTAATGTATTCGTTGAGTTATAACACGGGATTACAAAGCTTACTAATTTTTTTTCCACTCTTTTACACCTCAAAAACCACATGCACATTTTCCAAAATATCTTGCGTTAATTTCTGTGCTTCTTCATATGTTTCTGCCCCGACAATAAAATGTCCCGGCCTCAACCGCCCATATTTAGGATTTTCCAATTTATCCCCTTCATGAATCTCCAATTGATAATCTATAACACTTGCATTATGTTTTAGATATTCTTTTCCATATACTTTTTGCACTATGCCTTCACCAAAATCAAAGAAACGCATAACAACGCATCTCTGTTCTGGCAAATGTAACTGCTCAAGCTTCTTCTGATCAACACTCTGCCCCAATGCTTCTTTTATGAGATACTCATAATTATCAACGCCTGACATATATGGTACGATTTTCCCCGAAAGGTTGCTTCCGCCCCCCCTTGCACCAGCCTCTATCAAATAAAACTTACCTTTATAAAATTTGTATTCTGAATGAGTCAACCCCATCGGCAGACCAATGCTTTCAATCAGCGCCTTATTCGTGTTCCGTAATAATTCATAATCATATACCGGATGACTATATGTATATGTCTGTACTTTAGAAACATTAGGATTCTCTTTATACATTTCCTTTATTGAAATACATAAAGGATAATGTGCTCCATTCACTACAAGTCCATCAACGGTAAACTCATCTCCACCAATATATTCCTCGGCAAGAATTTCTTTTCGTCGATTTGAATATGACATTGTATCATTAAATTTCTCTTGTAATACCCCTGCATCTGTAATCGTATAAACACCACGACTAGATTGGCTGTCAATAGGTTTTATGATAATTTTCTTATGTTTGTTCAGCATTTCTAATGCATCATTCAGTGTTTTACAAATTTTAAAATCCGGCACTGGCAGACCTGCTTCTTTGCATCTCTGACGCATCAGTGTTTTATCTGTAAAAATATCTGCCTTGTCTATACCGATGCCTCGCAATCCCATTTTTTCATTTATATAAGCAACGGTTGGTACTGCTATATCACTCTGATCAGAGATCACTGCGTCCGGCTGGTATTTCTGGGCAATCTGAAGATTTTTTTCCTTATCTAACACATTTGCCACTTCACAAGCATCCGCATAAGGGAAGGCTGGTGAATCCTCATATAAATTAGAGCAAATAACATAATGCCCCATCTGTTTTGCCTTTTTGATAAGTTCAATTTGCCAATCTCCACCGGCTATAACCATAATTTTACTCATATAATTTTCCTCAGTTCTGATAAAATATAGATATCAACTCAACCACTTTATCTATTTCATTCTCCCTCAAGCCATAATACATCGGCAATCTCATAAGTCTTTCACTTTCCCTTGTTGTGTACTTATCTTGTCCCACAAATTGACCGAACTTTCTTCCCGCAGGTGCACTATGCAACGGAATATAATGGAACACAGCTCCAACGCCATGGCTCTTTAAATAATCAATTAATCGCGTTCTCTCTTCCAAGTCCTTCGCCTTGATGTAAAACATATGTGCATTATGTACACATTCCTCTGGAACATACGGCAGTTCAATATATCCTGCCTCTGCCAGCGGCTTTAACATCTCATAATACTGATTCCAGCTGTTCATGCGGTCATCATAAATCTCCTGTGCCTTCTCCAACTGAGCCCAAAGATATGCTGCATTTAACTCGCTCGGCAGATAAGACGAACCGGCATCAACCCACGTATATTTATCAATCTGTCCACGGAAAAACTTACTTCGATTCGTACCTTTTTCACGGACGATTTCTGCCCGGTCTATATAATCCGGATTCTTGATTAGTAAAAGCCCACCTTCACCCATACTATAATTCTTTGTTTCATGGAAACTATAGCATCCGAAGTCACCTATCGTACCAAGAGCTTTCCCCTTATATGTGCTCATAACACCCTGCGCTGCATCTTCAATTACCAGCAGATTATGCCTACGTGCAATATCCATGATTGTGTCCATTTCACAGGAAACACCTGCATAATGAACCGGCACAATTGCTCTTGTTTTTTTTGTAATTGCTGCTTCTATGAGTGTTTCATCTATATTCATCGTATCAGGACGAATATCTACAAATTTTACCCTTGCTCCGCGTAATACGAAGGCATCTGCTGTCGACACAAAAGTATACGACGGCATGATAACTTCATCTCCTGGCTGAATATCTGCCAGAATTGCTGCCATCTCCGTCGCATGTGTACAAGAAGTCGTGAGTAATGCCTTTTCTGTTCCTGTAGTATCTTCAAACCATTTTGCACATCTCTTGCAAAACGGTCCATCACCACATATTTTATGATTGCCAATCGCCTCAGCAATATATTTTTCTTCGTCTCCCACATGAGGCGGTACATTAAAATTAATCATAATTCTCTCTCTTTCAGGGTAAACTATCCTTATTGAAAACATATAAGGTCTACATTAGAATACACCTTTAGTCGATTTTTGTCTATAGTTTCGCAAAAAGAGCACAAATGGTACGATTTTTGTCATTTTCGTTTCCTAATAATTTTCCTTGTCTAGTAATCCAACTACATACCTTTTTTGTTCCAACCCAGGATGTACATAGCGATTCATTGTGATATTAATGGAACTATGTCCTAGCAATTCGCTGATACATTTATAGTCCCCGCCATTTTCGACACAACGTGTTGCAAAAGTATGACGCAGCGCATGGAATTTACGGTATGGAATATCAGATTTCACCAAAAAACATTGATAATATTTACGATAACGTCGGGGTTCTATCGGGTAGTTGTTACCACTTAGGAAAAAGGAGTCTTTTTCCTTTGGTGAAAGTGCAATAAGCATCTTATACATACGTTCAGACAGAGGGACAATTCTATTTGATGTTTGGGTTTTAGGTGAAGTTATAACAATCTGAGTATGCGGAGAAGTTTCCTTATTATATATACGTTGCACTGTTTTTGAAATCCGAATTGTACGTTTCCCCAAATCAATGTCTCTCCATTGCAATGCACAGATTTCTCCTATTCGTAACCCGCCACACAAACATAACGCTATGCCGACTGCTTCTGGAGTAAGTATATCTGCCACATGTTGAAGAATCAGTTGTTGTTCATAATGAGAAAACGTCATTTTAGTATCATCAAATGGTTCTACATTCCTTTTACTCCAATATAATTTTACATTGCATGAATTTATATATTCTTTCCTGACCGCAAAATGTAATGTTTGTTTTATCAATGTAATTAGGTTTTGAATAGTACTTTGCTTTAAATATTCTCCAGTCTGCGTTTTTCGTTCTTCCCATGTTCGCAGCTGTATTTGTAACATATCTTCCGTAATATCTGTAATTTTATATTTGCCTATAGCAGGGAGTATATATTTTTCCATCTGGTATTTATATAACGCTAATGTTGATGCTTTTACATAATATCTTTTTTCTGCCAACCATTCATCCACCAATTCTTTGTATGTCATTTCTTTTTTCCTCCTAGTCCAATATTGTTTTCTTTCATTATAAGAAATAAGTCCTTATATGTTTTCAATAAGGTCTAATACTATAAATAGGAGTAACAAAGTCATGAAATCACTTCATCTGATAATGCCTATGGGCGGAAATGGATCACGTTTTTCCAAGCATGGATACAACGTTCCCAAGCCCCTCATCGAAATCAATGGTAAGCCCTTCTTTTACTGGGCTACTCTATCGATAACGAAATTTATTTCCATTACTGACATTACCTTTGTAGTCCTGCAGGAACACATTGACAACTTTGGAATTAATGACATTATTCTGAACCTATTTCCAGACGCACATATCGTCGTCATACCTCATGTATTGGATGGGGCTGCATTGACATGCTGTGAAGGCTGCAAAGCGATCACAGATGATGACTACATTTTATTCAACGACTGTGATCATATGTTCAAATCATCTGCCTTGAATCATTTTTTCAATTCTGATACAACAGATGATTTTTCCGGTGGTCTCGTTACTTTTGAAGCTAGTGAACCACAATTTAGTTTTGTCAAATTTGACGAAACAGGTCATATCTGCGGAACAGTTGAGAAACAGGTAGTTTCTAACAGAGGCATTTGCGGCGCCTATCTTTTTAAATCCGCCTCCTTATACAAACGAATGTGCGAGGAATACCTCCAGAACTGTAACTATTCGGAATTTTTTGTAAGCGGCATCTACAATACGCTACATGCTCATAACGAAAAGATAACTGAATTCCCATTAGACTTCCATGTAAACTATGGCACCCCGGAGGAATTTGAGGCAGCTATTTCATCTCCATTCTTTCGTGAATTCATCTAAAAAGGAGCATAAACAAATGATAAACAAGAACCTTGGTGGACATTCCGGATGTCAAATTCTTCTAATGGAAGAAAATGGAACTACTTTTGTCCGAAAAATATCCAGTAATACTACATACAATAAAAGACTTGAGGAACAGTGTTATAAACAACAGATTTATAAAAACCCTAAAATACGCGTTCCGCATGTTCTTGCAACAGGTTTTACCGATGATAATTTATTCTACTTTGATATGGAATATGTTCGTGGTATTTCGTTATCTGAATATATTCAGACCATTGACGTAAGCAAAATAGATTCTCTTGTCGACTTGATAGTAAACAATATTGTCGATATCAGCAATTCTAGTACGGAGGATATCTCTAATATCTTCTCTGATAAACTGGCAGATTTAAAAGAGAAAATGAACGACATACCAGAAGCCGAAAATGGTCTTCTTGCATTAGATATGCTATCCAAGCATGATTGGTCTTCCTTTACGCCTAGTATGTGTCATGGAGATTTGACACTAGAGAACATCATGATAAAAGGTGATGATATTTTCCTTATAGATTTCCTTGACTCATTTCATGACAGTTGGATTCTTGATTTAGGGAAACTCATGCAGGATATTGAATGTATGTGGTCATACCGCTACCTTCAGATGGATGTAAACACTGCCATCCGTTTAAGAATTTTCCGGGATCTGCTCATTACCAAAGTTGAAATTAACAATCCGAAAATACTTGTGGACATATACTATGCCCTTCTGCTTCATCTGGTTCGCATTTATCCGTATGCAAAAGATCAGGTAACATTTGATTTTCTGGCAAATCAGACGCAGTGTGTAATGAACACTATTCAAAAATTGGAGGAGAACTAATATGCGCACGTTACTTATTCCCGCATGTGGAACCAGTCGTCTTGAGGGTGTGCCACGCATGCTCGTAAGACATCCCAACAAAGAACTATTAATGAAACGTTGCATTCAAGGCTTTCATAACTATCCGTTCGACAAAATATATTATATTGTCCGAAAATCGGATGAAGAAAAATATGCTATTGCAAATTTGATTTCCCAAGAGATGGTAGATATAGCAAACTTATCCCTAATTACCCTAGCCGAAGACACAACATGTCCCGCGCAGACCATATATTATGCTCTAAAAAAATTAAATTTACAGGGAGAAATTGTAATTCACGATTCCGACATTTTTGTCGACATTCCAATGATTACTTCTCCAAACTTTGTAGTTGGAACCAATATCATGAAGACCAATCCAACAATTACCAATATCAAGGACAAATGCTTCCTCAAACTAAACGAGCAAAATTGCGTACTTGATTTGATTGAAAAAAGAGTAAAATCTGACACTATCTGCTTAGGTGTTTATGGTATAGACGATGCCACATCATTCGTCAAAGCATACGAATCTCTAGCATCCATACCATCAATAACAGATCATCTCTACATTAGCCATATCATGTCCTATTTATTAGGAACGGAAAACAAGATTATCAACTACTATAATGTCGACAACTACGAAAACTGGTCAAGTGATAATGGATGGGCAAACATTAAAAGTATGCAAGGAACTTACTTCATTAATTTTGATGAACTAGTAGAGCGAAGAAATTCTTCGGAATATGAAATTTACTACAAACATACCGATCGTTTGAAACAGTTACAAAATTATGGTGCCAAACTAATCTTCTTCACCTCGCACACTGAAGATGAACAAGACAAGATCCAAACATGTATGAATCGATATGGGCTTATCCCATACGATATTTTATTTGGCTGTTCATTTAACGCAACCTATATGATTAACTCCAAAAAGGATTTAAAACATCAGTTACTAAGCATAGGATAGAGTAAACATGAAAAAGAAACTATTACTATTTGATTTGGATGGCACTTTATATGATACACGCGAGGTAAATTTCCTTTCTTACCAAAAGGCTCTCGCGCAAGAAAATATCCATCTAGATCGGGATTTTTACTACACACATTGCAACGGGCGTTATTACAAAGATTATCTTCCTGATATTTCTTCAACAATAACTTCTAAGCAAATGGAACGCATTCATGAGGCAAAGAAACGGTTCTATGCGGCATCCTTGAATGCCGCGAAAGAGAACCTTCTCCTCTTCGACCTCATAACATCCTTGTCGCCCGCTTACCATATTGGGCTAGTAACAACAGCTTCAAGGAAAAATGCTTTAGATATTCTGAATGCCTTTCATCGAAGTGAACTTTTTGAACTGATAATATCCCAAGAGGATGTCATCAACAAAAAACCAGATCCTGAAGGCTACTTAAAAGCCATGGATCATTTTCACATCGCGCCGACAGATACTACTATCTTTGAGGATTCAGACCCTGGTCTCAAAGCGGCAGCCGCCAGTCAGGCTCACTATATAAAAGTTTTCGGATATAACTAAAAGGATGTACATATTATGAAATTTTCAATTATTATACCTTGTTACAACGAGGGAAAAAACATTCACCAACTACTAACACGCATAACACCTCTGCAGGACAAATATAACCTCGAATATATTCTCGTCGAAAACGGCTCTGTCGACAACAGCAAGTCCATTTTTCAATCAGAAATAGAAGGTGATTTTCCAAACGTATCCATCGTCTATGTACCCAAGAACATTGGTTATGGATATGGTATACAACAAGGTCTTCTAGCCGCTTCCGGTGATTATATAGGCTGGATACACGCAGATATGCAAATGCCGCCAGAAGAACTTTACAAATTTTTCGATGATGCTTTATCGCGCGGAGATGACCGTTTCTTCTTCAAGGGAGTACGAACAAATCGTAGTTCTCTGGATATGTTTTTTACGAATGGGCAGTCTCTCGTAAATTCCATAATGTTCAGGCAGAAAATCTACGATGTTGGCGCCATTCCGGTCATATTTCATCGTTCACTGTTAGATTATTTCTGCATTCAGGACATGCCAAATGATTTTTCCATTGAACTTTTCATCTATCTTATAGCATTGCAAAACAACTTTAAAATCATACGGCATAGAGTAAAATTACTGGATCGTGAAAACGGTTCTTCTTCTTGGAATACCGGATTATCATCAAAAATAAGACAAGCAAAACGAATCTACTCAGACAGTATACTTATAAAAAAAGGAGAAAAAGTTTTATGAAAACATTAATTACAGGCGCTGCAGGTTTTATCGGCTCACAGTTAGCACATAGACTTTGGCAGAATGGCGAAGACTTAATTTTAATTGACAATTTTTCTTTCGGACATGAAGATAATTTAATTTTTGATGATTGCGATTTTCGAGATCAAATCATCCACATGGACATCCGGGATACCAACGGCATCGAATCCTTACTGAAAAATGGTGACGTTGACTATATCTACAATATTGCCGGCATTGCTCCTCTTCCAGACAATCAACTAAATCCTCAGGAAGCCATTTCCGTAAACGTCGGTGGTCTGGTCAACCTTCTTGAAAATGCCAGAAAATATGGTGTACGCAAAGTTATTCAAGCTAGTACGAACGCAATGTATGAAAACGAAGATACATTTCCCACTACAGAAGATCATTTTGAACTTCCTACCCTGATTTACCCCAACACTAAATACTGCGCAGAACGTTTCGCAGAATCATACTGTAAAACTTACGGCATGAACGTCACATGTCTGCGTTTTGCTAACGTATATGGTCCACATGTTGACTGCTTGCGCAAACAACCTCCATTTGTTGCTTATATGGTAAGGGAACTTTTTTATAAAAGAACTCCTGTTTTTCATTCCACAGGTGAACAAAGACGAGATTATATTTACGTTGACGACTTAATTGATCTCGCAATAAAGGTACGCGATTCCAAAGGATTTGATACAGTAAATGTTTCTTCAAATAAGAATTATTCCGTGAATGAAATGTACCAAATCGCCCAGGAGTTAATGGGCACATATATTGATGCCACATACGCATCTGATGCTCACTATTGGGAGAAGTATCCAGAACTCTTCGAAGGATCCTACACCATTGATATGAATATCTTAAACCATGAAATCAACAAATACTCTCTTTGCGACAATGCATATGCCAGAGAAAAATATGGTTGGTTACCTCGATACGACATGCGAGAAGGTTTATCCATTCTCATTAAATCAGAATGTGATATGTTATCTTCTCTTTCAAACAAATAACATAGGGGAATAAAACATATGCTGCGAAACACCAAGAATACTCATATCGGTATAAAAACATTTATGATATTTGTCATATCCATTTTGCTGTTACTAATCTTAGTCGGCTTTCGTCCTAACACATTTCAAGCAGACGATACTATTACTCAGCAAGAACCTGTTACCAATATGATGCTTGAGAAATTTTTTACCACAGGTAAGATGCCTTACATTGACTTTTATGCATACAAAAAAGCCAATATACTATCCGAAGGGTTATATGGATTATATAACCCTTTTGTTTTAGTATCTTTTTTAATCGCTAAGTACTTTTTCAGCATGCAAATCGGCACATTTAGCATTTACATTTTCTTTATGGTAGCCATGGGAAATTGCTGTCTCTATCTCTTATTCAAATCTCTTGGGAAACGAGACATCACCGCATTTCTCATAATACTTGCATGCATGGGAACATCATGCTACGCATATTACTCTTATTACTATTTTATCTATGGGTGTTACTTTTTTATTCCTTTGCTTTGTCTTGTCATATACAAGACACAAACCTACCCACGTCTCAAATTCTGCGGTGCCGGCATTGTACTGGCTTTTTCCGCACTGACAGGACATATGCAATATGTCGTCTATTTCTACGCGATATATGCAGTAGCCATGTTATTTCTCGCACTGAAGCGCTCCATACATTATTTAATACAGATGATCAGCAATATCTTAACCGGTGTTATTCTTTCCTGTATCCACCTATACTTTACATACACGGGTACCATAAACCGCGAACTGATATTTGGATCAGACAATCAATTTCTCCTTCGTTCTGTCCACCCAATATCATTTTTCAAAAATTTTGCTTATCCTTTATGGGCAACAAAAGATGCCAAATTATATACTGGTTGGTGGAACGTGGAATACTACTACGAAGTCACTCTTACCTTTATATTTTTAGGAGTACTCTTACCCCTATTTCTCCTTTTCTTTGTAAAAAGGATACAAGAAGCACTTAATGTTTCTCAGAAATCAAAGGAGAAATACACGCCCCTGTTTTTTGCTCTGCTAATTATATTTATTGCCCTAAAACGATATTACCTCAGCGATATAGATATGGCAAAAATTCTAATTTGCGCTGTAATTCCACTTTTATTTGTTGCATATTGGATCTTTGCCACTAAACGCATCAGTTCATTCAAGAGTGACTATGAGTGTATTATGGCTATTGTTGCCCTGTGCATTATAATTGTATCATTTGGTGCCGATGGCGGCTTGGCTATTATTTTATCCAAACTACCAGTAATTAATAGTTTTCGATATCTATACAAAGTAACACTTTTATTCATTCCACTCATGGCAATTCCAGCCGCCTCAGTTTTAGATGATTTAATTTGTTGGTGCCAGAAAAAGAAACAATTGCTATGCCTTATCAGTTTGATCTGTCTAGTACTTGCTACAGACATTCTAGGGTTGTGTAATAACTACTATATTTATACAAGCGGAATCAACGAATACACTAATAACAGCCGCTATAAATACAATGATGGAACGGATTATTATAGTGCTGTCTCCAGCAGGTTAAAAGAACTGAATTTAGACACCGAGAATTATCGTGTACTCGCCTGCTTACCTGGGGACACCTTAACTGACTTTATTGAATTTGCTTCATCTGAAAGTTATGTATACATGACCAAAAATTTAAACACAGCTTATAAATGTTTCACACTTATGGGCTATTGCAATTCGATTACGACGGACAGTTATAAGCAGAGCGATGCAATCATGACAGACATCACTCTTAACGGACAATTTACCAATGCTATTTGGGGGGCTAGTTATTTTCAGGAACTGAACTCGCTGAAAAGCGATGACATCAGAGTTCAACGTTTCTATGAGCAAATGAAGAAAAATGCTGTGAAATATTTTATATGCAGCACCAGCGATGCAGATTCCATGGAACAATTCTGTCAATTGATCAATCGCTCCGATGATATACGAGTTGAATCTATCAAACCTTTTGTTGACTCTGCATCTATCATCACACTAACCGGAATCGATACACTGATTACAAATGATAATCACGATACTATTGGTATGGAGAGCGAAGTAGATACATTAACATTTCCACTGGATACTGTCACTGGTCAATTATATGTCTCCATGACATACGACCCACATTATGTTGCCACCTATCATGCGCCTGATGGTACAATAAACAACCTATGTGTATCTGCTACATCAGATCATTATACATGCATTCAGACAGATACCTGCATTCCAGGCGGCTATATCACGCTCACATATAAAAATGTTATTTGTGATATTGTAATGATCGTGTCAGTCATAATAACACTACTATTCATTACACTCATCGCCTTTATTATACGCACATCGAGGAGGAGACAATTGAAATGAAAATAGATAAAAGTCTATATCGCTTTGTTTTAACCGGCGGAAGTTCAACACTAATTGACTTCATTATTTACTACTTTATGAGTAACTATATTGATATAAGCATTGCCAAATGTATCTCGATGTTGTGTTCCAGTGTTTATTCTTATTATTTGAATAAACGCTGGACATTTGAGAATGACAAAAAAAGTTCTGCCACGATTGTCATCCGATACTATGTTACTTTTGCCATTAACATGATTGTTAACATTAGTATCAATCGTTGTATCTTTAATTACAGCCACAACAGATTTATCGCATTTATTTTTGCAACCGGAACTGCAATGATTGTAAATTATATCCTTCAGAAAAAAT
>OIWO01002411.1_pt1 | contig 12258 bp, 9 predicted proteins | sample 1587641 | NCBI WGS metagenome assembly OIWO01 (sample SAMEA3888924, study PRJEB22519) | human gut metagenome | biome: human gut; feature: human-associated habitat; material: faeces | place: Denmark | collected 2010
TTTCTACTCTTTAAGTCTTATCTACCAACCGATTACAAAAAAAACGATTGTTTTTTGCAAAAAAATAGCTATTTATTATTTTCATAAATTTCCGTATTATGCTGTACCAGGAACTTTCGAGTGTTTTTAATGAAGATATTCAGACGGTTACGGGCTGATTGCGGCAAACGGCTGTGTGGTGAGTAAGAAGGATATAAAATGTAATTTTTTTCTCCGGTGAGAGTAGGGCGGCCGGTCCATACTAAAGTGTATCCGCATCGAACGACACGGGCGAATGGAAAAGAATAGGCAAAAGATTCGGGCGACGGTGAATGACTTGAATGGTTTGGTAATGGACGGATGGGCTTGGGGAGAGGATATTTTTCAAGTTGCAGCGTAAAGATGAGTCCACCGTCTGTATTTGCAGCGCTCATATTAGAGATGAAGTTTCCTAAAGAATAGACGATGGCATGCTGTTGATTGCCGTTCGTGCGTAATTCCATAGGCTGGATTACGTGCGGATGCGAACCGATAATATGGGTCACCCCCTGTTTCAGCAACCAGTCTGCAAGCTCGCATTGCTCACGGTTCGGGAGTGATTGATATTCTTCTCCCCAATGTATACAGGTTATAATAGCATCCGGACGTACGGCTTGGGCGCTATGTATGTCTTTTAGAATTGTTTTTTTGTCAATGTAATTGACGATGTTGGGTGCAGATACCTTGATTCCATTAGTGCCGTAAGTGTAGTTGAGTATGGCTATGCAGAAACCTTTTTTCCGGATGAAGAGAGGATAGAGTTGTTTACGTTCTATAGCGTTCCGGTAAGTACCTGCATAGGGTATGGAAAATGATTCGATTTGTGTGATAGTTCGTTCCAATCCAGCCTTGCCGCGATCCAGGCAATGATTGTTTGCTGTGAGAAGAACGTCGAATCCGACATCTTTGATAGCTTGCAGATATTCGTCGGGTGCACTGAAAGTAGGATAGCCTTGATAAGGTTTTCCACCGAGAGTCACTTCAAGATTACCTATTGCAATATCGGCACGGGAGATTTCTTCCTTTACAAGGGAGAAACAAGGAGAATAATCATATTTCCCGTTGGAAGTGCGGGCGGCATCTATTTGCGCCCGGTGTTGCATTAAGTCTCCTACAAATAATAGCGTAATCCTTTCCTGTGAGGAAAGGGTTGCGCTATATAGTAGAAAGATAAGGGAGATGAGCGCTTTCATCATCCTTATTATTGATAAATAGCTTTCTTGCCTGCCAACAATGTATTCTTCATTAAAGAGACAATGGTCATGGGACCTACACCACCGGGTACGGGAGTGATGAATGAACATTTGGGAGCTACTTCATCGAACTTGACATCACCGGTCAGCTTGAAACCGGATTTTCTGGTTGCGTCCGGTACACGGGTAGTACCTACGTCAATGACAACTGCGCCTTCTTTCACCATTTCCGCTTTTACAAAGTTAGGTTGTCCCATAGCTGCGATGATAATATCGGCTTCTTGGCACTCTTTTACCAGGTCTTTACTGCGGCTGTGGCAAACGGTTACTGTGGCGTCACCGGGATAAGCCTTTTGCATCATTAGGGCAGCCATGGGTTTGCCTACGATATTGCTGCGCCCCAGTACAACGCATTTCTTTCCGGAAGTTTCTATTTTGTATCTTTTCAGCAATTCGAGAATTCCGTTAGGAGTTGCGGAAACGTAACAAGGCAATCCTATGGACATACGTCCTACATTGATAGGATGGAAGCCATCCACATCTTTGCGGTAGTCGATTGTTTCAATCACTTTTTGTTCCGATATATGTTTTGGCAAAGGCAGCTGGACGATAAAACCGTCTACATCTGCATCCTCATTCAGTTCGCGCACTTTCACCAGCAGCTCTTCTTCCGTTACATCTGTCTCATAACGAATGAGCGAGGACTTGAATCCGCATACTTCACAAGCTTTTACTTTGGCTGCTACATAGGTTTCGCTGCCACCGTCGTGTCCTACAAGGATAGCTGCCAAATGCGGGCGTTTTCCGCCGCGTGCCACTATCTCAGCTACTTCTGTTGCAATTTCCTGTTTTACCTGTTCGGAAATTGCTTTTCCGTCAATTAGTGTCATATTTAATATTATTGTATTAGTTATTATTTGCATGGCATTATTCGCAAAAATAGGGCAAATAACCGAATAAAGCAAAAATCCCGCTGATTTCATTCGAACTATGAAATTAGCGGGATTTATATGCAGGATATTTTTCTTTCTTATCGTTTCAGTTTCGGCATCATCTTGCCCATTTTGCTGCCGGTCACCATTTTCATCATTTTACGGGTCTGGTCGAACTGTTTCAGCAAACGGTTTACTTCCTGAATGTTCGTGCCGCTGCCTTTGGCGATACGCTGGCGGCGTGAGCCGTTTAGGATGGCCGGGTTGCTGCGTTCTTCCGGAGTCATGGAGTAGATAATCGCTTCGATGCTTTTGAAAGCATTGTCGTCAATATCGATATCCTTGATAGCTTTGCCTACCCCTGGTATCATGGAAGCGAGTTCTTTCAAGTTACCCATTTTCTTGATTTGTGCAATCTGGCTCAGGAAGTCGTTGAAGTCAAACTGGTTCTTCGCAATTTTCTTTTGCAGACGTTTGGCTTCTTCTTCATCATATTGTTCTTGTGCACGCTCTACCAATGACACGATGTCGCCCATACCCAGAATACGGTCTGCCATACGGGCAGGGTGGAATTGGTCGATAGCGTCCAGCTTTTCGCCGGTTCCTACAAACTTGATAGGCTTGTTTACTACAGTACGGATAGAAAGGGCGGCACCACCGCGAGTGTCACCGTCCAACTTAGTCAATACCACACCATTGAAGTCCAGACGTTCGTTGAATTCTTTGGCTGTGTTTACGGCATCCTGTCCGGTCATGGAATCCACTACGAACAAGATTTCATTCGGATTGATGGCGGATTTGATGGCGGCGATTTCGTTCATCATCTCTTCGTCTACGGCCAGACGACCAGCTGTATCGACGATTACGAGGTCATATCCTTTGGCTTTAGCTTCCTGTATGGCGTTTTGGGCTATGCTCACCGGGTCTTTGCTATCAGGTTCGGAATACATGGGCACTTCGATCTGCTCTGCCAGTACGCGCAACTGTTCGATAGCGGCGGGGCGGTAAACGTCGCAAGCCACTAATAAGGGCTTCCGGTTCTTTTTGGTTTTCAGCATGCGTGCCAACTTTCCGGAGAAAGTGGTCTTACCGGAACCTTGCAGACCGGACATCAAAATAACAGCCGGTTTGGAATCAATATTGATTTCCGCAGTTTCGCCACCCATGAGTTGTGTCAACTCATCGTGTACGATTTTTACCATTAACTGGCTGGGTTTTACAGCTGTCAGCACGTTTTGTCCTAAAGCTTTTTCCTTAACGGTATCGGTAAAACTCTTGGCAACCTTATAGTTTACGTCAGCATCCAAAAGTGCTTTACGCACGTCTTTCAGCGTTTCTGCTACATTAATTTCGGTGATTTTACCTTCACCCTTCAAAATTTTAAACGACCTCTCAAGTCTCTCGCTTAAATTATCGAACATAGTATCTAATTACAATTACTAAATTACAAATTACTCTTATTGAGGCGCAAAAGTACAAAAAATACCTGTAACTGCCTTCTTTTAAGGACAGAATATTATTACGGCTTTGCGGCAGATTGCCTTGAAGCATAAAATATTCCGTTCCAACTGATGGGAAGACTGAAATCATGCTTATTCTCCATGCTTTTGCTTTTTATTATATAATAACATTGAAAAAGAGCGGAATAGCATAAGTTATTCCGCTCTTTTTCAAATGTTTGCTTTTATATCTTATTGGTTCTTTTCCGTGTAGGTATTTAACCGTTCATGCTCATCAGGAATTCATCGTTGTCTTTGGTTTTTTCCAAACGGTCTTTTACGAAGTCCATTGCCTCTATCGGATTCATATCAGCAAGATACTTGCGGAGAATCCACATGCGATCCAGCGTTTGTTTGTCTTGCAGCAAGTCATCGCGACGAGTGCTGGAAGCAACGATATTGACAGCCGGGAAGATGCGCTTGTTGGACAGGTTGCGGTCGAGTTGCAGTTCCATATTACCAGTGCCTTTGAACTCTTCAAAGATTACTTCGTCCATTTTGGAACCGGTATCTATAAGCGCCGTAGCAAGGATGGTGAGCGAACCACCGCCTTCGATGTTGCGGGCAGCACCGAAGAAACGTTTCGGTTTGTGCAGTGCGTTGGCGTCCACACCTCCGGACAATACTTTACCCGAAGCCGGGGAAACAGTGTTGTAGGCACGTGCCAAACGTGTTATGGAGTCAAGGAAGATAACAACGTCATGTCCGCATTCTACCATTCTTTTGGCTTTCTCCAACACAATGCCTGCTATTTTCACGTGACGTTCTGCCGGTTCGTCGAAAGTAGAGGCAATAACCTCTGCATTTACGGTACGGGCCATGTCGGTAACTTCTTCCGGACGTTCATCAATCAACAGCATAATCATGTACACTTCCGGATGGTTGGCTGCAATGGCGTTGGCGATATCCTTCATCAGGATAGTCTTACCGGTTTTGGGCTGTGCTACGATTAATGCACGCTGGCCTTTACCAATGGGCGCAAAGAGGTCTACTACGCGGGCAGACAGGGAGTCGGAATATCCGCCTTTGCAAAGTTTGAATTTCTCGTCCGGGAAGAGCGGGGTGAGATGTTCGAACGGTACACGGTCGCGTACAAAAGCCGGGTCACGTCCGTTAATCTTGGATACTTTTACCAGTGGGAAATATTTCTCTCCTTCCTTGGGGGGACGGATAACACCTTCCACTACATCACCGGTCTTCAGGCCGAACAGTTTGATTTGTGATTGTGAAACGTAGATATCATCGGGAGAAGAAAGGTAGTTATAATCGGATGAGCGCAGGAATCCATAACCGTCCTGCATGATTTCCAATACGCCGGTTCCTGTGAGTATATCATCGAATTCGTACGCCTTTTCACGTTCTATTGCCGGCTTGCGTTCGGGAGCAACATAATTCTCGTTGTTGTTCTGTTGTTGTGCAGGACGTTGCTGCTGTTGTGCAGGACGCTGGTTGTTATTGTTACGATTGTTGTATGGCGTATTGTTATCGCGGAGGCGAAGACGAGAGCGTTGTTGCGGTTGCTCTGTTGCAGGAACGGGAGTTTCTGCTTTGGTAGCTTCGAATTTGCCGATGAGCTCTGACGGCAGTTCTATTTTTTCGGTTGGCAAATCTTCGATGGGGATAAAGTCATCTTCTGCTTCCGGCAAGACAGGACTTTCATCCGGTGTAGGCTGGGGGGCTGCAACAATTTTCTTGGGTTCTGCTTTTTTCGGCTCTGTAGTTTCTGCTTTAGTTTCTGCCAGAACGGTTTTAGGTGCTTCCGCTACGGGAGCCGCTTCTTGTTTTACTTTGCGCGGACGTCCCGGTTTGCGTTTGGGAACTTCAGTCTCTGCTGCGGGAGTTGCGGCTACGGCCGATTCTTTAGCCGCCTCTGCTGCTTGTACGGAAGCTTGTACGGCAGGTGCCTCTTCGGTTTTCCCTTTTGTGAGTTCACCGTTCTTGTTGGCTGTGAATACCTTGTCCGCTGCTTCTTTCTTGACCGTTACGCGAGAACGTTTTTGCTTGTCCCCTTTACGTTCTTCTTTTAATTTGTCGGCTGCTACTTTCTTGGTTGCTCCAGCAATGGCTTGTTCGTCAAGTATCTTGTAAACGAGTTCTTCTTTTTTGAGAGAGTCTGTTTTTTTGATACCCAGTTCTTGGGCAATAGCTTGCAGTTCCGACAAATTTTTGTCGTTTAATTGAATGATATTATACATATAGTATATGTGTGAATGGTTTTTACTTATATCGGTAAGTCTACCTTTTGTAAATTATGATTTAATAGGGATATTTGTTATTGAACCGGAAATCTGACTAACAATCCTCACCTCAGCAAGGAGTTGCAGAATGTTTCAATGGCACAAAGGTAATAATAATTTTTGGTTTCATAAATAAATCGTCTTTTTTTTAATTTTAAAAGTCTATCTTTGTTTCATTATTATATAAGAAACAGATTTATGAATATATATGCAGTTCGTTTGATTACTTTTTCGCCTACCCATACCTCTAAACAAGTGGGCGAGGCGATTGTTCGCGGTACGGGCATTTCCGATGTTGCCCGGACAGACCTTACTTTCCACCCGGCCGGCAAATTGGAAATTCCTGAAAGCACCTTGACGGTGATAACCGTCCCCGTCTATGGCGGGAAGGTGGCACCCCCGGCATTGGAGCGGATGAAAGACGTTCATGCTTCCGGCGCTCCGGCGGTGCTGGTTGCTGTGTATGGTAACCGTGCCTATGAAAAAGCATTGGTGGAGTTGGACGCATTTGCATCGGACAGAGGATTTAAAGTGATTGCCGGTGCTACGTTTGTAGGCGAGCATTCGTACAGTACGCAGCAAAATCCCATAGCTGCAGGGCGGCCGGATGCAGATGACTTGCAGTTTGCAGAAACTTTCGGCGCTAAGATACGGACTAAAATCGAAGCGGCAGTCGACATGGATAAGCTCTATGCCGTTGACGTCAACCGTATTCAACGTCCCCGTCAGGCATTTTTTCCGTTATTCCGTTTCTTGCGGAAGGTGGTGAAACTGCGCAAAAGTGGAGTTCCTATGCCGCGTATTCCAGCTGTCGACACAGAACTTTGCGACCATTGCGGATACTGCGTGAAGCATTGTCCGGCAGGCGCCATCGCGAAAGGCGATGAGTGTAGCACCGATGTGGAAAAGTGTATTCGCTGCTGTGCTTGTGTAAAAGGGTGTCCGCAAAAGGCCCGTACTTTTGATACGCCGTTTGCCGCCTTGCTTGCCGATTGCTTTAAGAAGCAGAAGGAAAATAGAATTATCTTGTAAGTAGGTTCTGACATATCTGCCTTCAGGCATAAATTGAGTTCAAAGAGTATTTTCAGCTTCTTTTGAAGCTCTATCCGGTCTGTTTTTTGTTTTTATAAAAAGCATAACGGGGTATGTGACGAATAAAAATAGAAAATATCTTCAAACAAGGAATGCTGAAGAATATTTAAGCAGGCTCTTAAGGAGAAGGATTCTTGTCGGAGAGGATAGATGTTCTCTTCAGGTAAGAAGCCGGTAAATATAGGAGAAGAACTTTATCTCCGGCCTGAAGATGGGTGTCTTTAGGCTGGAGAGAGCCGTTTTTAGGTTAAAGTTCTGTATCTCTAACCTAAAGATGAAATGGATAATGGGGTATTCTTCGGATGCAGAGTTATACCGCTTGGGTCTTAGGGTGTGGCAGGACTGTCCCCGGCGGGAAGAAGCCGGACTGTGAGTACCCGTTTTGTAGAGGCATCGATGCGGAAACGGTTGTCCGTTCTTTCACCTATCAGCCAGATAATCTCTTCGCCGCAACATAATACCCATTGCTGCTCTTTGCGCAAAAGGGAGAACTTCCGGTCGGTCATATAGTCGCTTACTTTTTTCCGGCCTTTCATGCCGAATGGAATAAAAGAGTCCCCTTGTCGCCAGGGGCGCAGAAGGAGAGGATGTGTCAGTTTGTCCGCATCAAAGCAGGCAGTGCTCTTGTCGCGGGGAATGACAAAGTCCGGGGTAAAGGCATACTCTTCCATTGCCAGTGCGGGTTGTATGGGTTGTCGGTGTGCTTCAATCAGCAGATATTCGCGGTCTTTCACAATGCACCAATGTTCCGAAGTGAAGATTTTTCCCGGCTGTCCTTCCAGCGAACGGTATATGTCTCCGATTTGGGCGGTGTTAAAGCCGAGCGGGTATAGGATTTCAAACAGTAATGTTGCGGGGGCCGGTTCCTGCATCAGTCTCTCGATGCAGATGCCCTCTGCTGTCCGCACCCGTTTTATGCCTTCGTTTATCCCTTGTTTATATATGGCGGATGCGCCATCCAGATGCTCGGCGGTATTGAGAATGCTTTCTTTGACGGATGGGTTGATTTCCTGCATCATGGGCAACAGGTTCAAGCGTATTTTGTTACGAGTGTATTCATCCTGCAGATTGGTGCTGTCTGTTACGTAATCCTGCCCTATGCGGTTCAGATAACTGATGATTTCTTTGCGTTCCAGGCAAAGCAGCGGACGTACGATGTGCCCGTTTTTGGGGCGTATTCCCCGTAACCCGTTGATGCCCGTACCACGTATCAGGTTCAGCAGGAGGGTTTCCACGCTGTCGTCCTGGTGATGGGCTACGGCAATGGCGTCGGCATTGATTTTCTGCCGTATTTCCTCAAACCATCCGTAACGCAGTTCGCGTGCGGCCATTTCAATGGAGATATGCCGTTCTTCGGCAGTGCGCGCGGTGTCGAAGTGGACGGTGTGTAGCGACACTTGTTGTTTTACGCACAGTTGGCGGACAAATGCCTCATCTCTGTCGGATTCTGCACCTCGCAGGTGAAAATTACAGTGCGCAGCTTCGCAGTCGTAGCCCGATGCTTGCAACAGTCGTAATAAAGCGACGGAATCCGCACCGCCGCTTAGGGCGACAAGTACCTTGTCTGTCGGTTGCAAAAGCTGTTTCCGGTTGATATATTGTGCTACTTTTTCCTTTTCCATAGCGGCAAATATACATGTTTCTTCCCGGATTTTGTTACTTCCGTGCCGAAAGGTTGCTTTGGCAGACCGTTGTCAGCTTGCTTACAATGCAGAATCGGCTCTCTTTGATACCTCTTATTTAAAAACATTCTAAATTATTTGCGCTATACGGACTTATCCTTTATCTTTGCGGCAAAAATAAAAAAGGCAGAAGACTATGCGTTTGTCCGAATTGAAAACCGGTGAGAAGGGAGTAATCGTTAAAGTGCTGGGACACGGAGGTTTCCGTAAGCGAATCGTGGAAATGGGATTTATCAAGGGGAAAACCGTTGAGGTGTTGCTGAACGCCCCTCTAAAAGACCCCATCAAGTATAAGGTGATGGGATATGAAATCTCTTTACGGCGTCAGGAAGCTGAGATGATTGAGATTGTCGGTGAAAAGGAAATGTGTCGGGAGTCCGTGCAGCTCGACTATCACGAGGGATGGAGCGAAGATATGCGTTTGGACGAAGAGGAACTGAAACGTATCGCTTTGGGAAAACGCCGCACCATCAATGTCGCTTTGGTGGGTAATCCCAATTGCGGCAAGACATCCCTTTTCAACATCGCCTCGGGTTCGCACGAGCATGTGGGTAATTACAGCGGTGTCACCGTAGATGCTAAAGAGGGGTATTTTGACTTTCAGGGGTATCATTTCCGCATCGTCGACTTGCCTGGCACTTATTCGCTTTCTGCCTATTCTCCCGAAGAGATTTATGTGCGCCATCACATCATCAACGAAACTCCGGATATCATTATTAATGTGGTGGACTCTTCCAATCTGGAACGGAACCTGTATCTCACCACCCAGTTGATTGACATGAACGTGCGCATGGTTATCGCGCTTAACATGTACGACGAACTGGAAGCAAGCGGGAACACGTTGGATTACGTAAAGCTCGGTCAGTTGTTCGGCGTGCCGATGCTGCCTACCATCAGTCGCACCGGAAAAGGCATAGAACAGCTTTTCCATATTATCATCGGCATTTACGAGGGTGGTGATTTTCTGGATAAAAAAGGTAAGATACGTGCCGAAATCCTGAATGATTTGCGCAACTGGCACAAGGAGTATGTACCCGACCATGACTTCGGCACTCATAAGGAGGAGAAGGAGCATCCGGCAGGCTTTTACCGCCACATTCATATCAATCACGGGCCGGAATTGGAGCGGAGCATTGAAGAGGTGAAACGCATAATCAGTGTCAACGAGAATATACGGTATAAATACTCCACGCGCTTTCTTGCTATTAAGTTGCTGGAGAATGACGAGGATTTGGAGAAGACCGTACAGGAGTTTCCCAATGGGAAGGATATTATTGAAGTCCGTAACCGCGAAGTGCAACGCCTGCGCAATGCAATAAACGAAGATAGCGAGCAGGCCATTACAGATGCCAAATACGGTTTTATTGCCGGCGCGCTTCGCGAAACCTATGTGGACAAGCAAGAGGATACGGCACGTACAACGCGTGTGATAGATTCCATTGTGACGCATCGCGTATGGGGGTATCCCATCTTTTTTCTGTTCCTGTATCTGATGTTTGAAGGAACATTCATCTTGGGAGATTATCCCATGCAGGGCATTGAATGGCTGGTAGGTGCGTTGGGCAGTCTGGTGCGTGACAATATGTCTGAAGGGCCGCTGAAGGATTTGTTGGTGGACGGCATTATCGGCGGTGTAGGCGGGGGGATTGTCTTTTTGCCCAATATCTTGATTCTATATTTCTTCATATCTTTGATGGAGGATTCCGGATATATGGCGCGTGCCGCCTTTATCATGGATAAGATAATGCATAAGATGGGACTGCACGGCAAGTCTTTTATCCCTCTGATTATGGGATTCGGTTGCAATGTACCGGCTATTATGGCCTCGCGTACTATTGAAAACCGGAAGAGCCGACTGGTGACCATGCTTATCAATCCGCTGATGTCGTGCAGTGCACGTTTGCCTATTTATTTGCTGTTGGTGGGGGCGTTTTTCCCGAACAATGCCAGTTTGGTATTGCTGATAATCTATGCTATCGGCATTTTACTGGCTGTGGTTATGGCACGGCTTTTCTGTCGCTTTCTGGTAAAGGGAGATGACACGCCGTTTGTTATGGAGCTTCCCCCTTACCGCATACCGACGTCGAAGTCCATTTTTCGCCATACTTGGGAGAAAGGCGCGCAATATCTGCGCAAAATGGGAGGTATCATCATGGTGGCTTCCATTGTGATATGGGCGTTGGGGTATTATCCGGACCACGATGCATATCAGGATGTGGCCGAGCAGCAGGAAAACTCGTATATCGGCAGAATAGGCAAGGCTGTGGAACCGGTGATAGCGCCGTTAGGCTTTGATTGGAAACTGGGTGTCGGTATCCTTTCCGGTGTAGGGGCCAAGGAACTGGTGGTAAGTACGCTGGGAGTTCTGTATGCAGATGATGCCGAAGCCGATGCGGTGAGCTTGGGCGAACGGATTCCGATTACTCCGTTGGTGGCTTTTGGCTATATGGTGTTTGTATTGATATATTTCCCGTGCATCGCCACCTTAGCGGCCATTAAAGGAGAATCGGGCAGTTGGAAATGGGCTTTGTTTGCAGCGGTGTACACTACTGTCCTTGCATGGGTGGTGTCCTTTGCAATTTATCAGATAGGGGGGCTGTTTGGATGAGTAATTGGCAAAATTGGGCGGTAGCTCTCATTTTATTGTTGTGTATCGTCCGTATCGGACAGCGTGTTTATGCTTTTTTCATGAAAGTAAGAGAAAAGCGTAATCCTTGCGAGAATTGTGCAACAGGCTGTGAATTAAAGCAATTGTACGAAAAGAAACGCTCGGAATGCAGGGACGGTAAAAAAGAAATAAAGAAAAAATGCTGTTGATAGTTGGTAGTTTCAAAAAAATGACTACCTTTGCAACCGCAAACGAGAAAGATTGGTTCCTTGGATGAGTGGCTTAGTCAGCGGTCTGCAAAACCGTGTACGGCGGTTCGAATCCGCCAGGAACCTCAATAATCCCTCTCAGATGATTTCTGAGAGGGATTTTCTTTTAAGATAGGCGAAAATGGTACTACATTGGTACTGCAAACGGGTCAACGTAACAATCTGAGGGATTTTATATTTAAGCATAATAAAAGCGCAAGAAGTAGGAAAAAATTTTTAGAGGAGGCGACCGCCGCTAATTGCTTTATAGATAATAAGGGGTGGGGGTGGTGTACTTTAAATACTATTGCAGAAAAAGAATTTATACATTTTGGAAAACATAATTCTATAATACTACTTATTCTTTTTTTGTTTTCCCTATCGCCATAGCGATTCCTATTAAAGCCGACGTAATAACCAACGCTGGGCTGATGTTCCATAATATCACTATCAGGACAATTGCCCAAAGAATAAAACCTAAATACATGATATATTCAATTATTTGTTAATGGGATTGGATTACAAAATTAAACACAAAACGTAGGGATACAAACCAATTGTCGATAAATTTTATAATACCCGCCAGCCGTATTGCTGACGGGGTATCATAACGTGAACGTTGGTCGAAACCTCAACGTGCATCTATGCTTGTTTATGTGGCAATACTTTCATGTGGCAATATTTGGGGCTATTACCCTGCACCTTCTTAGTCTTTTCAAGTTCGTTTATTCTTTTATGTGCCAACTCTA
>OIWO01002426.1_pt1 | contig 12177 bp, 8 predicted proteins | sample 1587641 | NCBI WGS metagenome assembly OIWO01 (sample SAMEA3888924, study PRJEB22519) | human gut metagenome | biome: human gut; feature: human-associated habitat; material: faeces | place: Denmark | collected 2010
CGCCGAAGGCGATGACGTTGATGCCGCGCTTCTGCGCGATCGCGCCCATGTCGCGCGAGGGCTCAACGCCCTCGATGTTCTTGCAGTCGATCATACTCTCGAACAGGCCGCTGCCGCAGCCGACGGAGAGCACGCGCTTGCCCGAAATATCGCCGAGCGCCTTTTCAAACAGGCGGAATTCGCTCTGGAACACGTTTTCGTTTTCCATAAACCAGGCGTCGTACTGCGCCGCGTAGCCGTCAAATTTGGGTTTCATCGTCAAGTGATCCTTTCTGTTTTGTCAATTTTCAAGGTCCCGCCCGCCGTTTCCGTTTTCCTATTATCCTGTGCCGCAGGATGCGGGAAAACAGGCCGGGCCTGTGCCTTTTTGATGAATCATAACACAATCAGCTCCCTACCGCAACGGTGTGTTTGCGGTAAATATCCATCACCTTTCGCCCGCGTACACGGCAGTTATAGAGTTCGTGTCAGCCAATAGATTGAATCGGCAATGAGAAAAGGATGGATTCCGGTTGCAATTCACAGATGGGAGGAATGCATATGGAAGGCTTCATTACAAATGTTCTCAATTTATAAAGGGTACGATAAAGGGTAAATGGCACCTCAGGGCAATAAAAAACCTTGAAGCCATTGAAGCTTCAAGGTTTTTCTCTGGTGCGCGGTACAGGACTCGAACCTGTGACCCCATGCACGTCAAGCATGTGCTCTACCAGCTGAGCTAACCGCGCGAATCGAACAGTGATATACTACTATATCCGCATTCTTTTGTCAATACCTTTTTTCAAAAAGCGCGGATTTTTCTTCTCCCCCTGAAGAGACTGTTTATAGCATACGCTAAGAGCTCGCTGATGTAAAGAGGGGAAAATAGCAGAAATTCGCCGCCGTTTTTCATCTATTTTTCTGCGGGCACATTTCTTGTCAAGCCGCCGTACGTTCTATATAATAGGCATATATTATGTGTAAATTGAAAATGGGGTGCTTTTTACGATGGGACAAATCGGTTTTGATAACGACAAATACCTTGCCATGCAGTCCGCGCACATCCGCGAGCGCATCAGCAAGTTCGGCGGCAAGCTGTACCTGGAGTTCGGCGGCAAGCTCTTCGACGACTTTCACGCTTCGCGCGTGCTGCCCGGCTTCCAGCCCGACAGCAAGATCCGCATGCTTCAGCAGTTGCGCGACGACGCGGAGATCGTCATCGCGGTCAACGCGAACGACATTGAGAAAAACAAGGTGCGCGGCGACCTCGGCATCACCTATGATGACGACTGCCTGCGCCTGATCGACGCGTTCCGCTCGCTGGGGCTTTATGTCGGCGGCGTGTGCATCACGCAGTACGCGGGGCAGAACGCGGCGGATGCCTTCATCAAGCGTCTCAACACGCTTGGCGTTCGCAACTACCGCCACTACCCCATCGCGGGCTATCCCTCCGACGTCGCCCACATCGTGAGCGACGAGGGCTTTGGCCGCAACGAGTATATCGAGACGACGCACTCGCTCATCGTCGTCACCGCGCCGGGCCCCGGCAGCGGCAAGATGGCGACGTGCCTCTCCCAGCTCTACCACGAGCACAAACACGGCGTGAGCGCGGGCTACGCCAAGTTTGAGACCTTCCCCATCTGGAACCTGCCGCTCAAGCACCCCGTGAACCTCGCCTACGAGGCCGCGACCGCGGACCTTGACGACGTGAACATGATCGACCCGTTCCACCTCGAGGCCTACGGCGAGACGACCGTGAACTATAACCGCGACGTGGAGATCTTCCCCGTCCTGCGCGCGATCTTCGAGCGCATCTCCGGCAAGTGCCCCTACCAGTCCCCCACCGACATGGGCGTCAACATGGCGGGCAACTGCATCATCGACGATGAGGTCTGCCGTCAGGCCTCGCGCATGGAAATTCTGCGCCGCTACTACACCGCGCAGGTCGACGTCGCGCGCGGCATTGCTGACGCCTGCCAGCTCAGAAAGCTCGAGCTCGTCATGCAGCAGGCGGATGTGACGCCCGACCTCTGCCCCGCTGTGGCCGCGGCCAAGCAGAAGGCCGAGGAGACCGGCGCGCCCGCAGGCGCGATGGTACTGCCGGACGGCCGCGTTGTCACGGGCAAGACCTCTTCCCTGCTCGGCGCTTCGGCGGCGCTGCTGCTCAACGCGCTCAAGGCCATGGCGGGCATCCGCAGCGACATGAACCTCATCTCGAATCAGGTCATTGAGCCGATCTCAGCGCTCAAGATCCAGTCGCTCGGCCACCACAACCCGCGCCTGCACTCTGACGAGGTGCTCATCGCGCTGGCGATCTCGGCGCTGACGAACCCCCTCGCCGACATGGCAAGAGCCCAGCTCGGCACGCTCCGCGGCTGCGATGCGCACTTCTCCGTCATCATCTCGGAGGAGGACATCAAGCTCTACAAGCGCCTCGGCATTCACGTCAGCTGCGAGCCGAAGTATGAATCCAAGCGTCTTTATCACAAATAATTCGGAGAAAGCAACATCATGTCTAACGAAAAGAATCTTCCCTACGCCGTCGTCTGCGGCGGCGTGAATATCGACATCGGCGCGCACTCCTTCGCGCCGCTGCGCGCGAAGGACTCGAACCCCGGCAAGGTCGAGCTGAGCCTCGGCGGCGTGGGACGCAACATCGCGCACAACATGCGCCTGCTCGGCGTACCGACGTATCTTCTGACCGCCGTGGGCGGCGATTCGCGCGCAAGCCAGGTCGAAGAGAACTGCAAATCGCTCGGCATCGACCTTTCGCACGCGCTGCGCGTGCCCGACGGCCGCACCTCGACCTATGTGTTCGTGGGCGACAGCGACGGCGACATGGCCGTGGCCGTATCCGACATGGAGATCTGCGAAAAGCTGACGCCGGACTACTTTGCCTCCCAGAAAGCGCTGCTCGACGGTGCCGCCGCGGTGGTCGTGGACGCGAACCTGCCGCGCGAGTCCATCGCGTACCTTGTCGAGCACTGCGCCGCGCCGCTTTTCGTCGATCCGGTATCCACCGTCAAGGCGGAAAAGCTCCAGGGCTTACTCAGTCATGTCCACACGCTCAAGCCCAACCGCATCGAAGCAGAGCTCCTCTCCGGCGTGAAGATCACGGATGACGCCACGCTCTATCAGGCCGCGCAGGCGCTTCTCGATCAGGGCGTGCAGCGCGTATTCCTATCGCTCGGCGGCGACGGCGTGTTTGCCGCACAGCAGGGCGAGACGCATTTGGAGCCCATCTGCAAGGCCGAGATGCACAACGCCACCGGCGCGGGCGACGCGATGATGGCGTCCCTCGTCTGGTCGTTCCTCGTGGGCCGCGACCTTGCCGAAAGCTGCGCCGCCGGTACTGCTGCCGCGGCCATCGCGGTCGAGAGCGAGGAGACCATCAATCCGAACATGAGCGCCGAGGCCGTTCTGGCCCGCGCCGCGAAGTAAATTTCTACGACAAAAAAGAACCGTCCGATCGGACGGTTCTTTTTTTGCTTATTTTCTCAGATTCAGCAGCATCGCGACGTGGCGATAGAGGCTTCGCTTGATGGTGGGGGGCATGCAGGCCTCTTTGATGGGCATGGCGAGCTTTCTGAGCTCGTCCTCGGCCTGCGCGATGACCTCGTCATCCGTGGCGTCGGAGTCGATCTTTGCCGCCGTCTCGGTCATCACGACCGGATGGGGCGCGACCGCGCCCGCGGCCAGACGCGCGGGGCGCTTGCCGCCGCAGCGGAGCGCGAAGTTGATGATCGGGAAGTCGATCGTCGTGCGCATGGCGTACTTATAAAAGCCGCTGCGCTCGCCCTCTTCCGCCGCGGGGACGAAAAAGCGCGTGACGAGGATGGGCAGGTGCTCGTGGCAGGCCAGGCCGTTTGCCACGCTGTGGCGCTCGATGAGGGACTTTAGGTCGGTGCGGTGCGTCTCGCCGTCTTCGATGTACTCGACCTCCGCCTCGTAAGCGATGAGCGCGGTGGCGACGTCGGAATAGTAGATCGCGCGGCAGACCGGCGAGTTCGGGATCTGGTGGCAAATGCTGCCGCCGGTCTTGAAGCAGTAGGCAAGGCCGCTGCGCCACAGGTGCGGCTGGTTGAAGTAGATGCAGCGGCGGTCCTGCATGATGTTGCCGCCGACGGTGGCGATGTTTCTGATCTGCGGGGATGCCGTCAGCGACGCCGCCTGCGCGATGGCCGCGTATCGGCTGTTCAAAAGCGCGCTCTCGGCAAGCTCGGTGAGCGTCATCGTCGCGCCGATGATGAGCTCGCCGTCCTTTTCCTCTAAAACGTGCAGCTCCGGAATTTTCTTCAGGAAGACGAAGTCCCTGTCGTCGCGCACCTCGTTTTTCAGCAGCGGCATGATGTCCGTGCCGCCGCCGATGTAGGTCGGGTGCTCGGTGGAGACGACGTCGCGTAAGCTCGATAAAACCTGTTCGCTCATTTCACATTCCCCCTCTCGGTCGGCAGGATGGTAAATTTATCGCACAGCGGCAGGCTGTTGATCTCAATGCCGCTTGCCCGGCGCACCGCGTTCACGATGGCCGGCGCCACGGGCACCGTGGCAAGCTCGCCGACGCTCTTCGCGCCGTGCGGGCCGTAGGGGTCGTGGCTCGAGACCATGTCGACATACGTGCGCGGCATGTCGCCCATCTGCGGGATGCGATAGTGCAGGAAATCAGTCGACAGCGTGCGACGCGAGCGCGGGTTGATCTCCATGCGCTCATAGAGCGCGTAGCCCACGCCCTGCGCGATGCCGCCCTCGAGCTGACCGGCGACGGTCAGGCGGTTGATGGGCGTGCCGACGTCCACGACCTGAATGACATCCAAAAGGCGGATGGCGTTGAGCTTTTTGTGGTATTCCGCCTTGACAAAGCAGACGGAGAACGGGTTCGGGCAGGCCGCGGCCTTGTAGGTGCCCGCGCCGATGGGCACGCTGCCCTTGGGGTCGAACAGGATCTTGCGCGCGGCGTCTTCAAAGCTCAGCTCAAGCTCCTCGCCGCCGCTGATATAGTAGCGGTGGTCCTTTTCCTTGACCGTGCAGCCATCGTAGATAACCTTGAGCTGCTCGACCATCTTCTTTTTCAGATCGTCGCAGGCGAGCTTGACGGCGTTGCCGCAGATAAACGTCTGGCTCGAGCCGAACGTGCCGGTGTTATACGGCGTCAGGCCCGTGTCCGCTGCGGTGATCTGCACGCTGGAGAGCGGGATGCCGAGGCATTCCGCCGCGATCTGGCTCTCCATCGTCTCGCTGCCCTGACCGATATCGGCAGAGCCGACGAGAAGATGCACGGACGCGTCGGCGTTGAGCATGACGACCGCGCCGCTCAGACCCTCTTTCGAGGACGGGCCGGAGCCGTGGCAGCTGAACGAGATGCCCCATGCCTGACGGATGTTTTCGTCGTCAATCAGGGGCTCTTTCTCGTCGATCTCCTTCTGGATCTGCTGGCAGCGGCGCGCGCAGTCCTCAATGCCGTTGCTGCTGACTGGGATGCTCGCGCAGGGGAAGCACTCGCCCACCTGCACGTGGTTCATCAGGCGGAATTCGATAGGGTCCATATCGAGCTTCTGCGCCAGGCGGTCCATCAGAATTTCGCGGCCGAACGTGAGCTGCGTGTTGCCGTAGCCGCGGAACGCGCCGCCCGTCACGTGGTTCGTGAAAACGCTCAGGCCGATGAACGAGTAGTTCGGCACGTTGTACTGCAATTTACGCGCGGCAGCGGCCACGACCGTCGGTGTGTGCGTCGTGTAGGGGCCGGCGTTCAGGCGGAACGTCGTATCAAAGAGCTGCAGCTTGCCGTTTTTGTCCGCGCCGATGCGAAGATCAACGTCGGAGGCGTGACGCACGACGGAGTAGAAGTCCTCCTCGCGCGAATAGAGCAGCTTCACGGGGCGCTTGATCTTGCGCGAGATGAGCGCTGCGGCGTGCTGGGCGTGCAGCTGCTGGCGCGCGCCGAAGCCTGCGCCGACAAGCGGCTTGATGATGTGCACGTCCACTTCCTTGAGGCCGAAGAGCTCGGCCAGAATGCGGCGCTCCTGAAACACCGTCTGCGAGCAGCTGTAGATCGTCATGTGCTCGCCGTCGCTGAAGTCGCAGATACAGCAGGTCAGCTCGATCATCGTGTGCTGCATCGGCGGCGTGACGAAGTGGTCTTCGAGAATGATGTCGGACTTTTCCTCGCCCACAGCGATGTCGCCCTGCGACACCTCGCGCCGCTGGACGACGTTCGTGTCGGAAAGATGCGGCTGCATCGCGGGCGCGTTGTCGGCGAGCGCGGCCTTGACGTCGAGGATCGGCATAAGGTTCTCGTATTCGACCTTCACTGCCTCGGCAGCGGCGCGGGCGGCCTCCTCCGTCTCCGCGGCGACGACGGCCACGCGGTCGCCGATGGTCAGCGGCTCGGTCGTCAGCACCTTTTCATCCGCCATCAGAAGCGGAGAGGGCGGGTTGCCCGAGCAGTTGAAGTAGGCCTGCGGGGCCTCCTCCGGCAGGGCGCAGCCAAGAAAACCGGGAACCTTTTCCGCCTCGCTCACATCGATGCTCAGCACCTTGGCGTGGGAATACGGGCAGCGCACGAGCGCGGCGTAGGCCATGTTGGGGAGCTCTAAATCGTCGGTATACTTGCCGCGACCCAGCGCCTTATCCATGGACTCAAGGCGCGGCGTGGCGTGGTTGATAATGTCGAAATGATGCTGCTCCATCACTGCTGTGCCCCCTTTCCGTTCGCGTACTGGTCAATGACCTTGGAAGCCGCGACGATGGCCTCCTCGATCTTCGTGTAGCCCGTGCAGCGGCAGAGGTTGCCGGACATGGCGGCGTGGATCTCCTCGCGCGTGGGATGGGAGTTGCGGTCGAGCAGCGCCTTGGCCGCCATGATCATTCCGGGCGTGCAGTAGCCGCACTGGATGGCGCCGGCGTCGATAAACGCCTGCTGCAGCGGGTGCGGCTCGTCGGCGGTGCCGATGCCCTCGATGGTCTCGACCGTGCTGCCGTCCGCCTCGATGGCGAACACACAGCACGAGTTGACCGCGCGGCCATCCATGATGACCGTACAGGCGCCGCATTCGCCAAGGTCACAGCCCTTCTTCGCGCCCGTCAGGTGCGCGCGCTCGCGCAGCACGTGCAGAAGCGTCTCCTGCGGCTCTACCGTGAACGCACGGCTCTCGCCGTTGAGCGTCAGGTGAATCGTGTGGTTGTTTTCAAGCATGATGTTCTATCTCCTATGCAGAATTTGCTGTTTGTTCCGTATTGGCCTTATTCTCCCGTTTCAGCCGCTCCGTGAGCTGCGACAGGTCTCTCACTCACCGGAGAGCGGGCGTCTCATATTCTCTTTTTCGCCCGCGGGCATATTCTTTCCCGCGCGGGCGCAGCGGCCCTCGAGGGCCCTTTTTTTGGTACGTGCAACAGTATACTATCTATTTTGCACAAAATCAAGCGTTTAAATTACGTCGAATTCATTCAGCTTTTGTACATTATGTCTCAAAGCGGTTATCAGCGCTTTTTCCAACGCTCGAACGGGGCGTCCCCCCTCGTCTTTCTCCACATCAAAAAAAGGCACGGGGCAGCGAAGGCTGTCCCGTGCCCTTTTCCCTTTTTGCGCAAAAAACGGGCCGCTGAGGTATCAGCGGCCCGCCCTTCGCCTTTTCACTTTTCAATGAGATAGCTGCCGCTGTCCGTCGCCTCCGTCACGATGGGGACGAACTCGACGTCGTAGGCCTTCATCGCCTCGGTGACGCTCTCGAGCTGGTCTGCCGTGACCTTGACGTACACGCGGTCGAACTTTTCCGTGAGCTCGCTCATCACGATGCCGGACTTCTCTTCGCTGCCTGCAAGCGCGATGTCCGCGTCCACGCTGACGGAGAGCTTGCCCTTGTAGCCCGCCTGCTCAAGCGCGGTGTGGATATCGTCGGCGAGCAGCGCAAGCGCCTCCTGCTGCGTCATGGTGCGCTCGTCCGTCTTGATGCGGCTCATGCGCCCCTCGCGCGGGTAGTGGAAATCGTCGAGCAGAAGCTCGTCAAAGCCCATCTTGCCGCATTCCGTGACGATATCGGTCACATATGCCCGCGCGGCCTGCTTTTCGGGCGCAAGCCAGTGCGTGCTGTTCGTATCGTACCAGACAAAGCCCGTCAGCTGGCACACGGCGGCGTCCGTCATGTGCTTGTAGGCATACAGGCTGTCGTGGAGCGTGCTGATGCGGCCGATCGTATAGTAGTCCGAGTCGACAAGGCCCTGAATGGCCGTGTCCGATGTGCTGTTCCCAGCCACCGCGCCGCAGTCGATCGCACCCTGCACCTTAGAGCCGTAATGGATCTTGCCGCTCGCGTCCTTGAGCTCGACCGCCACGGCGTTCACGTCCTTATCAAGGCCATCGAGCGCTGCCTGCCAATCGCTGCCGAGCGCGTCCGCGCCCAGCTCGACCGCGCGGGTATCCTTGATGACGGGCTTTTGCACCGTGATCTCAAGGTCGTCCTGCTTCTTATCGTCGCCGCTGTCGCCGCCATTTGCGGTATCGTCCTGCGAGGCCTTCTTTATCCACGGGAACTCAAAGCGGACCGAGCCGTCCGCATCGTATACCATATAGCGCTGCGCAAACAAAAAGCCGCACGCCAACAGCAAAATGACCACCAGCACCACGGCCAGCACGCCTCTGCCGCGCCTGCGCCCGCGATAACCGGTATAGCCCTTCGTTCCGCTCGTTCTTCTTGCCATTGTCTGCATCCGCCTCCTTTTTCTCGTGCAACAGTTTACCTTTTAAGAGCAAAAAAATCAACAAAAACCTTTCGGTTTTTGTTGATTTTCCGCTTTTGTATGCTTTAGCCCTCGATAGCGTCCATCAGCGCGACGCGTCGGGCGTGACGGCCGCCCTCAAACGCGGTGGAGAGGAACGTCTCGACCATGGCCGCGGCCAGCTTCGGGCCTGTGAAGCCCGCACCGATGGCCATCATGTTCGCGTTGTTGTGCTGGCGGCAGAGCTGCGCCTCGAGCGTATCGGCGCAGTGCGCGCAGCGGATGCCCTTGACCTTGTTCGCCGCAATGGAGATGCCGATGCCCGTCGTGCACACGACGATGCCGTACTCGCACTCTCCTCTCGCGACGGCACGCGCGGCGGCCTCGCCGAAAATGGGATAGTCGCAGCTCTCGGTGGAGTAAGTGCCGCAGTCCTTGACCTCGTGGCCCAGGCCCTCCAGCTGCTTTTTGATGTCTTCCTTCATGGCGTATCCGCCGTGGTCACAGCCCAATGCGATCTTCATAGTTTTTCTCCTTTTTCGGTCAGATTTTGTGAAAGACCGGTTTTTTCTTTTCAAACGTGCACACATAGTCGAGGCCGCAGCTCTTGAGTAATTCCTGCGTCTCGCGGGCGCGCACGCCGACGAATTCCGGCGTGTGCGCGTCGGTACCGATGGTGATGATCTCGCCGCCGAGCTTGTGATAGAGCCTCAGCCATTTTTGATCCGGCAGCGGCGTGTTGCCGCGGTTGACGTTGCATTCGATGCCGCAGCCGTTTTCAATGAGCGCGCGGAACACCTGCGACACCTCGTCCTCGAAGCCGTCGAAGCTCATGTGCATACCGTGGTTTTCGTTCATGTAGCGAAGCGGCAGCGTCAAGTGGCCGAGCACGGAGAACTTCCCCCACTTGGCCGTCTCCAGAACGAGCGTTAAATAGTCCGCGATCTGCTCGCGCGCCTCCTGCTCCGTGGCCTCGGGCATGAAGTAGAGGTCGTTCCAATCGTACTTTTCCGACAGCTGATGCTGCGAGCCGATGACAAAGTCGAGCTCCGGCAGGCGGGAAAGCAGCTCGTCTGCGTAGGCAAAGTCGCGCATCGCCTCGCCGAGCTCGATGCCGCGGCGGACGATGATCTTCCCGTCCGCCGCCTGGTCGGCGCGCGCAAAGGTCTCTTCACGATTCGAAAAATCGTGTTCCCAGTGCGTCGCCTCCTTCGGGCGGAACAGGTCTACATGGTCGGTCAGGCACATTTCCTGCAAACCCTGCGCGATGCCTGCGCGCACCATGTCCTCCACCGGCGTTTTCGAGTCGAACGAAAGCGAACAGTGGGTGTGATAATCGGATAAATACATCTTCTATTCGTTACAGCTTGAACTTTCCGAAAAAGCTCTTGTGTTCCTCATAATTCTTCTCGCCGAGCGACTCGCTGAACTTCTTGAGCGCTTCCTTCTGCTCGCGGTTCAGGTTGCGCGGCGTCTCGATATACACGGTGACGTACTGGTCGCCGCGGCCGCGGCCGTTGAGGCCGGGGATGCCCTTGCCCTTCAGGCGGAACGTTGTGCCGCTCTGCGTCCCCTCGGGGATGGTGTACTTCACCTTGCCGTCGATCGTCGGGATCTCGAGCTCCGCGCCGAGCACCGCCTGCGTGAACGTAATGGGCGCTTCGCACAGGACGCTCGTGCCCTCGCGGCGGAAGATCTCGTGCGGACGCACGGACACGACGATCAGAAGGTCGCCCGCGGGGCCGCCGTTCTTACCCGCGTTGCCCTGCGCGCGCAGCGAAATGGTCTGCCCGTTGTCGATGCCCGCAGGAATGCTGACCTTGATGGTCTTACGGTGGCGGATCATGCCCTTGCCGCCGCACTTGGGGCAGGGCTGATGAATGATCTTGCCCTTGCCTCCGCAGCGCTGGCAGGGGGCCGACGTCGACATATAGCCCAGCGGCGTCTGGCGGCGCTGCTGGATCACGCCGCTGCCGCGGCAGTCAGGACATACCTCGGCGGTCGTTCCCTTGGCGCAGCCCGAGCCGCGGCAGTCAGGACACTGCTCGATGCGGTCGATGCTGACTTCCTTCTCGCAGCCGAAGGCCGCCTCTTCAAAGCTGATGTTCACGCTCGTGCGCAGGCTTTCGCCGCGCTGGGGCGCGTTGGGGTTCGCGCGCGCGCCGCCGAAGCCACCGCCGAAGAAGCTGCCGAAGATATCGCCGAGGTCACCGAAGTCGAACCCGCCCGCGCCGTAGGCGCCGCCACCGGCGGCTCCTGCGCCGTAATTCGGGTCAACGCCCGCAAAGCCGAACTGGTCGTAGCGCGCCTTCTTGTCTGGGTCGCTCAAAACCTCGTTCGCCTCGTTGATCTCCTTGAACTTCTCCTCGGCTTCCTTGTCGCCGGGGTTCATGTCGGGGTGATACTTGCGTGCGAGCTTTTTGTATGCTTTTTTGATCTCTTCTTCCGAAGCGCCCTTGGAAACGCCGAGCACCTCGTAATAGTCTCTTTTATTTTCAGCCATAGACTACGCTCCTAAAAACGCCGCAATCGGGGGCAGTATAAACTGTCCCCGCTGCGTCGATCGGTTTCAAATTACTTCTTGTTGTTCTCGTCGTCATCCACGACCTTGTAGTCAGCATCGTAATACTGCTGACCGTTCGGGCCGGTCTGCGCGCCGCCGTTCTGGCCGCCCATGTCAGGACCGGCCTGTGCGCCGCCCTGCGGGTTCGCCTGCTGATAGAGCTTCTCGCTCATCTGGTAGAACATCTGCGTGAGCTCTTCGGTCGCGCTCTTGATGGCGTCGGTGTCGTCGCCCTTGAGGACTTCTTTCAGCTTGTCGATACCACTCTGGACCTTGGCCTTCTCGTCCGCGGGGATCTTGTCGCCCACTTCGCCGAGGGTCTTCTCGCTCTGGTAGACCATCTGGTCGGCCTGGTTGCGGACTTCGACCTTTTCCTTGATCTTGGCGTCCTCAGCGGCATACTGCTCGGCGTCCTTGACGGCCTTTTCGATATCTTCCTTGCTCATGTTGGAGGAAGAGGTGATGGTGATGTGCTGCTCGGTGCCGGTGCCGAGGTCCTTCGCGCTGACGTTCACAATGCCGTTGGCGTCGATATCGAACGTGACCTCGATCTGAGGCACGCCGCGGCGGGCCGGAGCGATACCATCGAGGTGGAAGTGGCCGAGGCTCTTGTTGGCAGCAGCCATCTCACGCTCGCCCTGCAGAACATTGACCTCAACGCTCGTCTGGTTGTCGGCGGCGGTGGAGAAGATCTGGCTCTTCTTCACGGGGATGGTGGTGTTGCGGTCGATGAGCTTGGTGCAAACGCCGCCCATGGTCTCAATGCCCAGGGACAGCGGGGTGACGTCGAGCAGCAGCAGGCCCTTGACATCGCCGGTCAGAACGCCCGCCTGAAGAGCAGCGCCCATGGCGACGCACTCATCGGGGTTGATGCCCTTGAAGCCTTCCTTGCCGGTGAGCTTCTTGACCATTTCCTGCACGGC